>ERZ773359.107-NODE-107-length-101930-cov-24.667936_pt1 | contig 101930 bp, 96 predicted proteins | sample MGYA00374955_ERZ773359 | MGnify/ENA primary metagenome ERZ773359 (study PRJEB29098, sample SAMN04486028) | biogas fermenter metagenome | study: EMG produced TPA metagenomics assembly of the Biogas fermentation microbial communities from Germany - Plant 4 DNA1... | reverse complement strand
CCGGCATTCCAGTGGCCGGCGTGCCGGTAACCGGTGGCATTCCAGTGGCTGGAGGCACCCCGGCGCCCGGCGTGCCGGTGGTCGGTATTCCGGTAGGCGGTGTCCCGGCAGCCGGAGGCATCTCCGGGGTTTCCATACCAGTAGTTGGCCTATGGGTAGCCGGCATCCCGCCCGCGGGCTTCGGCACCGGTCTTCCCCGCTGCCCGAGGGAGTCGTCGATCCTCATGCCCAAACTGCGGGCGAGCTTTTTCACGGCCCGGTCTTTAACGACCAAAACCAGGATTTTTCCTTCTTCTTCACTATAAAACTTGAGTAAGCGCAGGTTTATCTCATTGCGTAAAAAAGGCAAACGGGTATCGGAAAAAAGGACCACCTGCGAAGCGGAGGTTTCCCGCATCTTCTCGATCAGCCCTTGAACCGTATCGTTCTTATTTACCGGTATGACCTCGATGTTGGCCACTTTTTTCCTCCCTTCCCTCATGGCTGATTGCTTGTCCACTGGCGACCCTGGGGAGAATTCCAATTTAATCATACTGAAATAAGGCGGCACTGTCAATCATAGGGAAAATAAAAAACGCGCCCCGCCGGGCGCCCGGTCATTTCCTCAATTTTCTTATCTTCTTCCCAACAGCCAGGTTCCAGCCAGCATTGCCCGGGAGAGATTCCCCATCCTGCCTGCGCGTGCGCGCGCGGTGAGGCCGGCAAGCATCCGCCGCATCCGCATATATCCGGACCGTTGCCACCGCATCCGCTCATCTCTTCTTCTCTTCAGCATCATATATGTCCCGGCTGCCGCCCCAAAAAAGCCGCCGGCCAATAAGCCGCGGAGCAACCTGTTCATCCCGCCTACCTCCTTTTGCTGTTCGCACCAGGGTAGGGTTAGTATAACCGGCGACGGGAAAGGTAAACCCGTTAAAGTCAGGTAATAAACCCACCGCCCAAAACCAGATCTTCCCGGTAAAAAACAGCGGCCTGCCCGGGCGTGACTGCCCGTTGCGCTTCGGCGAACCTGACGCGCACCTCCCCGCCGTCGGGTTCGACCGTTGCCGGCACCGCCGGCGCGGTGTACCTGATCTTCACGGTCACCGGCAGGGGGCCCTGGGGCGGGGGGATGCTGACCCAGTTGACCATGGCAACCCGGCACTCCTCCCGGTAGGTCTCGCCGGCCTTGCCCACGATCACCTCACACTCTTCCGGGCGGAGCGCCACCACATAGTAGGGGGTCTCGGCGGCAATTCCCAAACCGCGCCGCTGCCCGATGGTGTAAAAAGCCACCCCCCGGTGGCGCCCGAGGACTTTCCCAGAGGTATCGCGGATCACCCCCGGCTGTACCGCTTCCGGCCGGTTCTCCTCCAAAAAACGGCCGTAATCATTTCCGGGGATAAAGCAGATCTCCTGGCTCTCCGCCTTCCCGGCGCTCGGCAGTTTCCATTTCCGGGCCAACTCCCGCACCTCTTCCTTCCGGTACCCGCCAAGGGGGAAAAGGCTCCCTGCCAGTTGCTGCTGGGTGAGGCCGAACAGGACATAGCTCTGGTCCTTCCGTTGGTCCTTTCCCCGGGAAAGGGTGTACCGGTTCAACTCCGGGTCATACCCTTTGCGGACATAATGGCCGGTGGCCAAGTAGACCGCCCCCAGATCCCGGGCCTTTTCCGCCAGGGCCTGAAATTTTATCTTCTTATTACAGACCACACATGGATTGGGGGTCAAACCCTGGAGGTAAGCGCCGGTGAAATAATCCACCACTTCCCTGGCGAAAGCCTCTTCCAGGTTAAAATGGTAAAAGGGAATGCCCAGGTATTCGGCGACCCGCTGCGCCTCGGTGGCGGCGGTGGTCCCCCCGGGCGCCGGGTAGACCTCCATGGTTACCCCGATCACATCGTATCCGGCCTCCAGCAGCAGAGCGGCAGCCACCGAACTGTCGACTCCGCCGCTCATTGCCACCGCTACCCGTTCCTTCATAAGTTGCCTCCTAGAACCAGTCATTCAGAAAGGTCTTTTTCGCCGGGAAAAGCTCTGCCAGTTCCGGCAGGCGCTTTTCGTCCCGGAGAATAACCTTTCCCAATTCCACAGCCTCTTTAATCCCAATGTACCCCAGAACCAACTGGGAAAAACCCTGGATTGGACAGTAAAGATCCGGCTCTTCCCCGTTTCCCGGACCCTCCTCGACCGTTGCCTTCCCCTCTGCAATTTGCACCCGGAAACACCGGTTATGATGCCAGTTGGCGTGGGGGTCGTCCACCTTTAACGAAAAAGCTGCCGTCCGGTCCAGGGGAAAAGTTAGATGCTCCAGAGCGCTTTTCACATCGACCACCCGGGCCATCATCCCGCTGACCAACCGGCAATTGGCAGGGGGCTCGGGTAGTAATAAAAGGGAAGCATCGCCGGCCGGGGCCCTCCAGACCACCGTTTCCGCCTGTGCGCCATGTAAACTGAAAAAGCGGAAGATTTCTTCCCTTACCGGGGGGGAGAGGTAAATCATCTCGTGCACCAGGATCTTCCCGTTGTTGAACTGGTAAAAGAGATACCCTTCCAACTCTCCCCGGTCATTTTCATACCCATAGAAGTGATAACCCTGTTTCTCCAGCTTTTTCAGGAGGTACCGCCACCAGTTCTCGCTCCTCTTGAGCGCCCCGTTATACTCCGCCACATAATTTTCATAGACAGTTTTCATCCGGGGAAGGTCCGCCACGGTCAGCGGCAGGAAGCGGCCGGCGCCCCGGCCAAAGCCCGCAAAATCCTCCACGGAAACCGTGTACTCCCAGCGGTGAAAAGCCAGTTCCCATCCGAATTTCCGGTAAAACCTGTAGGAAAACGGCCCCAAAAGCGAAAAGATATCGCCCCGGTCCCTCATTACTGCCAGGGCCTCTTCCAATAAAGCGGCGGCCAGGTTCCGCCGCCGGTACTCCGGGAGGGTCGCCACAGCCCCGATCCCGCCCATCTTTACCGGGCGCCCGCAGAAAAAGATCTCAAAAGGATTGATCTTCACGGAAGAAACCAGGCGCTGCCCGTCAAAGGCCCCTATGTAATTATCGGGCTCAAACCAATCCTCCCCCTCCGGCAAGTTAAAACAGTAACTGTGGAGACGCCGCAGATCCTCCCGGTGGCGTTCGGTAAGAAAAGTAATTTTCATCTTTTTTCCCCCAATTTCTCTAGCTGTTTTCCCCCAATTCCCCTGATTGTTCTTTTCCCCACTTTTCCTGATCCAAGGAAAAAAAAACGCCCCTTAGGGCGAAACGCCTGTTAAGCCATGACGCCGCTTACGGCGTAATCCATTTCCCTTATCCCACTTAAGCCAGGCGCTTTTCGATCTGCAAATCCGCATCTTTCCCCAACTCTAAAAATTGATTCTTCCTCTTCCCCTCCAGGAACTGGACAACCGTCTTTCTCCTGTTGGTATTGACCACCACCGCTTTTTCTCCCGTGCTGAGCAGGAGAACACTGCCGACCGGATACGGCGCCACCGACCAGGAAAGGGCGGCAACAGCCTTCCGGTCGTATTTCGTGGGGGCGTTCGCCTTCAATTCCGCGATCGCCTCGTGGCTCCAAAGCGGTTCCCGGTACAGTTTGTTTGAGGTCATGGCGTCAAACGAATCGGCGACCGCGGCGATCTTCGCGTAAAGGTGGATCTCATCCCCTTTGAGGCCGCGGGGGTAACCCGAGCCGTCTTCCCGCTCATGGTGCTGGTATGCCACATGGGCCGAGAGGATACTCAACCCCGTGTAGGTCCTTAACCGTTCAAACCCCAGCCTGGCGTGGTCCTGCACCTGCTTGGTTTCTTCCGGGGTCAGGTTAGTCATTTTATTTAAAATTTCGGGGTCGATATAGACCATCCCCAGGTCGTGCAGGAGCGTTCCCATGGCCAGTTCTTTCAGCCTGTCCCGGGGGAGGCCCAAATGTTTCCCCATGATCGTCGAGATGATGCAGACGTTGACCGAATGGACGTAAGTATAATTATCGTGCTCCTTCAAATCCAGCATATTGTAGATGACATCGTTGTTCTCCAAAACCTCGTCGAGGATAATATCGGCCACCATGTTCATCTGTTTCAAATCCACGTTCTGGACGACCAGGGCCTTCCCCAGCGTGTCTTTGACGATCTTGATCGCCTGGGCTTTCGTTACCTCGCTGACCGGGCCCATAATCTCCCGGTCGTCATCGTTTTCACTGTCCAAAACATAAAGATGGGTAAAGTCGAAATCCTTCAATCTCTCCAGGTACGCCCGGGTCAGTTTTGTTCCTTTGGCCAGCAAAACCTTCCCCTCATTGCTGAAGAGATCCTTCGCCAACAACATGCCATCTTTTATCTCATCGATTGCCAAATACCGCATGATGCATCTCCTATGTTTCCTATATGATTAGTCTGTGATCTCCGGGGAGACCCACCATGTAAATTAAAAAAATTCTCTCCTCCTTCCGATTTTCCTTCTCCCGACACCAAACTTTATAATAATCATAAAAGAATAATCATGAAAAAGGATCGCGGAGGAAATATTCTTCCACATCGCGGTAGCGCGGCCCCTGTGGGGTTAACCTGCTTTCCACCAGTGAAAAACCTTTCACGGTCATCCGCCCTTTCACCCCGGCCGCCAGCAATTTATTGTCATAAAGCGGGACTTCGCCCTTCACCCGGCCAATGGTCAAATGGGGTTTGAAACCCCTTTTCTCCGGCGCCAATCCGCGCGGGTTTGCCTCCAGCACGGCCGCCTCGACGCGGCCGGCCAGAGCCGCCAGTTCGTTGTGGCCTTCATCCACACCGAGCCAGAGAACGCGCGGCTTGCCCCGGGGAGGAAACGTGCCGCCCCCGGCCAGAGTAAGCGGGAAGGAAGGGGTGGTTGCCGCCACCTGGCGCAAGTGGGGAGAAAGCCCGGTAACGAACTCCGGGTCTTGTTCGCCAAGGAACTTCAAGGTGAAATGCAACTGCCCGGGGGGAACCCATTTTATCCCGGAGGAACCGGCGGTAATCTCCCCCAACCAATCGCCAACGGCTTCCCGGAGTTCCTCACTCAACCAAACAGCAAGAAAAAGCCTCATTTTTCCTGCGCGTGCCCGCGGGCACGCCCGTTTTCACCTCCGTCTTCTTCCCTGTCCACATCTTTTTCCCTATCCGCAGTTGTTTCCGGCTCATCAACCACCATCCGTTCCAAAGCCAGCTTTCCCCCGAGGCTGTAAACGCGGATCAGGTCGACTGCGGAAAGGTGGAACGCCGCCCCTGCCCCCGGCTTTTCGCCGCGGTTGAAGTGCAGCAGGGCTACGCTATAGGGCGGCGGGTCGTTCTCCAACCCCCGGAGGCCGGCGGCGCCGCTGGTCCCGGCATTGATAAACCAGGTCTTTTCTTCTTTAAAGACAGCCGCGCGGTGGTTATGGCCGTGTAAAACCACGGGAACCCGGTCCTTTACTTCTTCGGCCAGCTTGAGATTGTGGATGGCTAAAAGATCCACTTCCCCGGAGAGGTTCTCCCAGTACGCGGCGAGCGTTTCCGCTTCTCCCGCCAGTTCCTCATCCTCCGCCAGCAGGACCCCGGAACTCCGGGCCGCCGGATCCTCCCAGCCCAAAATGGTCAAACCCTGAAAATCATAGGTCCCTCTTCTTAAAACAACCAGGTTGGGCAGGCGCCTAAGGCTGTTGATCACTTCCGGCGAATCATGGTTCCCGGGGATAAAAAGGTATGGAACGCCCAGGGTTTTGATCTGCCCGGCCAGTCCGGTCTCGATTGCCGTCCCGTAATCGGTCAGATCCCCGGTATCGATGACCAGGTCCACAGCAAAACCCTCGATCAAGGGCTTGATAAATTCAAAAGCCGCCGGGTTGTTATGAATATCCGAAACGTGGAGGATTTTTATTTCCCCGTCCGCCTTTGCCAGGGGGGTCAAAAGATCCACCTGCGTGACCAGGCGGTCCATATTTCCGGCCACCAAGGAGAGCCTCTCGCCCAATTCCGGCAGGTACGCCAAGCCCTGGTCAACCAGGTGCAAGACCCAGGGGGCGAAGGCCAGCATCCCTTCATAACGGGGGTTTTTAAAGGCCTCCCTGTCATAATCCAGCGCGACACTTCCCAGGAGAAGCAGAACCCCTAAAGAGCCGGCAGCCGCCGCCCGCCAAAGCCGGTGAAGATCCCGCCTGCCAAAGACCAGGGCGACCAAGCCCCCGGCCACCCCGCCCAAGATCGCCAGTTGGGCCAGGGAAAAATAGAAGAACCGCCGCAGGCGGGGGAGCAACTCTTCCAGGTATTCCTGGGGGTTGGCATAGCCCGCCAGTTCGTGCTGGAGGAGGGCGGGATCGATCTTCTCCACCCGCAAGGAAAGGAGGACCGGCCAGCGGTGGGTATAGGCTTTAATCTCGCCCAACAAGGGGATAACCAGGCTGCTCTCCCCCGGCCACCCCCAGCCCAGATCAAACCTGATGGAAAAAGGGCCAAATTCGCCACTGGTCCCGGCGAGTAAAGTAAAGAAGAGGAGGAAGAGAAGAACAGCCAATACGGGACGGGCGATCTGCCGTACCCGGGTGAAGACCGGGTTCGCTTCCGGTTTTTCAGTGACCTTCCTGTTCTGCACCGGAAAAAGCCCCTTTCAGATACTGCCAGAGCAAAACCAGCCCCGCCTGGGCGGCGGCGATTTTGTTCTCTGTCCGGTTCCAACAGAACCGCTCCTCCCGGGTAACAGTCCCACCCGGATAGGCCAGGGCCAGGTAGACCAGGCCCACCGGTTTTTTGGCGGTCCCTCCGCCCGGCCCGGCAATGCCGGTAGTGCTCAGGGCCAGATCAACCCCGAAGTTCTTCCGCATCCCTTCCGCCATTGCCCGGGCTACTTGCGGGCTCACCGCCCCGTACTCCTGCAAAAGGGCTTTCTCAACCCCCAGGGTTTTCTCTTTAACCCGGTTATCGTAGGCGACAACCCCGGCCAGGAAATAGGCGGAGGCTCCCGGAACGCCGGTGATCCTGTGGCTGAGCAGGCCGCCGGTACAGGACTCAGCTGTTCCCAGAGTTAACCCGCGGGCGGTCAAAATCCTCCCTACTACCTCTTCCAACTGCTCGCCGTCGGTACCGAAAATATACCCGGCCAGCCGGGAACGGATCGCCTCCTCCACCGGGCGGATCAAAGCCAGCGCCGCTTCTTCCGACGGTGCTTTGGCAGTAAGGCGCAGCCAGACCTCACCCCGTTTTGCCAGCGGGGCAATGGTGGGGTTGGTCTGCCCGGCCAGTAAATCCTGGATCTTTTCGGCCATCGCCGACTCACCGATCCCCGCCATCTTCAGCACACGGGAAACGAGGACCGGGCCGGGCCGGCCGGTTTGCGCACGCACCCGGTCTATCCTGGGCAGGACCTCCTCTTCCATAAGGTATTTCATTTCCACTGGGACCCCGGGAAGGGCGGCCAGCATCTTCCCGTCCTTCTCCAGCCAAAGGCCGGGGGCGGTCCCGTAGGGGTTCATAAGGCAAACAGCGGACCGGGGCCTTAGCGCCTGCCGGAGATTACCGGGGGGCATCGGCAGGCCCCGGCGGTCGAAGTACTCCTCAATCATCCGCCGGGCCCCGGGGTCCTCCACCAGTTCCTCTCCGGCCAGGAGAGCCACGGCTTCCCTGGTCAGGTCATCAAGGGTAGGGCCCAGCCCGCCGGAGATGAGGACCAGATCCACCCGCTCCCATGCCTGCTGTAAAAGGGCGGTTAGGCGCGGCAGGTTATCCCCGACCGTGGAAACGTGGTAAAGGTCAATACCAAGCCGGGCCAATTTCTCTGCCAGATAGGCCGCGTTGGTATTGATGATCTGCCCGAGCAACAACTCGGTCCCGACACAAATAATCTCCGCCTGCAAAAGAACCCCTCCCCAGAATTACTTTCACCGGTAACAGGTATACACAGATAGATGCGAACTATGCCGGGGTGCGCGTCGCCTCCGCTTCCGGATCCAACGCCAGCAACTGCCGGAGCTTGGGACCGGAGATCTTCTCCTCCCCCAGTAAAACCCCGGCTACCTGCTGGAGACGGTCTCTTTTCTCCTCAATAATCCCGGTCACCCTTTTCACCTGGCTGTCCATAATTTTTTGAAACTCCTGGCAGATCCGGTCTTTCGGGGTGTATTCCTCATCTACTACACCCAGGGAGGAAAGGCCGGTGGCGATGATATTCCGAGCCAGCCTGGCGGCTTGCTCCAGATCATTGGCCGCACCGGTGCTTCTCTCCCCATAAATCACCTCTTCGGCAACGGCCCCGCCTAGACAGATGGCGATCTGTTCTTCCATATACTTCTTGGTGTATAGCGAACGATCCTCCTCCCCGGCCGGGCGCATGAATCCCAGGGCCTTCCCCCGGGGAATGATGGTCAGGGTCCCGACCGATCCCGGCCTCAGGGTTTCACTGACAAGGGCATGGCCGGTTTCATGGATCGCCACCCGCTCCAATTCCTCCCGGCGTAACCGCTTATCTGTCCGTTCACCCAATAAGACTTTATCCAGGGCCTCCTCCATTTCTTCCAGGCCAATCTCTTCTTTTCCTTTACGGAAACTGAGAATCGCCGCCTCGTTCACCAGGGATTCAAGGTGCGCCCCGGAAAAACCGAAGGTCTCCCCGGCCACTTTTTCCAGATCCACCTCACGGGCCAGCGGCTTGTTCCTAGTGTGGATCTCCAGGATCTTGCGTCTTCCTTCTTTCGCCGGGAGGTCCACCTGGACCCGGCGGTCAAAACGGCCGGGACGCAGCAAAGCGTCATCCAGGAGATCCGCCCGGTTGGTGGCACCAATCACCAAAATCCTCACCCCGTCTTCCGCCCGGAGGCCGTCCATCTCGACCAGGAGTTGGTTGAGGGTTTGGTCATACTCCAGGTGGGAGGTGTGTTTTCCCCGTTTCCCGCCTAACACCTCAAGTTCATCCAGAAAAATAATGGCGCTGTTTTTTCCTATTTTCTGGGCCAGCCGGCGGGCCCGGGAAAAAAGCTGCCGCACCCGTTGGGCCCCGACCCCGGCATACATCTCAATAAATTCGGAACCGGAAGCGGCTAAAAAGACCGAATCCATGTAGTGGGCGGCGGCTTTCGCCATCAGGGTCTTTCCTGTCCCGGGCGGACCCGTCAGCAAGATCCCTTTCAAAGGCCGTATCCCCAGGGCTTTGGTTCTTTCTTCCTCACGGAGAAAATCCAGGGCTTCCACCAGTTCCCGCTTGGCCGTTTCCTGCCCGCCGATATCGGCAAAACTGACATGGGGGACGAATTCTCCCTCCCCCTTGCTTTCCAGGGTTTCAAAATTCCGTTCCAACCCCCGGTTCCGGAGGTAGTAGTGGAGCGCCCACATTGCCCCGGCCAGGAGGAAAAAGGGGACCGGATCCAGTCCCTGTTTGACCAGAAAAACAAGGAGCGCCGCGCCGGCGCCGAAAATTACCTCTTTTTTCACCGGATCACCTCGCCTTCTCCGGCACCCCACCGGGAAAACCTGGGCACCGCTTGGTAATACAAGAGGTCGTCTTTGGCCAATTGGACAAAGAAGAATTCCTCGCCTATGAAGACTTTGAAATCCCCTCTGTATTTCTCCTCCAATTCCCGGAGTTTTTCATAGAGGGCTTGATAATTCCCGGAAACCCTGGCCTCTTCCAGGGTAAAACTAAGCTCGTAATAGACGGGAGTCAGCTCCGGCGCTTGCGGGCTTTCGATAATGACCTCCCTAATCTCCCCTTTTCTCTTTTCCCGGATTTCCCGGAGAAAAGACTCGAGGGTATTACGGAGATCATTGGTCTTTTCCAACCGGACACGGAGGACCTCCCCTTTTCCAAGCAGGGTAAATTCCTTAATCTCCGGTACCGCCTCCGCCCATTGCTGCAGCGGGCTATCTTTAAAGAAATACTCGGCCAATGCTTCTCCGCCAAATAACAAACCGGTGGTGATGATAAAAGCCGCGCCAATGAGGAAAAACTTCTGCAATGTCCAGTGTTTTTGTGGCATGATTATTCTCCTTCCAAGGCGGCAAAGTGTTGACATAAAAATTATAACATACTTCACGGAAAATCACGACCAAAACCGCCTGGTAGTTGGTGGAATGCACTTCATGAAGATTTTTCCCGGTAGGATTTTTCTCCCTTTTACCGAATACTAATTCTGACGATTATGGGGAAAAGAAAAAACCCCCCCGCCAAAAAGAGGAGGTTACAGTGGATGGACTGGAAAACGCAGAAGAAAACAGTGATTATTGCCGTGGGCGCCGCCCTTCTTTTCTTGGGCAGCGCCGCGCCGGGTTGGGCTGCCGGCAATGAGCTCAGTATCGGTTATAACCCGGACCACGGGTTGATGGTGGGGGCAACCCTCGATCTGCAAAAGGCGGCCTCCTTTCCCCTGCAGGGATCCTTTGAGGCCTACACCAAAAAATATAACCTTTTCCTGACCACCATTTTTCCTTTGGAAGAACGGCTTGATTTCTATCTCCGTCCCGGCCTGGCCGAAGGCCTCTATCTTGGGCTGGGCGTTAAAATCCAAGTCACCTGGGATCTGCAGATCTGGGCCGGCTTTGGCCATGCCTTCCAGGACGAAGCCTTTTTAGATCTCTTGGCCGACTACCGGCTCAACAACAACTTCCACCTGAAGCTCCGTTATCACATGTACCGGGCTTATCTTGGGATCGGCTATGCGCTCTAGGCGCAGGCCCCGCCCCCCCGTGCCCGTCTACAGTTAGTTCCGGCCGGCTGCCGCATCGATCATCGCCGCCAGCTTCTTATGCTCTTCCGCAGGAAGGGTTCGATCGATATACAAGGTATGATTTTTCTCCTCCGCCAGGTTGATCCGGGGCGGCTGTTCCAAGAGGTTCCCCTCCCGGTCAAAATAGATCCGCACTTCAGGCCGGAAGGGGTTGTTTTTGCTGACCCGGATGACCTTTGCCACCTGACCGCTGTTTAAAACCACCAGCGACCCAATGGGGTAAATGGCCATTACCGAAATGAAGGCGTTAAGAACCACCGGGTCGTATTTTTCTTTCTCTGCGAACAGCTGTTCCAGAGCCTGCTGCGGGGTCAGTTGCTCCCGGTAGGGACGGGAAGAGATACAGGCATCATAAACATCGGTAACGGCAACAATCCGTGCCTTGAAACTGATCTCCTTCTCCTGCTTGCCGTCGGGATAACCGGAACCGTCGCACCTTTCATGATGCTCCCTGGCCACTTTGATAATCTCTTCTGAGAAGCCTTTGGCCCGTAGCAATTCCTCCCCGTAAACCGGGTGTTTTCTAACCTCCTCCATTTCAGCAGGGGAGAGGGCGCCGTGTTTCTGCCAGATCTCCTGCGGGATGCTAAGCATCCCCAGATCGTGAAGGAGGGCTGCTGTCCCCAGTTCGTGCAGTTCCTTTTTGGAATAGCCCAAAACTTCTCCAACCAGCAGGGTGAGAATGGCCACATTTACCGAATGGCTGAAAAGATAATTATCATACGCTTTGATATGTGTAAGGTTTAACAAGAGCGACGGGTCCATCTCCACCTGGTTCAGGATATCATCGGCCAGGCCGCGGATGGCTTGTTCTTCAAGGGGCTGATCGTCAGAGATCTTGATCAACTCTTCCGCTGCGATAATCATCCGTTTATGATTTCTGGCCAGGACCGGAAGGAGTTGCCGTTCCGTCTCATCCCTGCTGTGCGCTTGTGTCTCATCAATCCCGACCGATTCGAGTCCCAGGCTCTCAATGCGCCGGATCATCTCTATCGAAAGCTCTGTTCCCGCTCCAATCAGTGTTACTGTTGTCTTGGGGAGGATAATATCCTCCGCCAGCCGCATCCCCGGGACCAATTGGGTGGTTTTTACCCGTTTCAAATTAACACACCCCCTAACTGATGGCTTCTCTCAGTGCAATATATATCGTAATGTCTCCCAATTTTGTTTGCAAGGGGATGACAAGAAAGTCCAGATCTATGGCGGAAACCGTTACATCCTTACCCATGAAAAGAGTGGGCGGGGTGACGCTGCAAATCAAGTCCCGGCTACCCAACTCTCCCACCGCATTACCGGTAACCATATTACTAAATTCGCTGATGGCGCTCTTCGCCAATTCGTCCAAAGCAACGATGGGTAACCCGATCAGCATATTTGAAGCCAGTTTCTTCGCGGTTTCTTCTGTCATGCAGAATACCACCTGGCCCAAGAGATCCCCGGTCACGCCCACGGCGACATTCACCTCGTCCCCGCATACGGGAGAAGAAGCTAGTCTCAACTGCCCCCTGGTTGCGTCGGTTTTGCCCATCCGCTTAAGGATATCAAAGGCCGCTGCCAAAAACGGGTTGATTAAATCTGCTTTCACCTCGACACCTTCCTTTTCCGTCTCTTCGGTAAAACAGCAGTTTAGCTTTTAGGTTCTCATTTCAAGACAAAAGATAGACAGCTTTTCCTTCCGTCTTTCCAAAGAAGGCAAACCCCTTGGTGAAGGCAGAACCCACAAGGAAGCCTGCGGGGAACAGCGCCTTGCCCGTTTTTCTTCGCCACTTCCGCTCTCACCCCTCCCGCAGCAAAAAGCCGGCATTATAGTATATGCAGATCACGGAGGGGATTAAGCGAAAACTGCCGGAAAAGGCGGAAAGATCACTACCAGATGGCGAAAATGCCAAGAGCCGCCAGGGTAACTATAATACCGGCGATTACCGTTCCCAGAGCCAGCGCGGGCACGGCCCGCCTTTTTCTTATCCCCAAGAGATGGGCAATGGCGGCGCCGGTCCAAACCCCGGTCATCGGCAAGGGAATGGCGACAAAGATCGTTAGCCCAAAAAACCCGTAACGGTTTATTTTCTCTTGTTGCTTGGCGGTTCTTCTCTGAATCCACTGCAACAGATGATAAAAAAGGTTGTATTTATGAGACCAGCGGGAGAGAAAAGAAAGAACAAGCATGATCGGGACGATGGGCAGGAGATTCCCGGCCACGCCGAGGAAAAAGGCTTCCCACGGTTGGGCGCCCAAGTATAACGCCATGGGGATGGCTCCCCTTAACTCAAGGTACGGTAGAGCACTGGTGAAGAGAATGAGTATGATTTCGTTCAGAGTCAACCCCTCGGCCATATAACTCTCCGCTTCCCATTTATTTTAAATTTTTATTATTCCCTGTATTCTCTATTTTTCCGTTTTCACCTGCCTTTTTGATAAAAAAATCCGGAAACACGGCGGTTAGGATCCAGTTTCCATCTGGTTACTCTTCACTTAAGAGCCGCAGCCTTTTATACTCCGCCCAGCCTACCTGCCCGGTAACGGGTAATCCCTCTTCTTGCTGGAATTTCTTCAGAGCCTGCTCTGTTCCGTAACCAAAAATCCCGTCCGGACGGTGCTGGTAGTACCCCAATTGCCGCAAGCGTTTCTGCAAAAAGAAAACATCCGCGCCCTTCTCTCCCATCAGTAGCCGGCGCCTGCCCCGGAAGGGATCCCCGGTGATATAGACCCGGGTCCCCTGGCGTACCCATTGGTAGACCTGTTCCACATCGCGGTTGTACATCCGGACGCAGCCGTGGCTCTCCATTCTCCCAATCGACCATGGTTTATTGGTCCCATGAATACCATAGCGGCCAAAAGGGACATTCAAGCCAATCCAGCGGGTACCAAACCCCCCGCCCCATTTCCCTTTATCCACCACGGTCCAACTCCCCACTGGCGTGGGCGTGGCGGGCTTACCAATGGCCACCGGGAAACTCTTAAACGGCTTACCGTCAACCAAGACCGTGAGGGTGAGGTAATCGGTGTCGACAAGGATCACAATGTTGCCTGGGGGAGGGCTTCCGGCCACCGGATCGCCCGGGCTCATCCCCCCCAAAGCCTCCCAAGTATCACTGTCCACCTTCCCGGTTATCCGTAAATTGTGCAGGCGTTGAAACTCTTTCACCGCGGCAACCGTCGGCTGATCATACACTCCTGTAAGCTCACTGGCAAAAAAACCTAGACTCCGCAGAAAATACTGTAATTCAAGGATCTCCGGGCCTTCCGTCCCCGGGAGAATCTCCGTTTCCGGAGGGCACAGGCATTCTTCAGCCCGGACCCCGGGGGCGAAAAGGCCGCACCCGGCTAAGACCAGTAAAAAAAGGAAGAGCCCTCTTTTTCGCCGCAACCATCTCCGCCTCCTGTTTTCCGGCTTTTTTTAGTATTTCCCGGGGAAAACAGAAGGCTGCAGGGAAACTTATCCTCGCGCTCAGAGGTTTACCTGGACAAGGTCCCGGTCCATCTTCTCCATGCAGTTTTTGATCTTGGCAGCCATCAGTGGATCCTCTCCCAGGCAGGCGGTGCGGATCTGCCGCAAAAGGTCAATCCCCCGGCGGAAACCGGAGACGATATCCCCCTCCTGAAGCTCCGGGGCGCTACGGGTCAGCTCAAAAAAGTCGCAGCCCCGGCTCCATTCGTACGCGAGCGGGGAGAGGCTGGGGAAGAAGCGGACCTCGTCCTCACCCACACCGTGGCGGAAAATGAGATCGCGGATAATCTTCCTGATTGGCCGGTAGTCAAAGGGAAGATTCCGCGGCAGGCGTTCTCCTTTGCGCGGTTCGTAATCGATGGCGACAATAACCGCATTAATCTGGTCTTCGTCCCATTCGTGGAAAAACCCGGCAAAATACAACTCGGTGATCAGCAGTTCCTGGGCGTAGATTTGCATGGCAAATTTCCCGCGGGGCAAGAGGTTGCCATCGGCGTCAAGGTAATCCAGGTCTTCCAGGATCGCAGCCTTGGCCTCTAAATCAGCCTCAAAGCGCCCGGCCACTTTTAAATTGCGCATCTGTTCCTCCAGGCTCAGCCGCTCCTTGTGAAGGCGTTCATAGGTCTTGGCCCTCTTCTCGCAGCGGGCCTGTTCCGCCGGGGAACAGTCCCTTTCGGCCAGTCTCGCCAGGGACTCCTTGAGCTCTCTAATCTCCGCACTAATGGCCCGCCGGGCCTTCTTACCGCGGATATACCGCAAACGCCGTTCTTTCTTGCGCAATTGCCGCAAAGCCGCCGCCCGCATCTGCGGGCAGGAAAGGCTCCCCCAATCCTGACAGATCACACTGCGCGTCTTCTCCAATTCCGCAGCCAGCCGGTCCAAGCGGTTTTCCAGGAAAACCTTGTCGTTGCGCGCCTGGAAAGTGGCGAAATTCCGGTCCAGGATTACCAGGATCTCTTCCTTGTTGTAATTGTGGAAAAGGTTCAAGACCGAATTGTAATTGAGGTTGAAACGGCTGGTCAATTCCTCCACATCCGCCGGGTTGGTACTGGGGAACTCCTCCAGGCGGTAACGGTCCAGATCCGCCAGGATATAGACAAAACCCTTTTCATCGATGCCCCGGCGGCCGGCCCGCCCCGCCATCTGGAAATACTCCAGGGTGGTCATGGGCCTAAAGGTCACCCCGTCCCATTTTGTCGGCGCATCAAAACAAACGCTGCGGACCGGGTAGTTAATCCCCACGGCAAAGGTTTCGGTGGCATACATTACCCGGATCAGGTTCTCTCCAAAAAGGGTCTCGACAATCTCTTTTAAGGCCGGCAAGAGACCGGCATGGTGGAAGGCGATGCCCCGGAGGAAAATCGGGCGTAACCTGTGGAGGGTCGGCCATTTTTCTAAATTATACTGCTTGGCCGCGTGGTCCAGGATCTCCTCGACCCGTTTCTTTTCATCAGCGGACAAAAAGTCAAAGCGCTCACTAAGTTCCTGGGCTTTAACCTCGCACTGCTGACGGCTGAAGATAAAATAGAGCGCCGGCAGGCCGTTCCGGCGGTGGACGGATTTGATCAGTTCTTTATGGTCCAGTCCCTTCCAGGTTCGTTCCCCGCCCGCCGGGGACCCGCGTTCCCCCTCCCGCTTTTTCCGTTTCTGCCAAGCCTTTTTCAACTGGTTAAAGCCGGTCGGACCGGTCAGCGGGTGATAAACATAATGCTCCAACGGCACAACCCGGTCTTTTTTGTAGACCACTTTCACCGGGTGTTCCTTGATCTCTTGGATCCACGCGGCCAATTCCGCAGCGTTGGGAATGGTGGCGGAAAGCCCCAATAAACGCAGGTTGTCCGGCATGAAAATAATCGACTCTTCCCAAACCGTCCCCCGTTCCTCGTCGGAAAGATAATGAATTTCATCGAAGATCACATGGGAGAACCCGGCCAGCCGTTCCTGTTCCTGGTGTAGAATATTGCGGAAAATCTCCGTTGTCATAATGATTATATCCGCTTCCGGCTGGATCACCACATCGCCGGTGATAATTCCGATCTTCTCCTCCCCGTGCCACTCCTTAAACTCCTTAAATTTCTGGTTGGAAAGGGCCTTGATCGGCGCAGTGTAAACCACCCGCTGCTCTTTCTTGACCGCTTCTTCAATCAGGTAATCGGCGATGAGGGTTTTCCCCACGCCGGTGGGAGCGGAGACAAGGACCGAGTAGCCCTGTAGTAAATAGTCGATGGCCTCTTTCTGGAAATCATCAAGGATAAACCCGCGAAATTCTCCTGTTTGTTCCGGCATCACAATTGTTGCTCCTGTTCTTTTATTATTATTTAACAAAATTCATTATTCAACTTCCGTTAAGTGCAGTGGCCCGCCGGTAATTAAAACCGTTTCCACCGCCTTAACCAACCGGGCCATCTTCTTCTCCACCAGTGCATACCGGGGGGATTCCGTACCCGCCCATTTTTTGTGTAAAGGCAGGATCTCACGGACGTAAAGACCAGCCGCTGTTTTCTGGACCGCTTCCGGGACCGCCGGAATACGCAAAGACTTTATTTCGGCAAAATTCAAGTTTGGCGTCCCCACACCGCTTTTTAAGCGTAAAATCTGGTCCCGCCCGAATTTTCCCATAAGAAACAACCAGAGAAAAACCGGGTCAATACCGCGCAACCTTATACGGTCAACAAAACAACTGACATTGGCCGGTTCCGTACCCAGGTAGACACCGGAGCGAAAACGAAGGAGCGAGCCCTCTCCCGAACGGGAAAAAAGCAGATCCCCCCGGCGTACCCGGCTCCTCTGTGGATCAAACTCTCCCCCGGGGACCACCCGGAGGGCGGGGCGGGGGTTAAGCCCGGTAAAAAAAAGGTCCTTCTGGCCGAAAACCGGTACCCCGTTTTCCCGCAGCTCCGGCCTTTTCCCGGGTAATATCGCGCCGTAAGAGATTTTTTCGACATATTCACCCAGCGGCCGGAGGGGAAAAACAACCTCGGCCAATGCCGCGCGCAAAACCGGGTCCCAGTAATTCGGGTTCCAACGCCCCCGGAGAAGCTCGGAGGTTTTCACCCAGGTAACGCCGGGAGAAGCTTTTTTCTCCCGCCAAGAGATATAGGTGCGAACGGTCTGCAAGACCGTGCCGAAAAAATCCGAATGGTCTTTTACCCCCCGGAACTCTGTACTGGCAAAGAGGGTCTCCTCCCCGTTCTCCTTCTCTTCCCCCGGGTTTCCCACCCGGCGGCGGAAAAAGACCAGGGAAGTCCGGGCCGGTGTCCCTGCCGCCCGGAAGCTGCCGGGCGGAAGCCCCACGACCGCCAATAACCGGGCCCGGCGGCAAAACTCTTCCCTCTCCCGCTGCAGGCGGTCATTGCCCAAGAAACCGTCGGGCAGGATAATCGCCCCGTAGCCGCCCGGCCGGCACAAGGCAAGAAAACGCCGGAGAAAAAGCGCCTCTACCGGCAGGCGCACGAGACGAGCCAGTTCCTTCTTCTCATACCCCTCCGCCAATAACCAGCCGGCGCCATCCCAGTCGCCGCCGGACAGGGCGGCGGCAAGCCGTTCTTTGCCGCCCCGGCCAAAGGGGGGATTACCGACCACCAGATCAAAACTACCACGGGAAAGGGCGGCAGGCCCGCCGTCCAGGAGACCGTCCGCCAAGAACCAGCGGCTTTTCAACTCCGCCGGTGGCTGCAGCCCGGGGTCAATCTCGACCCCTGTTACCTGCCCGGGGGCAAGCAACCCCATTTTAATCCCGGAGGAGAGGAAGATTCCCTCCCCGGCTGCGGGATCAATCACCCGGAAACGGGAAAGGTCGCCGGCGGGGACCATCTCTTTCAGCATCTCCCAGACAAAGACCGCCACCCGCGCCGGGGTAAAAAACTGCCCCCACACCTTCTCAATTCTCACCGCCTGCCGCGAAGACCTCGATCATCATGGCATGCTCATCACAGTTGGGGAATTTCGGGCAGTTGATACATTCCTTCCAGACCTTGTGCGGCATCTGTTCTTTATCGATTAACCTAAACCCGCATTTTTCAAAGAACTCTTTCTGGTAAGTAAGGGCGAATACCCGGGGGATACCTAGACTCCTGGCCTCCTCCAGCAACTTTGCCACGAGTTGCCGGCCAATCCCCCGGCGGGTGGCGCTCTCAACCAGGGCCAGCGCCCTGATTTCCGCCAGGTCTTCCCAGATTATATGGAGACCGCCGGTGCCAAGGAACTCGCCATCATCTTCCACCACGGTAAACTCCCGCAGGCACTCATAGATCATACTCCTGGACCTTGGCAGCATCAGCCCTTTTTCTGCGTAGGAATTGATTAACCTGTGTAAATTTTCGACATCGTCCATTTTTGCCTTCCGGAATACGAGCATGCGCCACATCCTCTCTCCGCGAAAGAGTATAGCAGTATTATTTCGGCATTTCTTAACAAATTCCTTTGTTACAACGAGTTTTCATCCTCTTGCCCGCAAAAAAAAAGAGGTTTGAGTCTTCACCCACTCAAACCCCGGAGAAAATTTATATTTATGGTGCCAAGGGACGGAATCGAACCGCCGACACGGGGATTTTCAGTCCCCTGCTCTACCAACTGAGCTACCTTGGCCCTGATTGACAAATGGCGGAGCCGACGGGACTCGAACCCGCGATCTCCAGCTTGACAGGCTGGCGTGTTAGACCGGCTGCACCACGGCTCCGTAAAACCTTAACTGATGGTGGTCGCGACTGGATTCGAACCAGTGACCTCTGCGATGTGAGCGCAGCGCTCTGACCAACTGAGCCACGCGACCATCCTGCCTGCAATTATAACATGATCCGCCTGACAAGTCAACAGAAAAGAGAACCCCTGGCAAAGCAGGCGGTCAATTTAACTTAAAATGGTAGCCCCAAGGGGATTCGAACCCCTGCCGCCGCCTTGAAAGAGCGGTGTCCTAACCCCTAGACGATGGGGCCACATGGTGGGCCATCGGCGAATCGAACGCCGGACACCCTGATTAAAAGTCAGGTGCTCTGCCGACTGAGCTAATGGCCCGGTTTCAGTGAAACCTAGTACATAATACAATATTTTTTTATTCATGTCAACCCTTTAAATTTTTCTGGAATTTAATTACAAAAATGGTATAATATATACTAATAGCATCTCCGCCCGATAAAAAACCTTTATCAGGAGGTGTTACCATGGAAATTTCCCATCTCCAGACCTTCCTTTTACTGGCAAAAAACGGGAGCTTTTCACAGACCGCCGCCCTTTTACACCTCACCCAGCCGGCAGTCTCCCAACAGATCAAAGCCCTGGAAGAAGAGTTGGGCCAGGTTCTCTTCGTCCGGCGTAACCGCTCAACCCATCTGACCAGGTTGACCCCAGCCGGGGAGGTTTTTCTTCCCTATGCCCGGCAGATCCTTCTTTTCCTGACGGAAAGCAGGGAGAGGTTGGGAAGTTACGAACCGGAAAAACCCTCAACCTTAACCCTGGGCGCCGGTTCCGCCACCATCACCTACCGCTTGCCCGAACTTCTCCAGGCATATAAAGAGCAGGCGCCCGGGGACGAAGTAGTGATCAAAGCCGGTTCGGCTCAAGAGATTACCGAGTTGATCCTTAAGGGAGATGTGGATTTCGGGTTTGTCAATACCATAGCCCGCACCGGTAACCTGAGAAGTTTTCCCCTTTTCCGTGAAGAAATCCTTCTGGTTGCCCCCGGCAACTGGGAGCCCCCGGCTTTCCCTCTACGCCTTCAAGACCTGGCCGATGAGGTCATAATCCTTTCTTCACCACTCAGCGGCTTCCGGGACTTCCTGAATGAGAGCTTTCGCCGGTACCGCCTCACACCGCGGGTCCTTTTGGAACTCGATGATCTGGAAGGGATCAAAGAGATGGTCCGGATTGGGCTGGGCGTCGCCTTTTTGCCTGAAAGCGCCCTTCGTTCCGGGTTCTTTGCCGGAAGGCTGAAGACCTGCCCTTTGGTTGAAGAGTTTTCCTGTACCACCTTTCTTCTCTCCCTCCCCGGAAAATTTTGGACCCGGGCGATGCAAGGATTTGCCCGGTTGCTGGCGGAAAAATACGCTCTCCCCGGTTTACTCGCAGACACCCAGAGACCCACGCCGGAAGGGGAGGGGGAATCCTTTTTTGGTCCCCCCCGGAATTGGCAGGGAGGGCTGGAAAGATAAAAAAGGGCAAGGGATTTTCCTTGCCCTCCTGCGCGGCGGTACTTCCGGAAAACCAGTTTCCACCGGGTTTTAATTTAGTCGGAACAGAATCTCCTGCCCATCGCATTGAGGCGCGGGTACAAGTGGACATCAGTTACCACATCCACCTGTCGCCACTGGGCGGCTTTGACCAAAATGTGGGCCACAACTTTCTGCCGGAGCTTTCCTTCTTTACTGTCATCGGCTGACGGTTCCAATTGGAAATCGGTATCAATATTCAGCAGATGGTTCTGGATCTCTATATCATCGCCGGGTTTGAGTCCCGGAATCGTGACGCTGGTCATAAAGGGGATCTCTTCTTTGGCATGACGGAGGAAGTCATGGTGATCAACAAAGATAATTTGCTTCAGGATCACGCCCTGCTTGACTACTTTGTCTTTGAAGACATGATCGGTCACCGGGCCCAACTTGGCGTCGATCTTTTCAATCTTTTTCGCCTTAAGCTTTGTTTCGCTCTCCACTACCACCTGGGCGACAGCCTCACCGATAACTTTCAGGACCTTCAGGCGTTCGGTCTTTAAATAAAGATTCGGCCGTGTACTCAACGGTTTCACCTCCATCTTTTCATAAGCCGTTGCTTACGACTCTAAATCAGCATATGCAAAATAAATTCCTGATTAGCACCGGTAAAAAGCACTTTTATTCCCTGATGTACAGGAAACGGGAGTCCCGGCCGGGACTCCCGTTTCTCATTCACCATTCATACCATAAGATGACCAGGGGCAATATGATTCTTCCCCGGTTTACAGGTTATTACTGCGGCTGCTCTTGCTGTTGCTGTTGGCTAAAACCGGGAATTGAACTCAAGACCGACGGGCCCCCCGGGCTGACACTCTGGTTGGCGCTGAGGGTCTGCCGGAAAGCAGTAGCGGTCTGATAAGCCGCCTGGTTGGCCAGGGACCGTTCCGCCGCTTCAATCATCCGCTTAACCATATGGCCGCCAACAGCACCACAGTCGCGGGAGGTCATAAATCCCCAGTAATCACCCTGGATGGGTTGGGTATTGATATTCAGCTCCTGCGCCACTTCATACTTGAACTGGTCCAAAGCTTGGTAAGCCTCTTTAACCAGCAAAGTATTTTTTTTCTGGCCGGTTCCCATTATGTAACACCCCCTTTCTGTTTTTTATCTTTCCCAAGCTCAGGACCGTAAAACTAGTCTTCCCTTGGTGCTTTTGGTGGTAATAAACATGGAAACACTCTTCTAAATTACCTGTAGATAGCGGAAAAATCCGGGGGCAAAAGATTTACCCGTTGGCAAGGGGGTTCGCCCCAATCTCCCTGCCCCTCTTCCCTTTTCTTACCAAGCGGTAACGGCCGCCCAGGTAGAGAAGGATGGACCAGAAAGACAGGAGACCCAGGAGAACAAGAAAACCGGTGGTCGACAGGTACCAGCGGTACAAAAAACCAGGGGAGAGGGAACCGGTAACCGGGAGGGAACCACCGGCGGCCGCTTTCCGGAGACAGTTCAGAAGAAAAGTATAAAGGCCGGCCAGGAAAGCGTGGCCTGCCCGGGCGGCCAGGTAGGGAAAGATCCGGATGTCGGTACCGTGGATCACGCTCATTACCTGGCTGTGCACGGAGAGCCCGCTCCAGGCGATGATTACCCCGGCGACAACCAGGCGGTCGTTGAGGGGGGCCGCCGCCCGGGCGCCGGCCATCACCCCCAGGTCAATTTCGAAAAACCCCTTAAGCAGTGACGAGGCCAGCGCCGGTTCCAAACCAAATACTTTTAGGAGCCCGCCGGCAACCGGCTGCAGCAACCGGACAACACCGGTTACCTCCAGCATCCGGCAGAGAACGGAAAAGAGGGTAATAAAACCGCCAATCATAAATAAGGAGTTGACCGATTCTTTCACCGCATCGCCCAGTAATTGCCCTACCGGCCGGTTGTCTTCCTTCCGGGCCTGCCGCATCCTTTTGACCGCCCGCCGGAGAAGACCGGCGCCGGCATTACCGCCTATTTCTTCTTTCTTTTCTGATCTGCCCTCTTTTTTTCGCCCGTAAAACCGGAAAAGAAAGCCAATGGAAAAGGCCGATAAATAATGGGCCAGGGCAATAATTGCACCCAATTCCGGGCGGCCGAACATCCCGACAGCGACCGCGCCAAACATAAAGAGGGGATCCGCCGTATTGGTAAAGGCCAGGAGCCGCTCGCCCTCAATCCGGGAACAAAGGCCCATTCGCCGGAATTTCCCGGTGATCACCGCATCCATCGGGTACCCGGCCGCCAGCCCCATCGAGAGGGCAAAAGCCCCGGCCCCCGGGACATTAAAGAGGGGCCGCATTAACGGTTCCAAAATAACCCCGAAAAAATGCACGACCCCCAATCCCAGCAAAATCTCGGTAAGAATAAAGAAGGGGAGGAGGGAGGGGAGAACAATCTCCCAGAAAATCTTCAAGCCGTCTTTGGCCGCTGCCAACCCTTCTCCCGGGAAGACCATCAAGGCAATGGTAAAGATGAGAAAAAACCCGGCGGTCACAAAGAGAAAATTTCTCTGCAATAACAAGAGCTTCATAAGAGCCCCTTCCCTTTTCCCGCGACCCGGCCGCACCCGCGCGGGGATTCCCACCGGCAAGCGGCGCGTACCCGGCAGTGGCGCAGAACGGATCACTGTTCTTGCTTACACCTGCTTTCAACCCCTGGTGCCCCAAAGGATAAAAAAGGCCCCCGCGAGCAGTAGGATTATTTTTACAGGTGAAATTTTCACCGCCAGCGCCACGATGCCAAGGGCGCTGACGGCAAGAAAAACCAAAGGCCCGATCAACCCCAATAAGGCATTGATCCGCAAGGCCGCTTCGATCCGGCGCAAACGGATGATGACAAGGGCGGCGCTGATCTCCAGGATCCCGGAGATCACCCGGAGCGTGGCGATTTGGGAAAGAACCTTTCTTTCCATGGGTCCCGGCTCACCTCGGTTTTTTAAACCCGAAAAGATGGAGGAGTAATGCGGCCAATCCCGCGGCGGCCAACGGGCCCACTGGGAACCCTTTCAAGAAAGCAACACCGAGCAGCGTCCCGATGACCAGCCCCACCATGATCTCGGGTTTCCACTGCAAAAGGATAACCCCCTGCCCGCACAGGTAAGCGGCGAGCAACCCGCCAAGAATGGCCGCAATCCCTACCGGGGTAAGAAAGGTCCGCCCAATCTCTCTAAAGCCGATCTTATCCAGGGCAAAGGGGACCATCACCGCCAGGAGAAGGAAGAGCAGCCCCCATTCAAGGGAATGCCGTTCCAGTGTTTTCAAGGCCGACGGCAGGTTAACCAGTTTAAGAACTAAAAGCGTGCCGGCGCTGGCGGCGACCAAATTATTCTTAAAAGCCATCCCCAGTAAAAGAAGGATGGTCAGGATTAACTTCCCTGCATTCATCTGTCTACGCCTGCCCCCACCAATCTAAAGTAAATCTATGTTCAATCCAGGCCGGAAATTCCTCTTTCCCGCCGGTGCTTTTCCAGCCTGGCGTCTTCCCGCCGCTCCCTGCCTGCCACCCGGCTTCCCGCCGCTCCTTGCCTGCCGGCTTTTAACCGTGTTTCCCCCTCCTGCAAGGCGCGGAAAGACCGGCTCACGCATAGACTAATAGCCCGGAAAACCATTTGCTTTTGAATCCGCCTTGGCTGATAAGCGGTCTTGGCTGGTAAGGAGGAGATGAGGATGGCTCTTTCTTCTTGGGAAAAAATAATCGACCCGCCGCAAAAGGGGCGGGCGGAAAAGCCCCGCTTAACCGGGTTGACCATGGTGATCGACAAGGGGTTGCCCATCGACCAGACCCGTGACTGGCTCGCCCTTGCCGCCCCCTACGTTGACCTGGTTAAACTTACCTTCGGCACTTCCGCCCTTTATCCCAAAACGGTTTTGGCCGCCAAGATCCAGCTCCTGCGGGAGAAGGGGATCGGTCTTTTCCCCGGGGGGACCCTCCTGGAGATCGCCGTTCTCCAAGGAAAGGCCATCCCTTTTCTTGATCACGCCTGCGAACTAGGTTTTGATTTCCTGGAGATCTCCGACGGCACTATTGTCATGAGCCCGGCAGTACGAAGGGGTTTGCTACGAGAGGCAAAAAAAAGGGGGTTCCGGGTCTTGACGGAGGTGGGCAAGAAAAAACCGGGAACCAAATTAAGTTCCCAGGAACTCAGGGCGCAACTGGTATTTGACCTTGAGGAAGGGGCCGATTTCGTCATTATCGAAGGGCGCGAATCCGGTAAAAGCGCCGGCATTTACGATGAATCCGGGGAAACAGACCCGGAGGTACTGGAAAGCCTGCTCGCTTGCACCTCCTGGGAGCGGATCATCTGGGAAGCGCCGCTGAAAAAACAACAACTCTTTTTTATAAAAAGGCTCGGGCCCAATGTCAACCTGGGAAATATCCCGCCCGGGGAGGTCCTGGCCCTGGAGGCCCTCCGCCGGGGTTTGCGGAGCGATACCTTGCTCCCGGAATGAGCCGGAGCGAGGAGATTGCCCTTATCAACGTGATCCCGCGGGAGTTTAAAGGCCAATTCCTTGCTCCCGGAATACGTCACCAAGGCGCTCAAGCGCCTTGGTGACACCTCTCAATCGCGGCGCCAACCGCTCTCAGCTTCTCCACCATCTGCTCGTAGCCGCGGTCAATACACTCGGCATTGGCAACAATGGTCACACCTGCCGCGCCCAACCCGGCAACAACGAGAGCCGCCCCGGCCCGTAAATCCGGGGTCTCCACCGGCGCGCCGCTCAATTTCGGTACCCCTTTAATAATGGCCCGGTCCCGGTCAACCTTGATGTTGGCCCCCATCCGGGTAAGTTCATCCAGGTACCGGAAACGGTTGTCGTAAATGGTCTCCCGGATGATACTGGTTCCTTCCGCCATGGTCATCAAAGCGCCGAACGGTTGCTGGAGATCCGTGGGGAAACCGGGATAGGGCGCGGTTTCCACATCCACCGCCTGCAAGCGCCCGGAGGCCGAGAGCCGCAGGTCGGTCTCGCCTTCTTCCACCTCCAGCCCGGCCTCACGCAGCTTCATCAAGGGCGCCCGGAGATGGTCAACCATGACGTTCTCCAGAACCACTTCCCCGCCGGCCGCGGCCACTGCCATCATATACGTTCCGGCTTCAATCCGGTCCGGGATTATACTATGCTCCGTCCCGTGCAAGTCCCGGACCCCCCGGATCCTGATGACTTCGGTACCCGCCCCCCTAACCTGGGCGCCCATGGAGTTTAAAAGGACGGCCAGATCCACAATCTCCGGTTCCTTGGCGGCATTCTCCAAAATGGTGGTCCCTTCGGCCAAAACCGCCAAGAGGATCAGGTTGATTGTCGTCCCCATACTCCTCCTGTTAATAAAGATCCTGCTACCGGTGGGCCGGTGCAGGCTGGCTTTCATTAAGCCATGCTCAATGGCGACCTGGGCGCCCATGGCCTGGAAACCTTTGATATGAAAATCAACCGGCCGCGGCCCGAGAAAGCACCCTCCCGGCAGTGGAACCTCAGCTTTTCCCAGGCGGGAAAGGAATAGCCCGGACAAATAAAAAGAAGCCCGCAATTTCCGGGCAAGTTCATGGGAGATTAAGATACTCTTGAGGTTTGCCCCATTGATCACCATTACACCCGGGGTTTTTTCTTCCACTTTCACGCCGATCTCTCTTAAGAGAGCGGCCATGATCTGCACATCGGTGTTGACCGGCACATTGGTTAAAACCACGTCTTCCGTGCCAAGAGCCGCCCCGGCCATTAAGGCCAGGCAACTGTTTTTGGAGCCGCTGATTTTGATCCGCCCTTGCAGTCTTTTCCCACCTTCGATCCGGATCGAAGACATCAGCTTCCCTCTCTTCCCAGATAAAACCGGACTAGTTCCTCAAGAATCTGGTCCCGGTCAATTCTGCGAATCAATACCCTGGCATTCCGGTGACTGGTGATGTAGGCCGGATCTCCGGAAAGAAGATAACCCACAATCTGGTCCAAAGGGTCGTAACCCTTTTCTTGCAAGGCCAGGCAGACTTCTCTTAATACCTGGCTAATCTCCTGGGCTTGTTCTTCATCGCGCGGTCTAAAGCGCATGGTTGCGCCGGTTAAATTATTCTCCATTAACCCGCCTCCCTAATCTGTTTATGATGCCAGGTCATCTTTGCGCAGGGAAAGATTGATTTCGACTTTTCCGTAGGGGGTATCAATCGGTATTGCCAGGGCGGTATCAACATGCTCTAAAAAGCTGGGCACATGTCCGCCCATCATAATGAGGGGCGGTGTGATCAGGCACTTGTAGCCCACATGGGAAAGGTTGGTACTGGCGTTTCCGACGATAATATTCTTCAATTCGCAGATGGCGCTCTTTCCCATCTCATCAATCTTTTCGACCGGCATTTCCAACATGCGGGAGATAATTTTCTTCGCCGTCTCCTCTGTCATGCCGCAAATCACCTGTCCATGGATATCGCCCAAGACACCCACTAAAACCACAATCTCGTAACTGCGCAACGGGTCATCGTTGAAGAACGGCTTTCCCGCCTTAACCTCTTTCATTTCCGGGTTCAACATCTCCGCGAAAACAGTATACACGGCTTCAACGAACGAGTCTATATGCTGAAAGGCCACCTTTTACCCTCCTTACACAGTGATATTTCTCAGACTTTGCAGTGCTGCGGCCGGATCCGGAGAGCTGAAGATATATGTTCCAGCCACCAAATGATCGGCCCCTGCCGCAATAACATCCCTGGCCGTTTCCATGTTTATGCCCCCATCAACCCCAATCCGGCAAGCAAGGTCTCTTTCATCAAGATACTTGCGGAGCCTTTCCACTTTTTCCAGCACTCCCCGGATGAGCTTTTGCCCGCCATAACCCGGGTTAACAGTCATCAGCAGGACCAACTCCAAATCGGGCAGCACCAGTTCGAGCCCGTCCAAAGGAGTAGCGGGGTTGAGCGCCACACCAGCCTTCAGCCCTTCCGCGCGGATCCAGGAGACCAAACGGTGAAGGTGGGGTGTGGTCTCAAGGTGAACGGTGATCATCTCCACACCGGCTTCAACAAAGAGGGGGATTAGGGCCTCCGGGTTGGTCACCATTAAATGGGCGTCCATGGGCAATGCCGTCTTCCCCCGCAACCTCTTCACGACCGGCGGTCCAAAGGAGAGGTTGGGCACAAAGTGCCCGTCCATGATATCCAGATGCAGCCAATCGGCTGTGGCAATCTTATCCAGTTCCTTCTCTAAATTGGCAAAGTCGGCGTCAAGAATCGAGGGCGCCACATGAATTGCTCTTTTCATTTTTCAACCCCTTGCTTCATTCCCTGTTTAACGATACTTTTCCGCGGCAAGTTGCTCGATCTCTTCCAAAAAGATCAGGTAGTGTTCATAACGCCAGGGATAAACCGCTTCTTTCTCCACCGCTTCCCTTACGGCGCAGCCGGGTTCCTTTACATGCCGGCAACCGGTGAAACGGCAATTTGCCGCCTTACCGGCAATATCGGGAAAAAGGCGGCTTAACCCGCGGGCCCCGTCAATAAAATCCAGATCCAGACGGGAAAAACCCGGGGTGTCAACGATAAAGCCCTTTCCTGTAATGGGAAGCAACTCCACCCGGCGGGTGGTATGCCGCCCACGCCCGATTTTTTCGCTTACTTCCCCGGTTTTCAGGCGAAAAGCAGGGTTAATCATATTTATCAGGGAGGATTTGCCCACCCCGGACGGCCCGGCTAGAACAGTCACGTCTTCCGCTACCGTCTCCAGTAAATCTTCTTTTCCCTGCTGCATGAGGGCGCTGGTGTAAATAACCCGGTACCCGAGATCCCGGTAAGGCCCGGCCAGTTCTTCCTGCTCGCCCTCGCCGGCCAAATCCGCCTTATTGAAGACCAGTACGGTTTCAAGGCCGGAATCCTCCGCCAGCAATAAAAACCGGTCTATCAATAACCGGGGGCAAACGGGATCTTTGAAGGCAAAAATCAAGAGTATCCGGTTGACATTGGCCACATACGGCCTTTTTAACAGGTTCTTGCGGGGGAGGATCTTTTCGATTACGCCCCCGCCGTCCGGCGTCAGGCTATACTCCACCCAGTCCCCTACATATATGGTTTCCTGCCCCCGGAACTTCCCGCGGGCCCGGGCTCTGACCTCCTTCCCCCCGTTCTTCAGGTCATAAAACCCGCCGACCGCCCGGACCACACGCCCTTCAGGCAATCCCGCTTTTCCTCCTTTCCCATCCTACTGCCGGTAAATATCTCCTCGTTTTACCCTCCCCGCGGCTGCCTTCATGGTCAACCGGTTTTCTTTATTATCCCTAAAAATCCCCGGGTTCCTCTTCTTCATACAGATCGTCCAAGCCCGCGTCTTCCTGGTTATTTCTTCCCGGGGTCCCGCTGACCACAAAATTGACCGGCGTCCCCACCGGGACGATACTTCCCGGCGCCGGCTGGTGATCCAAAATCTGCCCCCGCGGGTAAACACTGTATTTCTCGGTCACCAGGTTGGAGACCAAACCCAGGCTTGCCAGTTCCGCCTGGACCTCCACCAGCGGCCGGCCGATAAAATTCGGCATCTCCACGTAATCCTGGCCCCTGCTCAAGTATAAATCGACCGTCGCCCCTCTTTCGATCTGCAAATTGGGGGCGGGCTTCTGCCGGACAACCAACCCGCGGGGCACCTCGCTACTGGGTTCATGATAGATGTCGCCCAGTTTCAACCTGGCGTCTTCCAGTATGATCTCCGCCTCAATCCGCGTTTTTCCCGAGAGGTCCGGCACCACAACCATCTCTTTCCCCCTGCTGAGCACAACCTCAATCTCCCTTCCCCGCCGCAGGGAACGGCCGGGTTTGGGATCCTGGGTGATAATATGCCCCAGGGGCACCGTTTCACTATAGTCGTGGCGAACCGTCTTCACCCCCAGCCCGTACTCGGCCGCCTGGTTTTTCGCCTCCACCAAAGTAAGGCCGGTTATGTCCGGGACCCTTGTCACCGGTTGCGAGGGGATAAAAAACAAGAAACTAACGCCAAAAAGAAGCAGTGCGGCAAAGACGGTTATCACCAGCCAAGCCCAACTTCGAGCTTTTTTTGCCCCTTCTTCTTCCGCCTCTTCCGGTTCATCGGGAAAACGCGGGTATTCCTTTTTTCCTTCCCGCTCTTCCCCAACCCCAACCGGGGCGGTTAAAATTTGCGTTGGATAATCCTCGCCCCGCTCCTCTTCCGGCCCTTCGATCCCCAGTGCCGTCCGGAGATCAATGATCATGCTCCAGGCCGAGGGGTATCTCTCTTCCAAATCCTTGGCCATGGCTTTTTCAATGATCCTGACCACTCCCGGAGGCAACCCGGGACGGACTTCCTGAACAGGAAGGGGCTTTTCCTGGATATGTTTTAAAGCAATGGCGATAGGGCTCTCTCCGTTAAAGGGCACTTCACCGGTGAGCATCTCATAAAGCACACACCCCAAAGCATAGAGGTCGGACTGGGGTCCCACCGGCGACCCCTTAGCCTGTTCCGGTGAGAAATACTGGACCGAACCCATAACCACCCCCGTTTGGGTAAACCCCCCGGCACTGATCGCCCGGGCAATCCCGAAATCGGTGACCTTCACCCTCCCGTCGCCGGTTAAAAGGATATTATGGGGTTTGATATCCCGGTGAATGATATTATGGTCATGGGCATGGCGCAATGCTTCACAAATCTGAAGGGCGATACGGAGCGCCTGATTTACCGGTAATGGCGCTTCCTTACGGATTAAGGACTTCAAATTATCGCCCTCAATAAGTTCCATAACAATATAGTGGACTCCCGCATCCTCCCCGACATCATAGATATTGACCACATTCGGATGGGAAAGGCTGGCCGCCGCCTGTGCCTCCCGCCTGAACCTCGTTACAAACTCTTTATCCGAGGAGTACTGAGGGCGCAGGACTTTAACCGCCACTGTCCGTTGGAGAAGAACACACTCGGCCTTGTAGACCAGAGCCATACCGCCCTCGCCGATCAGTTCCAGGATCCGGTATCTATTTCCCAGGAGTTGACCGATCACCAATTTCACCTCTCCAGGCCGGATAGTAGCGTCCACGCTTTAAAAATAAACCCTCCCTACTTTCTTCGCCGGTTTAAGGGAAATTCCTTCTCATAGAAAAACGACAATCACGGAAATATTATCATGCCCGCCCCGTTTGTTGGCTTCAGCCACCAATAACTCGGCAATTTTCTGGGCCGGTTCGTCCCGGGCAAGCAAGGAGGCGATATCGTCATCGGTCAGCATGGATGTAAGGCCGTCGGTACACATTAAAATCCGGTCGCCCTTGCCGGTGGCAAACTCCGTACTCTCCGCCTTGACCTCCCCGGGGATCCCCAATGCCCTGGTCAGGACATGCCTCTGCGGGTGATAGGCAGCCTCCTCCCGGGTTATCCCTCCATGGAGCAGCAATTCCTCGACAACCGAATGGTCCCGGGTGACCCGGAGAAGCTTTTCCTGGTCCCACCAGTACACCCGGCTGTCCCCGACATGGGCCACCCGGGCCCGCCCTTCTTCCAGTTGCAGGATGGCAATGGTCGTACCCATTCCCCGGCAATCCGGATAGGCGGCGGCATGGTCCAAGATCGCCTGGTTCGCCCGGTTTATGACATGGGGCAGTTCCCGGAGAAAATCAGTTCCGCACGACGACATCCGGAGGACTTCCTCTACTGCCAAGGCACTGGCGATCTCTCCCGCATTGTGCCCGCCCATGCCATCGGCGATTACGAACAGGTTCCCCCGGTAGCCCAAGCTGTCCTCATTAATCTTCCTGCTTTTCCCGACATCGGATGCGGTGCCGATCTCCATAAGCTTACCCTCCAAACACCCCGGTCCCTGCTTACGGCCCAATCTCATGCCCTTTTGCGCACGGGTTAATAAACTCCAGAACCGAACCGCCTACCCGGATCCGGTCGCCAGGAGATAAAAACCCCTTTTCTATTCTCCGGTCATTAAGATAGGTCCCGTTCGTACTCTGCAAATCCACAAGCAAATACTTCCTGAGTTTCCGGTCATAATCCAAAACCGCATGCCTGCGCGAAACCAGGCTATCGGAAAGGTAAATATGATTATCCGGATGACGTCCAATCCTCATCTGGCAGGGAAGTAAGATAAATTCCCGGTCCTTGTCAGGCCCTTCAACCACCACCAAAATCCTGAGCGGAACCTGTGCCCGCGCTTCTTTCTTCTTTTTCCGGTAAAATTTCCTGGTATCCCCGGCCTGCAAATGTTCTCTGGTCTCACCGGACAATTGCCGTCCCAACCTCCCGCCTTACCAGAACCACCCTGGCTGTATTCACCTTCTTTTTCATTATAACCGGTTTTTCTATGGCAAACAAGACCGCGTCACTACGGTCAAAGCACTGGCAAGGATAATTTTATGTAATCATTATTTTTCCTCGCTTTTGACCGCCAAACGCATTTTATCAGCCACCTTGGCAATAAACGACGCGGTTGTTGGGAATTTCCCCTTTTTTCTGTCTTGCGCATCGCCGAAGATCTCCTGGAAACATTCGTGGTTCCCTCTTTCCCACCCGATGGCGATGGTATGACGGATGGCGGATTCGACCCCGCTGGGCGTTGAACGGAACTTCTCCGCAATCTTCGGGTAGAGATTCTTCGTTATATTTCCCAGAACCACCGGGTCGCGGACGGCCATCATGATCGCCTCGCGCAAGTAGGCATAACCGCGAAAATGGGCGGGAATCCCCATTTCGTGAAAGAGCTTGGTAATTTCCATCTCCAGATTAACCTTGGCCGAATCTTTTGTGACGGTATAACCGTCCACCGGCCGGTATATCCCCTTACCGTCACTGGCTTTACCGGAAAAACGGCCAAATTGCCGGATCCGGTCCAGCAAGATCGATGTATCAAAGGGTTTTACTATGTAGTAATCGGCACCCATATTAATCATCCTTTGGACCATTGATTCCTGTTCAAAAGCGGTCAAAACAATCACCCGCGGCCTTGTCTCCAACTCGCTAAGGCGTTCCATCACCCCGATTCCATCCAGGTACGGCATGGAAATATCCAAAACCAGGACATCGGGTGCATCTTTTTTCACCATTTCCACGGCTTCCAGACCGTCATAGGCGCTCCCGATCAGTTCCAAATCGTCATGCTGCTTGATATGTTCTGTTAAAACGTGGCACAGTTCTTTGTTGTTATCCGCCAGTAAAACCCTGATCTTCTTTTCCATCCGTTTTCCCCCTTTTTCTAAAGGCTTGCTTATTGAAGCGGCTCTTTAAAAAACGGTCTTTGTCAATCCTCATCAGTAGAATTTCTTTCCAATCCTTGTCCAACCGGCGTCTTAAAAAAGCCTCTTTGCGAAAGCCCACCTTTTCATAACAATGAACCGCACGCCGGTTAAAAGTGTAAACCCTTAAATAAACGGAGTCCAACCGGAAATCAAAAAAAGCTTTCTCCAAAATCTCCCGGAGGGCAAGGGTTCCGTAACCCCTGTTCCAGTATGGTTTCTCACCAATCCTAATCCGAAGCTCTGCTTCTCTTCTTTTCCAACAAATATGATCCAATTCCACCTCGCCGATAAGGCGCCCTTCCTCATTCTCCAACGCATATAGACGGTAATTCCTCTCGCCGGAATGCTTTTTAAACCAAGCCAGGCATTTTCCCAAAGTCTTTGGTAAACAACGATCCACAAGATACTCGATTTCGGGATCATTGTTCCAACTAACCATAGCAGGCAGGTCTTCTTCAGTAAAAGGACGTAAAAGAATCTTCTGTGTCTCTTCCGACATGGCTGCATCTCCTTTTGTGAAGTCGTGCTTGCGCACCGGGTTTGTTCCCTGTTACGATTTGCCGGGAAGACCTTCTTGGCTAAGAGATTCTCTTACATTACTGTTTCACCTCCAAGTAAATAGCGGCAGGGTTTGCAGCAGCCTGGCTAAACTGGAATTAATTAAATTTAGGTAAAAACTTTTTTAAACAAAGCATAGAGATTACCGCCTAAAACCTTTGCTACGGTTTTTTCTTCCAATCCTTCCGCGACCATCATTCCTACCAAATATGGAAGATCCCGTACCTCCTGCAGATCATGGAGGGTCTTTTCTATCCCGTCAAAATCTCCCCCCAGGGCAATATGGTCCGCCCCCGCCCTCTGCAAAAGGTATTCCAGGTGGAAAAGCCATTCCGCACAACCGGGCATCGGGTCTTTGCTGATAAAATCCGGATAAAAAGTGAGCCCAATCACTCCTTCTTTTGCCGCAACCGCCCTTACCTGTTCTGCGGTCAAATTCCGGGGATGCGGGCACAGATCGTAGATATTGGCATGGGAAACAAACGCCGGTTGCCTGCTGAAAAAAATTGCCTCCCGAAAACTTTTGGGGGCAAGATGAGATAGATCCAGTAGCATTCCTAATTTTTCCATAAGGCGAATGGCTTCCCTGCCTAATGAGGTGAGCCCGGAGTCGTTGCGGCAACCGCTGCCACAAGCAAATGAATTGGGATGATTCCAAGTCAGGGAGAGGATCCGGATCCCACGGGCATAGAGTTTTTCCAGGTTATCCAGACTCTCTTCCAAGGGTTCGGCCCCTTCCAGGCCTAAAATAACCCCTGTTCCCTTCTCCCGCTCCCAGCGGAGAAAATCTCCCGGGCTCTTAATCCAGATTGGCCGGTCCAGGCTGGATTGATACTCTTCTTCCCAAGAATCAAGGAGTTTTTCAACCCAACGGTATGGGTTTTGGCGCTTTCCCGCGCAAATCGCCAGCACTTGCAGGTCAATACCGGCCTGGCGCAAGCGGGGAAGATCAAGATGCCCCCGGGTACTGTAGTGGAAAAAACTTCTCCCTTCTTTCTTTGCCTGAACAACAGTATCGGCATGACCGTCAATTACCGGCCAATACGCGGATAAACCTCTCTCTTCATCCGTTACCATCTTAGCGAGGTTCAACAATCAGTTTAATCGCGGTCCGTTCCTCTCCGTCGATGATAATATCGGTAAAAGCGGGGATACAAATCAAATCGATGCCGCTGGGAGCGACAAAGCCTCTGGCAATCGCCACCGCTTTTACCGCCTGGTTCAAAGCACCCGCGCCAATAGCTTGAATCTCCGCCGCGCCTTTCTCCCGCAATACCCCGGCTAAAGCACCAGCTACCGAGTTGGGATTAGACTTTGCCGAAACCTTTAATATCTCCATTACTTGATCTCCCCTCCTAAAAACTATTCCTTTAGTAATATTTTCCCACTCGCCAGTAAATTCCTTTTTTCTTTTTGATTTTTTACCCTTTCACCCGTTTTACCCTCTCGACAAGTACCGTCCGTCCCTCTGCGTCCCATTCCACAAACAACCCGTTGAGTTCCGTTTCCCCGGAAGCCACGGCAAACCGTACTGGCAACTTGGTCACGAACTTCTTCACCGCCAATTCGGTTTTGATCCCCAAAACCGAGTTAACAGGGCCGCACATTCCCACATCGGTAATGTAGCCTGTTCCACCGGGAAGAATTCTCTCGTCCGCCGTTGTGATATGGGTATGCGTCCCAACGACCGTGGAGGCCAAACCCGCCACATAATTGGCAAACGCCACTTTTTCCGAGGTGGCTTCCGCATGAAAATCCACCAGCAGAAAAGGGGTCTTCTCCTTCATATATTTTAACAATTCTTGCCCGGTTTGGAAAGGGCAGGACAGGGGAGGATCGATGTAAACCTGCCCCAAGAGGTTTAGAATTCCCACCTGGTAGCCATTGCGGGCACGAAAGAAGCCAAAACCGGCGCCGGACGTCTCCGGAGGGTAATTGGCCGGACGCAACACCTGTTCATAACAGGCAAAGACCTTGGTGATCTCCGGGTTTTTCCATGTATGATTACCCATGGTTATGACATCGATGCCGGCGCCGAAGAGTTCCTCCGCCACCTCTAAAGTGAGGCCGAAACCGCCGGCGGCATTCTCCCCGTTGGCCACCACCAAATCAAGGCGCAATTCCTCAATTAAGGCGGGCAGACACTCCTTAACCACCCTTCTGCCCGGCTTCCCGACAATATCCCCTAAGAATAAAAGTCTGACCATTCTGTTCTCCTTGGCTTAATATAATGCTATACTATGGGCATCTGCGAACGAACCCACCAGAGAATTACTGGTGGGTTCTTCTTCAAGAAATTCATGAATGGTTAAAAATCATTACCCTTCCTTCTTCCCTGATACCAATTAACCGCCTCTCCTGCCTGGTATCCTTTAAATCCTCCAGCATGTGGTCGATCATCTCTTCCTGGAAAAGCTGCTCTTCTTCGGCAATTCCCTCGTCTTCGTCCTTAATAATCTCCTCCGCATACTTGCTTGCAATAATCCCTATCACCAAAGTTATCTCTTCCTGCGAAAAAGAGAGGATATCTCGTTTCAGTTCTAAAAAACTGAACCCCTTTAACTTGCGGCAGGAGATCTTCAAGACCGACGGTTGCTGGTTCTTCAATTCCAGCATGGCGTAAAGGCTCTCCGTCAAGCTTTCCCGGAGTTCTTTGATTTCCGCCGGTGAAAACGCCCGTTTAAAAATGAACGAAAAGGCAAAAGAGCCTTCCTCCGGGTTTAGACTGAGGGTGGCGATCTCCGGATACCGGATGAGCAAGGACACAATTAGGCTCATGGAATTGGTAAAAGGCTCTCCCTCTTTCCAAAAGACTCCTTTCACCCTGTCCCCCCCTTACGCCCGCCTACCCGTATAGGGCGCGGCAAGTCTTACCCGGCTATTTGGCGTAATCAACCGCTCTAGTCTCCCTTATTACGGTAACCTTAATCTGTCCGGGATATTCCAATTCTTCTTCGATCTTCTTCGCAACTTCCCTTGCGGTAAGCACGGCAGTGGCGTCATCGATCTTTTCCGGCTTAACCATAATCCGGATCTCCCTGCCGGCTTGCACCGCATAGACCTTCTCCACCCCGCTGAAGGAATTGGCAATACTCTCCAGTCTCTCCAAGCGTTTCAGGTAGCTTTCCAAGGTTTCCCGTCGCGCACCCGGCCGGGCTGCGGAAATGGCATCCGCCGCCTGGACCAGGACGGCAATGATGGAATTGGGTTCAATATCGCCATGGTGGGCGGCAATGGCATGAACCACCGCCGGGGACTCCCGGTATTTTTTCGCCATTTCCGCCCCGATGCTCACATGGGAGCCTTCCACTTCATGATCAATGGCTTTGCCGATATCATGGAGCAACCCGGCTCTTTTTGCCAAACCGACATCCACACCCAGTTCAGCTGCGATTAAACCGGCCAGGTGGGCAACTTCAATCGAATGCTTCAAAACATTCTGCCCATAACTGGTCCGGTAATGCAAACGGCCCAAAAGCCGGATAAGTTCCGGGTGCAACCCGTGGATGCCCACTTCAATAACAGCTTGTTCTCCTTCTTCTTTGATTACGCTCTCCACTTCCTTGCGGGCCTTCTCCACCATCTCCTCAATCCTGGCCGGGTGAATCCGGCCGTCCGCAATCAACCGTTCCAGCGCCAGCCGGGCCACTTCCCGCCGGACTGGGTCAAATCCGGAGAGAATTACCGCTTCCGGCGTATCATCAATAATCAAGTCAATTCCGGTCAGGGTCTCTAAAGCCCGGATATTCCTCCCTTCCCGGCCGATAATTCTCCCTTTCATTTCATCATTGGGTAATGAAACCACAGAAACAGTGGCTTCCGCCACGTGGTCCGCGGCATATCTCTGGATGGCTGTGGACAAAATCTCCCTGGATTTTTTCTCCGATTCCTCCTTTATCCTTGCCTCCGCTTCCCGGATGCGGACCGCCATCTCTTGGGTCAGTTCGTTCTCCAGTTCCATCAGGAGAATCTTTTTGGCCTCCTCGGCGGTCAACCCGGAAATAGCCTCCAATTCCTCTTGCTTCTTCTTGATCTGATTTTTCAGTTCAATTTGGAGTTTTTCTGTTTCTTCCTCTCTCCTGCTTAGGTTTTCCTCCCTTTTTTCCAGGATTTCCGCCTTGCGGTCAAGATTTTCTTCCCTCTGTATCAACCTTTTTTCCAAACGCTGAATATCATTACGCCGCTCGCGGATCTCCCGTTCCAGTTCGTTTTTGATTCTTAAGGCTTCCTCTTTCGCCTCTAAAATAGCCTCTCTCTTCTGGGCCTCGCCTTCCTTCTCCGACTCTTCCAATATCTTCTTGGCGGTTTCTCTCGCTGAGCGCAACTGCATTGCTGCGCGGAAGTTCTCCAGTAAGACTCCGCCCAATACACTCAGGATAACCAAGACCAAATATTTAAAGATTGCCCAAACCTCTATTCCCTACACCTCCTCAGTGAAAAAGAACCCAAAAGCTAATAAAGCCGAGTAAGAACCCGGCTATTATGTCGTTCTTCTCGCTTAAATTGTATCTTTTTTAAAAAACACTGTCAAGAGTCCTGATCCTTCTCAAAGCATGCCTCTACGCTTTCGGAAGGGAAACCGGCCGAGAGCAACCGCCTTGCCCACTTAAGCCGTTCCCGCCCTGTAGGCGCCCTTCCTTCCAGGCGTTCCCGGAACTTCCGCCACCAGGCATGCAAGATCTTCTCTTCCTCCTCCTGCGGATAGCCCTTGTCGATTTCTTCATCAATAATTGCCGGCGCCACGCCGGCCACCTCCAGCCGGTGCCGGATATACGCCCGGCTTCTCCCGTCCTGTTTCAACCGGTCAATTTCCGCAACCGCATACGCCCGGTCATTCAGATAGCCCCAATCCATGAGCTTCTCTACGGCCATCCGGATCTCCGTTTCCGTATAGCCCTTCTTTGCCAGAGCGGCTGTCAATCCCTGGCAGGTATAATCTCTCCGGCTGAGCAAGACCAGGGCCTGTTCCATAGGGGTAGGCCTTTCGCTCATTTTTGCGTTTTTCTGCCGGCCTTATCCTTTTCCCCTTCAGCTTCTTTGCGCCTTTCCGCACTTAGGGACTCTTCTTTCCTGGCCAAACCCAGTTTGGGGTAGAGGGCCTTTTCAATCTCCGCGACCAGTTCCGGGTTTCCGTCCAGAAAATCACGGGAATTCTCCCGCCCCTGCCCGAGCCGGATCTCGCCAAAGGAAAACCAAGCGCCGCTTTTATTGATGATGCCATGGGCTACGGCCAGATCCAGCAGACAACCGGTTTTGGAAATGCCTTTCCCGTACAGGATATCCAGTTCCGCCTCTTTAAAAGGAGGCGCCACCTTGTTCTTGACCACTTTCACCCGGATCCGGTTCCCCACCAATTCATTCCCTTGTTTCAAGGTCTCGGTTTTCCGGACTTCCAGGCGGACCGAAGAATAGAACTTTAACGCCCGGCCGCCGGGGGTTACCTCCGGGTTGCCAAAGATCACCCCGACCTTCTCCCGGATCTGGTTGATAAAGATCGCCACTGTCTGTGATTTGTTGATGGCGCCGGTCAGCTTCCGCAGGGCCTGGGACATTAACCGGGCCTGCAGGCCCACATGGGCGTCGCCCATCTCTCCCTCCAGCTCCGCCCGGGGAGTCAGGGCAGCCACGGAGTCGACGACAATCACGTCCACGGCCCCGCTGCGGACCAGGGCTTCGGCGATCTCCAAGGCCTGTTCCCCCGTGTCCGGCTGGGAAATCAGGAGATTGTCAATATCCACCCCTAAGTTCCTGGCGTAAATGGGGTCCAACGCATGTTCGGCATCGATAAAGGCGGCAATCCCGCCCAATTTTTGTGCCTCCGCCACAATATGCAACGCCACTGTAGTTTTTCCGGAGGCCTCCGGTCCGTAAATCTCGACGATCCTCCCCCGGGGAACACCCCCAATCCCTAAAGCCAAATCCAGCGTGATCGCGCCGGTAGGGATAAAGTCCACTTGCATCTTGGCGCCTGCTTCACCCAGTTTCATAATGGAACCTTTGCCAAACTGTTTTTCGATTTGCAGTAAGGCCATATCCAAAGCCTTTTGTCTTTCATCCGCCGCCATTTTTTACCACCCTTTCCCAAACTTCATATACCTGCAGCCGCTTCCCTCATGGAACCGCTTTCCCCATGGTGCAACCGGTTCATTCCTGGAAACGCACGGGTCCGCGGTAACAGCCGTTTGCCCCGCAGACCTGGTTTTTTCCTCCCAGTTTCGCCGCGTTATTGGCCTCTTCCGCTTTGGCCAGGAGTTCCTCCCCGGTCACCCCGTCCTCGGGGCAAGTGGCAACCCCGACCGAGATCGTAACCGGATACGGCCAATCCTTGCTTCCTTCTTCCACAGCCGCCCGTAACCGCTCCCCAACTTGCACGGCAAAATGATGATCGGCATTATGCAAAAAGACCAGAAATTCATCGCCGGACAACCAACGGGCCACCCGGTCATTATGGCGTAATGCATTTTTGAGCAAGGTGGCAAGCTCACGAATCATCCGGTTGCCCTGTTGGTAACCGAGAAGATTATATTGTTTTAAATTGTCGCCGTCAATCAATAACAAGCTGCAAGGCTCCCCGTACCGCCGGTACTTCTCAAGCATCTGCTCTAAAAACAGCTCCGCCGCCCGGTAATTGGGCAAACCGGAGATCTCGTCATTAAGGGCAAGGGTAAAAGCCTCGTCCAGCAGATCCAAGGTTTCATATACCCTTTCCACCATATGGTCAATAAGTTTCTCCGCCCAGATGGGAAGATGCATGGGAAACTCCGCATACCTGCAGTCGGCCAAGGCCAGATAGGCGGCTTTCAGGATAGTGGAAACGGAGGCGCCGTTTTTCCCGTATTCACCATAGGTTGCTGTACCGGTGCATACCTCAACGCCGGGTACCGAGTGCCAGGAGGCTTTCTCCCGGAAGAGGAGGTTAATCTCGGCGGCCAGGTTCTCCGCTTCCGCCTGTGTCTTCTCGGGCAGGACAATAACGAACTCCCCGTCGCCAATGCGAAAAGCTGCCATGCGCCGGTAATCATCCCTGGTGATCTCCGCACGAATCAGGCCGGCCAGTGCCCGGATACAGGAATCGATCGTTTTTTTATCATTTGTTTCATCCTTAATCAATTCTGTGAGATCAAGGGTGATAATGGTCCCTTTTGTACCAAAAGTACCGTTGGTGGCTGCTTTCAACAACCCAAAAAAATTACCCAGGCCTGTCTGTGGATCAAAGAATAGGTTCCCCATTAACATCCCATGAACCTCCCGTGCTCCCGTCAGTACGGCTGTTCACCGGTCTTGCACGGCTGCCGGGTACACCCGTTAACTTTTGTATTATTTTGACATTTTTCCCATAATTCCTGCCTGGATTCACAAAAGGAAAAGCCTGCAAGGAAAAAGCAGTCACTTGGTAAAGCGATCCGCTACTTTAAATGCTCCATAAGACTCGGGCTTAATCCGCGCTCCAAAGCCGCTGCCCACTACCATGCCTACTACTTCCCGGATAATATCCTTGGTGCGGCCCTGTTTGCCAATGTCCAAATGGATCTCGATATTCGGTTCCTTAAAAGCCTCAAAACCCACAGTGGCCAGCCTTTCTGTCAGGCGTGAGGCCACTCCCAGGCTCCGTGCGGTTTCCATGAAAATCCTCTGTTTTAAATTGAGTTTTTTCTTCTCCCGCTCGCGGGTGTAATAGAATCTCCCGCCTTTACCCTCCCGGAGAATAATCACAGCTGTAACATAACAACAAATATCATCACGCATTTGCGAATCGGTGCCAACAATCAACTTGTAATTCTCTTCCGGCGCCTCTCTGGTAAAACTGATAATATCCCGGAACATCTGTTCAAAGGTGAGCCGTCCTTTGGTAGGACTTATATAATACATAATCCTCTCCTCATTCTGCTAAATAGGACGCCAGTGATAAGAAGTCCGCCACCGAAAGATCTTCTCCCCTTCCCCCGGGGTCGAGACCTAAGGCTTGGAAGGCTTCTTGCAGGCGTTTTTCTCCCCCTAATTCCGGGGCAATCCCCCGCAAGGCTTTGGCCATGGTCTTCCTGCGTGAATTAAAGACGGTGCGTACCAATAATTTAAAGAGACGTTCTGTCTCCGCGGAACCCTCTTTTTTCTTGGGTACAAGCCGGAGAATGGCCGAACTCACCTGCGGACGGGGGAAAAAGACACTGGGCGGTACGGTCCCCAACAATTCGACCTCCGCATGGTACTGAACCCCAACGGATAAAGCACCGTACCTTTTACTCCCCGGCGCCGCGGCAATGCGCTCCGCCACCTCTTTCTGGACCAGGAAAACCAGGAGCCTCCAGTTGATCCCGGATTCCAGGAGATGGAAGATGAGCGGGGAAGTTATATAATAGGGGATATTGGCTACCACCTTAAGGTTCATACCGGCGCCCGTGGACCCTTCATTGCCCAAGAGCGCCTGCAGATCCACCTTGAGAATATCCGCAAAAACCAGCCGGAGATTCTCTCTTTCCCCCATTACCTCCCGGAGAACCGGCGCCAGTGACCGGTCTTTTTCCACCGCCGTCACCATTCCCGCCTGCTCCGCCAGGGCCTTCGTTAACGCCCCGGCCCCCGCCCCCACTTCCAGGATGGAATCAGCCGGGGTCACCCCGGCCGCAGCCGTTATCTTCCGCAGCACGTTCCCGTCGACCAAGAAGTTCTGGCCCAGCCTTTTCTGGGGTTTAATCCCGTGCTTATGCAGGAGTTCCTGGAGCACCCGGGGGGAAACCGGGTTGAGTTCGCTGCCGGGAGGAGAGAGAAGTCCTACTCTTTCCTGCGTTCCTTCATTAACTGGCTTCCCGGTCTGACCTTTATATATTGTAGTATCTCCTCTCCCGCTTCTTTTATTTCCAGAGGATGAGTAAATTTCCGGTCCCCGCTTTCCACCAGGGCCACAGCCAGGGACATCAAACCGCCGGTGATCATTTGCCCTTCCCGGTCCTCCACCACCAATCCCCCGCGTTCCCGGTCCTCTTCCCGGTAATACCCGGGAATTCCCTGGTCGAACCGGTCAATAATCTCTTCCCCGACCTGCCTTCCAAGTTCCTGCGGTAACATGACGGCGAAATGGTCCCCTTGGATATGGGCGAGGAAAACGTCGGGAGTGGCCAGTTCATCGGTGACCTCTTGAATAATCCGGGCCAGCCATTTGACCACCTCATCCCCGGCGGAAAACCCGTAATATTTATTATAGATCCGGAACTGCTTGATATCGATAAAGAGAAGGGCAAAAGACCCTTCCGCCTGCAAGCGGTCTTGAACCTCCTTGCGCAGGGTTTCCCAGCCATAAAAACCGGGGATAAAATTGGTCTGCATAGCCCGGAGGGTCGCCATTACCTGGTGAACCTTGAACAATACCTCCCGGGGGTTAAAGGGTTTGACCAGCTGGTCATCGACCCGCACACCTAATTTGGCCAGGTCTTTAAGGTCAATCATCTGTTCCGTCAGGAGAAGGATTCCGACCCGGCGGGTTCTGGGGTTTAACCGTAACTCATAACAAACCTCCAGCCCGTCTTTTTCCGGGAGTTTCTGGTCGACAATTATGAGGCCGGCATCGAATTCCAGGGCTTTCTCCAGCACCTCTTCGCCTTTGGTACTGACCGCCACCTGATACCCGGCATTGGAAAGGCGGACCACCATCAACTCCGCCAGATGCGAGTCATACTCGGCGATTAGGACCCTTTCCAGGTTCATGCAATCCCCTCCCTCATCCCACTCCCTAACTCCTCTCCCTAACTGATTCGACTTTTCCCTTGTCATTCCTTCCGGCCAAAATTAATATAAACCAATCTTACTAATCTCTGGCCGAAGATACGGCCCGGGGGAAGAGCCGGAAAGCGTTTTCTGTGGTGGAAACGGCAAGCTCTTCCCGGCTTATACCCCTGAGTTCAGCCACCCGCCCGGCGGTGTGAACCAGGTATGCCGGTTCATTGCGCCTGCCCCGGTAGGGATGGGGAGTAAGATAAGGAGCGTCTGTCTCCAAAACCAGCCGGTCGGCGGGAACAGCCGTAACCACCTCCGGTAATTTCCTGGCATTCTTGAAGGTAACCGGCCCCCCGGCGGAGATATAAAACCCCAGCGCCAAAAAATTTGGCAGCATCTCCTTACTGCCCGAATAGGCATGGAGTACCCCCCGGTGGTTTTTCCCCGCCGCCTGCAACAGGTCCAAGAGGTCATTATGGGCCTCGCGGTTATGAATAATCACCGGTAAATCCGCTGCTTTTGCCAGGGCCAGTTGCCGCTGGAAAACCTCCTGCTGGCGCTCGCGCGGTGAGTGATTGTAATGGTAATCCAAGCCGATCTCACCTACGGCCACCACTTTTTCTTCTGCCAAAAGCCGCTGGAGCTCCTTTTCCACTGCAGCGTCATAGGTGACCGCATCATGGGGGTGGACACCGACTGCAGCATAAACCCCCGGGTACCGCCGGGCCAATTCCACCGCCCGCACCGAGGAAGGCAGGTCGTATCCGGGCACCAGGATAAAAGCGATCCCTTCCTCCCGGGCACGACCAATGACCTCTTCCAGGTCGTCGCGGTAGGCATCGTCATTTAAATGGCAATGGGTATCAAAGAGCTTCATCGCACCCGTGCGCCCTCGCCAATGGATTTTTCCGGAACCACCAGTGCCAGTTCGTCACCGCTCGCGGCCGCCAGGAGCATCCCCTGGGAAAGCAGGCCGCGGATCTTCGCCGGTTTCAAATTGGCCACCACCACAATCTCCCGGCCGACCAGGGAGGAGGGTTCATAATGTTCGCCGATCCCGGCCACCAACTGGCGTTCCTCCCCGCCCAACTTGATAGTAAGCTTGAGCAGTTTATCGGTATCCGGGACTCTTTCCGCAGCCAGGACCCGGGCCACCCGCAGATCCAAACGGGCAAACTCCTCAATGGTGACAAGACCCGCGCCTCCCGGAGCCGCATCCGGTTTCACCGGCGGCTTTGCTCCAGCCGGTGCTTTCGCCCCTGCTTCTGCTGGCTGGTTTTTTTCCTTTTTCCCTGCCGGCGTTGGTTCTTCCGGGCCGCCCACCGCTTTTTCCATATCTATCCTGGGGAAGAGCGGGTCGCCTTTTTTCACCTGCGTCCCGGCGGGGAAACGCCCCCAGACCGCTTCCATTTCCGGGTTGAGCGCCGCCGGGTCGCCCTCCAGGCCCAACTGTTCCCAGATCTTCCCCGGGGTCTCCACTAAAAACGGGGTTAACAAGAGGGCGGTCACCCGGAGGGATTCGGCCATGGTATAAAGGACCGTCGCCAGCCGTTCCCGGTTTCCTTCCCTGTTCAACGCCCAGGGCGCGGCGGAATCAATATATTTATTGGTCTTCTCCACCAAGCGGAAGATGGCGGCCAAAGCGCCGGAAACATCCAGTTTCTCGATGTACTCCTTCCGCTCGCGCAGGGCCGCAGCGGCCTGGTCGATCACTTCCCGGTCCAGGTCTTCATAGGTATTGGGCGCGGGAACCGTCCCGCCGGCGAATTTCTCGATCATCGACACCGTCCGGTGGAGGAGGTTGCCGAGGTCATTGGCCAGGTCATTGTTGATCCGGAGGATCAAGGCGTCCTCCGAATAGACCCCGTCGGCGCCGAAGGGCATCTCCCGCAACAAATAATACCTGACCGCATCCAACCCGTATTTATCCACCAGGACCACGGGGTCAATCACATTTCCCTTGGACTTCGACATTTTCCCGCCCTCCAGCACCAGCCAGCCGTGGCCAAAAACCTGGCGGGGGAGGGGGAGGTCCAAGGCCATCAAGATAATCGGCCAGATGATGGTGTGAAAGCGGACAATCTCTTTCCCCACCAAATGGAGATCCGCCGGCCAGTACCTCTGGAAAAGTTCCGGATCGTCCGGGTACCCCAGGGCGGTTATATAATTGGTGAGCGCATCCAGCCAGACGTAGACCACATGTTTACTGTCAAAGGGGACAGGGATCCCCCAGGAAAAGGTGGTCCGGGAAACACAGAGATCTTCCAAACCGGGACGGAGGAAATTATTGATCATCTCATTTTTCCGCGATACCGGCTGGATGAACTCGGGATGGGTCTCGATATGTTCCAGGAGCCGGTCGGCGTATTTGGAGAGGCGGAAAAAATAACTCTCTTCGTGGAGGAGCTCAACCTCCCGCTGGCAATCGGGGCACCTGCCCTCTACCAACTGCCTTTCCAGCCAGAAGGTCTCGCAGGGGGTACAGTACCAGCCTTCGTATTCGCTCTTGTAAATATCCCCCTGTTCGTAAAGGCGGTTAAAGATCGCCTGGACCCTTTTAACGTGCCGTTCCTCGGTGGTCCTGATAAAATCGTCATTACTGATCTTCAGGAGTTGCCAGAGGGACTTAATCCCCTCGACAATCCCGTCCACGAACTCCTGCGGGGATTTTCCGGCCTCTTCCGCCCGGCGTTGAATCTTCTGCCCGTGCTCGTCGGTGCCGGTCAAGAAATAGGTGTCATCCCCAATCTGCCGGTGATAACGGGCCAGCGCATCGGCGATCACCGTGGTGTAGGCGTGCCCGATATGCAGCTTGTCACTGGGGTAATAAATCGGTGTCGTCACATAGAACTTGCCCATCGCTATTCTCCTTCCTTCCTTGTTGCTCCTGGTTTTCCCCTGCCGGCAACCGGTTTTCTCCAACCAAACCGGCTCCGGTGCTGAACAGCGCGGAAGACTAGCGCCCGTGCGCATCTTCCCTAAAAAGAAAAAACCTCTCGCCCAAAGAACGCTCTTTGGGGGCGAGAGGAAGTTTCCCGCGGTACCACCCCATTTTCCCTTTTTTGCCGCTACCGTTTTTGCCTTTGCCCGGCAGGGCCGGGCCCTGCCAATCCAGGCAAAAAACAGCGCCTGCAGTCAAGGGCTCTACGCGGATATTTATCAATCCGGCTTGTGGATAACGGCCACCCCGTCAAGGCCTACTCGCGCCACGCGGCTGCTTTCAACCCTGCGCTCCAGGGTCATCTTCAATGGTCTTCCCCGGCCGGCTTTCACTCTCCCGGCTCGCTGCACCGGCGAAAAACCACCTACTCCCCCTGTCATTGCTTTAAGAGCTAGACTTTTCTTTAACTATAGCCGGTTAAGATCTTTTTGTCAAGAGATTTTAAACTTCTTGTTACATTAAAATTTTCCATAAATGTGTTGACTTACTTTGGAAATTTAGGTATAATTATCTTGTAGTTTTATGTCGAATCATAACGAAAGGAGGAGGAAAAAGTCATGATGAAATCCACGGGCATTGTCCGTAAAGTGGACGAACTAGGGCGTGTGGTCATTCCCATCGAACTACGGAGAACTCTGCAGATCGAGGAGAAAGATGCCCTGGAGATCTACGTGGACGGGGAGCGGATTATCCTGAAAAAATACGAACCCGCCTGCATTTTCTGTGGTAATGCCGAGGGGATTAAGGTTTTTAAAGACAAGAACATTTGCCAGGAATGCTTGAAAAGCATGAAAGACGCCTCCTAACAAGACGTCTTCCCTGCTGTGTTTTTTCGGAAAAAAACCATAATTTCCAAGGGAGAGTTTTAACTCTCCCCTTTTTTCTTTTCCAGGCAGTACTGGTATAAACCCCGGCGGGAAATACCCTCCCTGGCGGCAATTTCCTGCACAATCCCGGAGAGTTTTTCCCCTTTTTCCTGTCTTTCTACGATTTCTGCATATAATTCCCGGTATTTCGCGGCAGGGTCCCCGGAGGGCGCCGGGGGCGCCCCGGCAACAACCAGGGTAAATTCGCCGCGGATCTCCCGGTCTTCCCAGTCCCGGAGGGCTTGACCAATACTACCCCGCCAAAATTCTTCATAAACCTTTGTCAGTTCCCGGGCAATTACGATTCCCCGTTCTTCGCCCAAGTACTCCTGTAAATCCCGGAGATCCGCCAAGAGCCGGTGGGGGGAGGCGTAAAGGATAATTGTCCGTTCTTCATCCCGTAAAGCGGCTAAACGGGCCCGCCGCTCCTTGTTGGTTCTCGGTAAGAAACCCTCAAAAACAAAACGGTCGGCCGGCAACCCCGAAGCAACAACCGCCGCTAAAAGGGCGGAAGCCCCAGGCACCGGGACCACTGGAATCCCCTCTTCGACCGCGGCTTTTACCAGCAAGAAGCCGGGATCCGAGATCCCCGGCGTCCCGGCGTCACTGATCAAGGCGATTTTTTTCCCTGCGGCTAAAAGCGCCAGTAGTTTTTGGGACTTTGTCCTCTCCTGTTCCCTGTAGTAACTGATGACCGGCCGGTCAATACCGAAATGGGCCAGGAGCTTCCGGCTGTGTCTTGTATCCTCTGCGGCCACCAGGTCCGCTTCTCTCAGGACCCGTAAAGCCCGGTAGGTGATATCTTCCATATTCCCCACTGGCGTGGCCACCAGGTATAAGCAGCCTTGCCCCGCAGTGGCAGTGGTTTTCCCTTTCATCTTCTCCATCCACGTCACCTGGAACCGGAAGGCTTCCTACCGGGGAGAACGGGAGCCAGTCCCTGCCGGTCCTGGCGGAGCCGCAAAAACACTGGCATCCAGTCTTCTCCCGCCGGGAAGCCCCGGGAATAGCAGGAACTCCTCATCCAGAAGGTCGATCTTCTCCTCCGGTAGTCCTTCCAGGTAAGCGAGGAAATTCTGGACCTCTGTTTTTTGCAGGTAATTAAAGCGCCCGCCTTCCCAGATAAAGGAATAAACGGCGTTCTTGACAACCCTCGCCTCCCCCTGCAGGTATCCGAATAACCAGATCTCATCGCCCACCTTATAGAGGCGCAAGTCATCATAGTGTATATCCCGGTCGTGGATCCGCCGCCACTTTTGGCCCTGTTTCTCCATGATATTCAGGTGTAGCCAGTTCTTGCCGGTTTCAAAATCGTACTCCCTGTGAAGAATCAAGAGTTCACACCGGCCGTCCCCGGTTAGATCCACCAGGTACACACCGGACAACGGGTTCCCGTCGCCAATAACCAAAGAAGAGGGGCCGAAGGTATCCAGGGAAATCCCATCCTCCTGCCGGTGAAGAAAACCCAGGGAATACGCGGGCGGCCAAAAGGCCTGGTCTGTTCTGAGCAAAAGCAGGGCTTCTTCATTTCCCTTCCTGTCCTCCCAAAAGACCCACTGGTGAATCCGGAGCGGCGTCATATACTTAAAGATATATTCCACAAGGTGCCCGCTGAAATCCGGTTCCGGAATCCCCCCGGTGAAAGGGTCAATCTTTGGGCGGTGAAATGAGCGCAGTATTAATTCTTCATACCCATCCCGCAGCCAGACAGGTTCTTCGATCCGGTAATAAATACTCTTGTAATCCCTTGCACTCTGGTAGGTCTCTTCCGCCACCAGTTCAAACCGGCCGATCTCATCATAGACCCCTTCAGGAGCCGCCTGCCATTTTTCAACTTTAACCTTGTTGTTCTCCCTGTCGGCGGTGATTACCTCGTAATGATAGCTGAAATCCTTGAAATTGAACCTTTCGATAAATTGCAGGTGAAAATTGCCGTCAAAAACCGCGGCTTCCTCAAAAAAGAGGCCGTTGTTATTGAGGATAACCAGTTTCAACGAGGATAAACGTTCCCCGTTCCCCAACAGGGCCAGGTGGTTAAAGGCATTACCCGGTAAAACATATAATGATTTATAGAGGTTGCCTTCGGGATCCCTGGCCAACCCATAGGCCTGGAAGGGCAGGGGCGTCAATTGGTAGCGGGCGTTTTCAAAATCCCATGTGGCCTGGGCGGCAAGGAGTAAGACCCGCCGGGAATTGGTTTTGTCCGGAACCTGATAGGTAAAGACATAACTCTTCTCAACATAAGGGTTGAAGGCTGGATCGGAAACGATCTCCAGTAAAAAGGCGTTCTCCGGTAGCAACGAGCTGATCGCCTTTTCTCCCTGGGGAATCTCCTGGAGGCTGTTTAAACTCTCGCCCCAACAGTACTCAATATCCCGGATCTGGCCCCCGCTGCCGCCTGTAGCGGAAAAGAGGCACGGGCGCCGGCGCAACCGGGCAAAAGTAAGATACTCTTTTTGCGTCATCCGGTAGGAGATATCGGCAACCTCCAGATCGTTGGTGCGGGGGTTCCAGATTCTACTCCGGAGCGTCACCTCGCCCCGTTCCGGGCCATTGACTTCGTGGATGACCAATTTCCCCTGGTAATCAATGAATTGGAGGTCATAGCCGGCACGGACCGAAAACATCTGGGAATAATGCTGGTTCCTGAATTTATACATGGTCATCTCCGCGGCAGGAGAATCGGCCGGCTGGAAGATGGTCCAAAACTCCAAAATTCCGTCCCCGTCCAGATCGGCGTTTTGCAAGATCCGGTAAGTATACGCCGTATCGCCGAAGCTGGCCCGGCCTTCGGTTTTGGGGCTGCCGTCGCCGAGATTTTTCTGGAAAATCACGGAATACCTCTGGTTATTCCCGCGGTCCAGGAGAATCAGGCCAAACCTGCCCTGCAGGGAATAAAGAACCAGGTATTCCACGTCATCGTCATGGTCAAACCGGGCGTCGGAGATAATCTGGACAATCTTCGCGCCTCTGGGCAGAAAATCGCCGAGTTCCCCCACAGCGGCGCTGCTGAAACCGCCGGTGTTAATGGCAAAAATCAGTATAAGCCAGGTAAAAAAGAATCCGCGGGCGCCTGCAGAAAAAAACCGGCGCAACCGGTTCATTGCCATCCCTCCCCCCGTTCTATTATTCCACACTTTTGCCGGGCATCCCTGCCAAAGGCAAAAATACCTTTATTTACAGGTATGCCAGGGTTCTCCCATTTTGCCTTTGGTTTGACCGCTCAGACGATTTCCACCCGGTGGTAGGTTTTTTTCCCTTTACGCAACAGTATGCCGTTCTCCTTAAAGTCGTCCAGGGAGATGATAAGCCCCTGGTCGGAGACGACCTGCCGGTTCAAGGTAATCCCCTTTTGCTCGATCAGGCGGCGGCCTTCTTTTTTCGAAGGAACTAGATTTGTCATTACCAGCAGCTCAAGAAGGGGGATCCCCTCCGGGTACCGGGCGGCTTCCACCTGGGTGGTGGGCATCTCCCCGGCGCCAGCTTCCCCCCCGCTGAAGAGGGCTTCCGCCGCCTCTTCCGCCGCAGCCGCCGCTTCCTCCCCGTGGGCCAGCTTTGTCACTTCATAGGCCAATACCTTCTTGGCCTCGTTAATCTCTTCCCCTTGCAAGGCGCCCAGCCGCCGTACTTCCTCCATGGGCAAAAAGGTATAGAGGGCCAGGAGCTTCTCCACATCGGCGTCGTCCGTGTTCCGCCAGTACTGGTAGAAAGCAAAGGGACTGGTCCTTTCTGGATCAAGCCAGACCGAACCGGACTCGGTCTTCCCCATCTTCTTCCCGGAAGCCGTAGTCAAAAGGGGCCAGGTTAAGACATAGGCCTTCCCCCCCTCGACCCGCCGGATCAGATCCGCCCCGGCCAGCATATTGGACCACTGGTCATCCCCGCCGACCTGAAGCCGGCACCCGTATTTGCGGTACAGATGGAGGTAGTCGTAAGCCTGGAGCAGCATGTAGTTGAATTCAATAAAAGACAGCCCCCGCTCCATCCGGGCGCGGAAGCACTCGGCGGTCAGCATCCGGTTGACGGAGAAGTGGACGCCGATCTCCCGTAAAAACTCCAGGTAGTTCAAGGGGAGCAGCCACTCGGCATTATTCAGCAACAGGGCCCGGCCGTCCGTAAAATCCAAATACTTACTGAGCTGTTTCTTGATCCCGCGGGCATTCGCCTCGATCTGCTCTTTACTCAGCATCTCCCGCAATTCCGTCCGCCCGCTGGGGTCGCCAATCATCGCCGTTCCCCCGCCGACGATGGCCAACGGCCGGTGCCCGGCCTTTTGCAGGTGGGCGAGGGCCATAACCCCCATCAGGTGGCCCACATGGAGGCTGTCCGCCGTCGGATCAATACCCAGGTAGACGGCGACCTCTTCGGTGGCCAGCAACTCCCGGAGCTCCTCCTCAAAGGTGATCTGTTGCAGGAAGCCGCGTTCTCTGAAAATATCCAGTACGTTCTCGCTCATCATCATCCCTCCGGTATTTTTAACGCGTCTTTTTTTCCTCCAAAGAGAAAGATAAAACAGAAAGAGAAAATAAAAAACCCTCATCCTGTTAGGGACGAGGGGAAAGACCCGTGGTACCACCCTATTTGCCGTTTTGCGCGCGCCGGTCTGAATCGCCGGGCGCAAAGAGCGGACAAAACCGCTCCTGTCCAATACGGCCTCTCTTCGGAGATAACGGTTCCAGACCGGAAAACCCTACTGGCCGCCGGGCGGTTTCAGGTCTCCCTCTCCCGGGGGTAACTTCGGAAAGGCCCGGACCGGTTTGCACCCGCCACCGGTTCTCTTTTTACCAAGGCTTTTTCCTACTTCACCCGTTCATCGAGTTTAAAAAAATCTTACCACAGCCCCCGGGGTCTGTCAACCACCTCGCCTTGCTTACTCCATTTTTCTTCCCAATTCCACCGGCCCCGGAGATAACACCAGGAAGGCTCTTTCTCCTTTATCAGGTTTACCTCTACGGTTCCGGTTTCTTCGTTATACAGGTACCGCCGTAACTCCCCCTCCGTCGCCCGGAAGAGAATACTCCTCTCTTTCTCCATATAACCCAGGTACTCTTCGATGACCCAGCCGTGCATCTGGATGATTTCCGCATGGTATTTCCCCACGTACAGCAGGTGCCAGGGTTCATAAATATAACCGGTTATCTCCTCTTTCCCCTCGGCGTAGGGGAAGACAAACCCGTATCTCCAGGCATGCTCCTTCAGGAGCCTGCCTTCGGGAGTACCCGCAAATTCCTCCACCAGGCCCCCCTTAAGCACGGCGGTGGTAAAATCTATAGCCCTGCCCGTCATGTGCTGGCTCGTACCCGGGACGGCCACAATCCTCCCGGCAATCCTCTCCGCCTTTTCCCGGTCACCCTGCAGCTCCGGGTATTCAATCAAAACCCGTTTTGCCCTGTTGGCAAATAACACCGCCTGTCTTTCATAGGACCTGTACCCGGAGGCCACCATCAGCTGGCAACCGGGGTGGCTGTTGACAAAGGCCACCATTTCCCTGAGGGGTTCAAAAGCAACGGCAGCAACCTCAACCTGCTTTGTACTGGGGATTGCCGGGTCCGCGAGGAACATCAAGGGGCCCGGCTGGTATGTAGAGGCAAAAGGTCTCGCCGGTGACGGCAGTTTCAGTAAATTGCCGTCATCAACCGGTTTTTCAACCAGACCGCGGAACCGGCGGATCATCCTCATCCCCTCGTCACTGATTCTGCAGATTACACCCGGTTCTTGGCTGGCGTCAATCTCCGCCATTAAGTATGATATGTATAAAGCGAACGCCGGCGACCCCCGGGCGACTCCGTTCTCCGCCGGCCTTTCTCCCTCGCCTGCAGGTAAAAACTGCCCGCTGGGATAACCGGTTCCACCGGCGGTGATACTGAAAAAAACCACCAGCAGCGCACCGGCGAGAAGGGCCCGGTGCCTTTCAAATTTATGGCCATTAGGAATTGACCGGCGCATAGAAAGGTCCCCTTTGCTGGCAAATAAAAAGAAGACGGCTCTAAATAAATTCGCTTTTTGCCGTCTTCTTCCTTCTCTAACATTTAAAATCAAACGGGCTATTTCCCCAAGGCATCCCGGACCTTGTTGAAGAAGTTTTTATCCTCCGGGATCTCCTCGCCAAAGGCCGCCGCCAGCTTGTAAACGGCCTCCCGCTGGGCGGAGTTGAGTCTGGTGGGGACCTGGACCTTGACCCGTACCAGTTGGTCGCCCCGGCCGTGCCCGTGCAGCCGGGGAACCCCCTGGCCGCGCAGGCGGAAAACAGCGCCGGTCTGTGTTCCCTCGGGGATCTTCAATTCCGAGGTCCCCTCCAGGGTCGGGACCTTAATGACCCCGCCCAAAACCGCCCGGACGAAACTGATGGGTTGCTCAAGGATGATATTATCGCCTTCCCGTTGAAATAGCGGGTGGGGACGGACGCTCAAATAGACAAAGAGGTCGCCGGGGGGACCGCCCCGCAGGCCGGCCTCGCCTTCACCTGCTACCCGTACCCTGAACCCGTTATCCACGCCTGCCGGAATCTTCACCTTAATCTCCCGCAGGCGCCGGATCCGTCCTTTACCGGCACATTCCGGACACGGGGTATCGATGATCTTGCCGTCCCCGCCACACTCTTCACAGGTGCGGACGGTGGTAAACCGGCCAAAAGCAGTATTCTGGACATAGTGGACCTCTCCCCTTCCCTGGCAACGCGGGCAGGTCTTGATCTCCGTCCCTGGTTTAGCCCTGTTCCCGTGGCAGACTGGGCAGACCTCAATCCGGGGTACTTTGACCGTGGTTGTGGTCCCAAAAACCGCCTCTTTAAAATCGATGGTCAGGTCCATACGGAGGTCGGCGCCCCGCTCCGGGCCGGTCCGGCGCCGCCGCCCGCCGCGGAAGAGGTCGAAAATGTCACCGAAGATATCAAAATCAAAATCCCCAAAACCGCCAAACCCGCCAAAACCACCGGTTCCACCGGCGAAACTGCCGTCGGCGCCGGCATGGCCAAACTGGTTGTAGGCGGCCCGTTTTTGCGGATCGCTTAAGACTTGGTAAGCCTCGTTGATTTCTTTAAATTTCTCTTCCGCCTGGGGATCCTCTTTATTGACATCCGGGTGATACTTCCGGGCCAACCGGCGGTAGGCCTTTTTTATCTCTTCTTCGCTGGCGTCCCGGGAGACACCCAGAACTTCATAGTAATCTCTTTTGGCCATGGTCTATTCTACTCTCTTTCCTGCCAAGCCCCGGGATCCTACTTGGCTTCGTCCTCTTTTACCTCATATTCCGCATCTACAGTAGGACCGTGGCTATTAGCCTGTTGCCCGCCGGTCCCGGAACCCGCTGCGGCGCCGCCGGCGGCCTGGTGGTAAATGGTGGCCGACAAGTCGTGCAAGGCCTGCTGGAGGGCGTCTTTCTTCTCCCGGATCAGGTTGTAATCCTCGCCCGCCAAAGCCTGGGAGAGTTCTTCTTTGGCTTTCTTAATCCTTTCCACATGATCCGCGGCAGCCTTATCCCCAATATCTTTTAAGGTCTTATCCACCGTATAAACTAAAGAGTCGGCCTCGTTTCTCAATTCCGCCTGTTCCCGGCGTTTCTTGTCCTCTTCCGCGTGGGTTTCCGCCTCTTTCATCAGGCGCTCGATATCTTCTTTGGAGAGCCCGCTGGAAGAGGTGATCGTCACCTTCTGTTCCTTGCCGGTACCCAAATCCTTGGCGGAAACATGGACAATCCCGTTGGCGTCAATATCAAAGGCCACCTCAATTTGGGGTACTCCCCGCGGCGCCGGGGGGATCCCATCCAGGCGGAACCGGCCGAGGGTCACATTGTCGGCGGCCATTGGCCGTTCACCCTGCAAAACATGGATATCCACCGAAGTCTGGTTGTCGGCGGCCGTGGAGAAAATCTGCTTTTTGCTCGTGGGAATGGTCGTGTTCCGCTCGATGATCTTCGTGAAAACACCCCCCAGGGTTTCGATGCCAAGGGAGAGCGGGGTGACATCGAGTAAAACGATATCCTTGACCTCCCCTGCCAAGACCCCGCCCTGGATGGCGGCGCCAATCGCCACCACCTCGTCGGGGTTGACCCCTTTATAGGGTTCCTTGCCGGTAATCCGCTTCACCGCCTCCTGCACAGCGGGGATACGCGTCGACCCGCCGACCAGGATCACCCGGTCGATCTGGCCGGGTTCAAGGCCGGCGTCGCTCAAAGCCCGCTTGGTCGGGCCCATGGTGGCCTCGACCAGATCGGCGGTTAATTCTTCAAACTTCGCCCTGGTCAGGGTCATATCAAGATGCAACGGCTGCCCGTCAACGGCGGTGATAAAAGGCAGGTTAATATTGGTGGTAACCATCCCCGAGAGCTCAATCTTGGCCTTTTCCGCCGCCTCTTTCAACCGCTGCATGGCCATGCGGTCTTTACCCAGATCCACCCCGTGTTCCTTCCGGAACTCCTCCACCATCCAGTTGACAATCCGTTCGTCAAAATCATCGCCGCCCAGCTTGTTATTGCCGCTGGTGGCTTTGACTTCAAAAACCCCGTCCCCCAATTCCAGGATGGAAACGTCAAAAGTACCGCCGCCCAGGTCGAAGACGAGAACAGTCTGGGCGTCGCTCTTCTCCAACCCGTAGGCCAAAGCCGCAGCCGTCGGTTCATTAATAATCCGCAAGACCTCCAGGCCGGCGATGACCCCGGCGTCCTTTGTCGCTTGCCGCTGGGCATCGGTAAAATATGCCGGTACGGTGATGACTGCTTTTTCCACTTTCTCGCCGAGGTAGGCTTCGGCGTCGGCTTTCATTTTCCGCAGAATCATGGCGGAGATCTCCTGCGGTGTGTATTCCTTATTGTCGATGGTGAATTTATGGTCCGTTCCCATGTACCGCTTGGCGGAGGTCACCGTCCGTTCGGGATTGGCCACGGCCTGCCTTTTGGCCAACTGCCCGACCAGGCGCTCGCCGCTCTTGGAGAACCCGACCACCGATGGGGTGGTCCGGCCGCCCTCGGCGTTGGGAATAATCACCGGTTCACCGCCTTCGACCACCGCCATACAGGAATTTGTTGTTCCCAGGTCAATACCGAGTACTTTTGCCACTTTCCATCAACCTCCAACTCCCTCTCCTCATTATCCAATATCTAATTTCACTGGTATCCGTTTACTCTTTTGCGGCCGCCACCTTTACCAAGCTGGGCCGGATAGTTTTCTCCCCAAAAAGGTACCCTTTTTGGTATTCCTCCAGGATGGTATTTTCCGGCTTTTCCGACTCTTCCCTGCAAAAGGCCTCATGTTTTTCCGGGTCAAAGATCTCCCCTACAGCCGCGATGGGAGTCACCCCTTCCTTCTCCAAAACCTCCATGAACTGCCGAAAAACCATCTCCACCCCGGTACGCAGGTTGGCTTCGTCCCCGGAGCTGCCGGTGGAGGCCGCTAATGCCCGCTCCAAATTGTCGACCACCGGCAGTAGCTTGATGATAAACTCCTCCAAGGCCTGTTCGCGGGCACGCTGCAGTTCCTCGCGGCTCCGCCGCCGGTAATTCTCAAAATCAGCCCGTAAACGAAGCCACCTCTGAATTAGCTCCTCTTTCTCTTTTTCCAGTTCGGCAAGGCGGACCGCGGGGTCCTCTCTTCTTTCATCTTGCCCTTCTTCTAAGCCTTTATCTTCTTCTCTTTTCTCACCTGCCGTATCTTGCCCGCCGGCTCCCGCCGGCCCACCCTTCACCCCTTCGCCAATCTCCCCGGGTTTCCCGGAATTCCGGCTTTTCCCGGCGGCCTCTTCCGCTTGCAGATCCCGGCGGGCATCCGCAGATCCTCCGTCAGCCATCGTTTTCATCATTAAACCTCCGTACAACAATTCTTCGCTTGCCCGCCCGCGGGCGGTATCTGCCGCGTCTCGCCCGCAGGTTATTTCTCCTTTAAAAAATTGCTCAGGCTTTTCGCGACAAAATCAACGACTGTTACCACATGGGCGTAATCCATCCGCGTGGGGCCCAAAACACCGACGGCCCCAAGAACTTTGCCGTCCACTTCATAGGTGGCTGTTACCATACTGCAGTCTTCAACGGACTCGTCGTTAATCTCTTCCCCAATATAAATATTGAGGCCGCGCTTTTGCAAAGCCTGGTTCATAAGGTTCAGGAGTTTTTCCTCCTCCTCTAAAATGCTGAGCAACAGTTTAAACTTCTCTACCTGCTTAAACTCGGGCTGTTCCAGGATATTGATGGTGCCGTCCACATAAATCCGGTCCTGTTTCTTCCGGTCCAGAGTAGCCAGGAGCAATTGCAGGGTATCGCCAAGGCCTTCCCAGGATTGGGCCTCCGTTTGCAATTGATTCAGAACGCCCGTTCCGAACTCGCCCAGGGAAACACCATGGAGTTTACTGTTGAGAAAGGCGGAAATCTTGTTGAGTTCATCCTGGGTATAAGCCACCGGCGTCTCGAGGAGGATGTTTTCAACAAACCCCGTATCCATAACGACCAAGCCCAGGACATGATTGCCGTCCATCGCCACCAGGTGGATATGGCGAAAACGGGCCTCCTGCGGCCGGGGGGTAAGGATTAATGACGGGTATTTAGTAATCTCCGAGACAATTTTGGCTGTCCGTTGCAGGATCGATTCGTATCCTGCCGGTTTGTTTTTGGGATCAAATTCCCCTTTAATAAAAGCCAATTCATCATTGGTCAATTGTTTCTGTTCCATCAATATATTGACATAATACCTGTAACCGCGGTGGGACGGGATCCTCCCGGCAGAGGTATGCGGCTGTTTCAAGTAGCCGGACTCTTCCAGGTCTGCCATCTCATTCCTGATTGTCGCCGGGCTAAGCCCTAAATTGTGTTTACGGGCGATTGTCCGCGAGCCGACCGGTTCTGCCGACTCGATATAATCATCCGTAACCACCTGCAAAATCTTTTCTTTTCTAGGATCCAACTCCCTTCTGGTCATTTGTGCTTCACCCTCCTGTTAGCACTCTCGGTCAATGAGTGCTAACTGATCTACTCTAAAAATATCACCCCTTCCTCTCTTTGTCAAGAGGCAGGATGAAGATTGCCTACAAATGGACGTCCAGAAGTTCAACCAACACCCGGTTGCTGGCCAGCATCCCTTTGGGCGTCAAACGGCAGTTATCCCCTTCCCAGCGTAAAAAGTCTTTTTCAAGCAAAATCTCCAGCCGGGGGGAGAAGAAACCCCGTAAATCCCTCCGCCAGCGGTGGAAAAACTCCTTGGCATCAAGTCCTTTGGTCAACCTGAGGCCGAGCATAACCATTTCCACCATCCCGCGGCCGGTGTCGATCTTTTCCCTGACGGCCACCGGTTCTTCCCCTGCGGCAACCTTGGCGAAATAGTTGGGGAAATCCTCCTCGTTAACCCGGCGTTCCCCGGAGAGAAAAGAGTGGCTGCCCAAACCCAGGCCCAGGTAGTCCCGGTACTCCCAGTAAAACAGGTTATGCCGGCATTCATAGCCTTTCCGGGCGAAATTGGCCAGCTCGTACTGTTCATACCCGGCCTGCGCCAAAATACGCAAGGTCTCATAGTACATGGCGACAATTTCCTCTTCGACGACCGGCCGGTAGTGCCCGGCGGCAATAGCCTTCGCCAGCGGGACCTCCGGCGCCAGTTGCAGGCAGTAGCAGGAAAGGTGATCCGGTTCCAAGGCCACAGCCCATTCCAAGCTCTCCCGCCACTCGGCCACCGCCTGTCCGGGCAGCCCGTAAATCAGGTCCAGGTTGATATTGGTAAAACCGGCCGCCCGGGCCGCGGCCACCGTTGCACCGGTCTGGGCCGCCGTATGGCTCCGCCCCAATAGCCGCAAGAACTTATCCTGGCCGGCCTGGGCGCCGATGCTGAGACGGTTGACACCCGCCGCCCGTAAAACGCGGAGTTGCTCCAAGGTAACCGTTCCCGGGTTGGCTTCCACCGTGATCTCAGCCGCCGGGTCCAGCCAGGTTGCGGCCTTCACTTCCTGGAGGAGAGAGGCCAGATCCTCCCCGGATAAGAGCGTTGGCGTGCCGCCGCCGATATAGACCGTGGCCACCGGCGGCCTTTCACCGGCCAGTAACCGGATTTCCTGCACCAAAGCCTCCAGGTACGGCCGGAAGAGATCCTCCCGCCCGGCAAAGGAGAGAAAATCACAATAACCGCATTTTTGCCGGCAGAAGGGTATATGCAAATAGACGGCGAGAGGCTTAGCCATCTCTTTCCCCCTTGACAGTTTTCTTTGTACAAGGTACATTAATTGTAACGATTATTTTAAATTTAGCTGTTGTTTTTCTTAAGTGCAATGGATATTATTGAAGACCGGATCCGGTAAGAGAAAAAGGGGAACACACCATGGATGTCTTAGCGAATCTCTTGTTTATCTTCTTCGGCCGCGCCATCGACGTCAGCCTGGCCACCTTCCGCGTGCTCATGCTCATGCGGGGCGAACGTATCCGCGCCGCGATGACCGGTTTCTTCGAGGTCAGTATCTATATCATGGCCCTGGGCCGGGTGGTGCATCATTTAAATGAACCCTGGAAGATAATCGCTTACGCCCTTGGTTTTTCCTGCGGGACACTGGTCGGCGGCTGGCTGGAGGAGCGCCTGGCGGTCGGGTATAACCTGGTACAGGTGATCCCAAAGACCAACTCCGGGAAGTTGATCTGTCTTTTGCGCCAGAATAACTTCGGGGTCACCGTCGTTGAAGGGCAGGGGAGATCCGGTCCCCGCCACATCCTCAATATCACCACGCGCCGTAAAGAACTCCCCCGTTTATTGGAGTTGCTGGATAAGACCGACCCCAAGGCCTTTGTCACCATCTTTGACGCGCGCCGGACAAAAGGGGGCTTCGTCGAACTGTACAAAAGGAAATAACGGCTGCATATGCCAGATATATAAACCGTATAGCGGCCGGTCAATCGTCGATCTTGAGCACTGCCAAAAACGCCTCCTGGGGCACTTCCACGGTTCCCAGTTGTTTCAGGCGTTTTTTTCCTTCTTTCTGTTTCTCCAGGAGCTTGCGTTTTCTCGTCACATCCCCGCCGTAACACTTGGCCAAGACATCTTTACGGATCGCCTTCACGGTCTCCCGGGCAATCACCCTACTGCCAATGGCGGCCTGGATTGGCACTTCATAGAGTTGCCTGGGGATGATCTCCTTGAGTTTCTGGACCAATTGTTTCCCCCGGGAATAGGCTTTTTCCCGGTGTACGATGGCGGAGAGGGCGTCCACCGGTTTCCCGTTTAAGAGGATATCCAGCTTGACCAGATCGGAGGGGCGGTAACCCGCGAACTCATAATCCAATGAAGCGTAACCCCGGGACCGGGATTTCAGTTTGTCGTAAAAGTCCAGCAAAATCTCGGCGAATGGCAGGTCGTATTTGAGCAGGACCCGTTCAGGGGTAAGGTACTCCATACCCTGGTAGATACCTCTTTTCTCCTGGCAAAGCTCCATGATGGGACCCACGTAGTCGCTGGCCAGGATGATACTGGCTTTGACAAAGGGCTCTTCCAGGCGCTCGATCTCCCCGGCCGCCGGGAGTTCCGACGGGTTGCGGATCTCAAGGACTTCGTCGTTTTTCTTCAAGTAGGCCCGGAAAACCACACTGGGGGAGGTGGCGATGATATTGAGGCCGTACTCCCTCTCCAACCGTTCCTGGATGATCTCCATATGCAAAAGCCCCAGGAAGCCGCAGCGGAAACCGAATCCCAGCGCATTGGAGGACTCCGCCTCATAGACCAGGGCCGCATCGTTCAATTGCAAGCGGGCCAGGGCCTCCCGGAGGTCTTCATAACCGTCGTTTTCCACCGGGTAGAACCCGCAATAGACCATGGGCCGGGCTGGTTTGTAGCCGGGAAGCGGCTCCTGTGCCGGGCGTCCCGCAGAGGTTATGGTGTCGCCAACACGGCTGTCGCGGACATCTTTAATCCCGGCAATTAAATAACCGACCTCTCCCGGGCCCAACTCCGCCACCGGCTCCATCTCCGGGGTAAAGACCCCCAGTTCCGTAACTTCAAACTCTTTCCCCGTCGCCATGGTTTTGATTTTTTCCCCTGTTTGCAACTGGCCGTTGACCACCCGCAGGTAGGCGATGACGCCCCGGTAAGAATCGAAATGGGAATCAAAGACCAGGGCCTGGACAGGCCTTTCCAAACTCCCCCGGGGCGGGGGAATCCGCCGGACAATGGCTTCCAGGATCTCTTTTGTGCCAAGGCCCGTTTTGGCGCTGGCGGTCAAAACCTCCTCCCGGGTGAACCCGCCGACATCCGCCAGCTCTTTCAAGACCCGCTCCGGATCGGCGCCGGGAAGATCAATCTTGTTGATCACCGGGATGATCTCCAGATCGTGTTCGAGCGCCAGGTAAAGGTTGGCGATGGTCTGGGCCTGGATCCCCTGGGACGCATCGACAAGGAGCAATGCGCCTTCACAGGCAGCCAGCGAACGGGAGACTTCATAAGAGAAATCAACATGGCCCGGGGTATCAATGAGGTTCAGGAGATAGTCCCGGCCGTCCTCCGCCCGGTAAGTAAGGCGGACCGCCCGGGCTTTGATGGTGATCCCCCGTTCCCTCTCCAAATCCATGGAATCCAGGACCTGGGCCACCATTTTCCTGGCGCTGACCGCACCGGTGTATTCCAATAACCGGTCGGCCAGGGTTGATTTCCCGTGATCAATATGGGCGATAATGCAAAAATTCCGGATCCGAGCCTGGTCCATAGAAACGTCCTCCCTTTCCGGAACTTTGGTGTTCGTCCCGGCAGCCGCGGGACTGTCGTATAAATACGTGCTGCGGCAACGTAACGATTATAGCATTTTCCTTTTACCGGTGCAAGCAGGCTCACTCATGGCGCAGGGCCTCCGCCGGCGGCAACAAGGCGGCCTTGTACGCCGGGTAGACGCCAAAGAAGAGGCCGACCCCAAAGGCAAAAGCAAAGGCGAGGAGGATCGCCCCCCCGGAGACCACCGCCGGCCAGCCCCCGAAAAGCGCCGCCAGGCGGGAACCGGCCAGGCCCAGCAGGATCCCGATCCCCCCGCCGGCCAGGCTTAGAACGATGGCTTCAAATAAAAACTGCAGGAGAATTTCGCGTCCCTGCGCACCCAGGGCCTTACGGATACCGATCTCCCGGATCCGTTCGGTGACCGAGACCAGCATGATATTCATGATCCCAATCCCCCCGACCAGCAGGGAAACACTGGCGATCCCCGCCAGCAGCAGGGTGAAGGTGCGGGTGGTACTCTGGATGGTCTCAAGGATCTGCACCTGGTTACTTAAGGAATAGGCCGCCTCCTCCTGGAAATACCCGCGGAGGATCCGGTCGATCCGGTCATAGGCGGCGTCCATAAACCGGGAATCCACCACCTCCAGGTAGATGCTTTGCAGGCGGTTGTGCCCGAAGAGCCGGCGCTGGGCGGTGGTCAGAGGGACCAGGACCAGATCGTCCAGGTGGGAGAAGCCGGAATAGCCCCGTTCGGCCAAGACACCAATAACCGTAAAGCGGTTGTTGGCGATCCGGATCACCTGCCCCACCGGCGACTCTTCACCGAAGAGTTCTTCCGCAGTGGTTTTTCCCAGGACCGCCAGGCGGTTCCGCCTCTCCAGATCCTCCTCGTTGAAAAAGGCCCCTTCCTTTAAGTCATAACCCCTGACACCAAGGTAGGCGGGGGTAACGCCCATAACGTTCGTGGTAATACTGAGGCTGGCGTTCCGGACCGGCAATACCTGCCGGGCTTCGGGGGCTATGCCCCGGAGGAGTTCCCCGCCCTCCCTGGCCAATTCCCTCTCCAGAACCGGCAGGAGGTCGCTGGTGACCGTGGTGGCGCTGCCGGCCGCCCCCAGTTCCCGGCTTCTCCGGCCGGTACGGCCCGGGGTGATGATGAGGAGGTTTGACCCCAGGCCCTCAATACCCGCGGTCACCTGCCGGGAGGCCCCTTCGCCCAGGGCCGTCATGACAATAACCGCGGTGACGCCGATAATCACCCCCAAAGTGGTGAGGACCGAGCGGAGGGGGTTGGCGGCCAGCCCTTCCAGGGCCATCCGTAAATTGTCCCGGGTTTTCATGGCTGCTCTTCCTCCTCCCCATGTAACCGGTCGATCAGCTCCCGGGCGGTCAAAACCGCATTGGTCGCCGGATCCACGGTCAATAGATCCCGGCGAAGACGTCCGTCGCGGAAGTATAGAACACGCCCGGCAAAGACGGCGATCTCCGGGTCGTGAGTAATCATGACTATCGTCTTGCCCTCTTGGTGGAGGGCGGTGAAGATCTTCATAATCTCCCGGCCGGCCTTGGTATCCAGGTTGCCGGTGGGTTCGTCGGCCAGGATCACCGCGGGCCGGTTGGCCAGCGCCCGCGCGATGGCAATCCGCTGCTGCTCCCCGCCGGACAACTCCTGCGGCCGGTGTTCAGCCCGGTCCGCCAAGCCCACCAGGGCGAGGAGGGCCAGCGCCCGTTCCCGCCTTTCCTTAGGCGGAAGGCCCGCATAAACCAGGGGCAACTCCACGTTGCGCCAGGCATTCAACCGGGGGAGCAGGTTAAAGGATTGAAAGATAAACCCCAGTTCCCGGTTGCGGATCTCCGCCAGTTCCCCGTGGGAAAGCCCGCTCATCTCCCGCCCCGCCAGGCGGTAGGAGCCGGCGGTGGGCAGGTCGAGGCAGCCGAGGATATTCATTAACGTGGATTTACCGGAGCCGGAAGGCCCCATAATCGCCACGAATTCACCGGCTTTAATCTGGAAGGTGACATCAGTCAAGGCGGCCACCTGCACCCGGCCGGTTTGGTAGATCTTGGAGAGACCGGTAACCCTGATCACCTGCTCACCTCCGGATCCGGACCCCGGGGATGTTGATCCTGCCGGCCGGTTGCCGTCCCGCGGGGGCGGCGGCTTCCCTGACCCCGGTCACCACTTCCTCGCCTTCCTCCAGCCCGGAACGGATCTCCACCATCCCGTTGCCGGTGATCCCGGTTTCCACCGGTACCAGTTGGATCTTGCCGCCCCGCAAGACTTGGACCATGCTGCGGCCGCCCCTTTTGACGATCGCCGCCTGGGGCAGGATGAGAATATCTTCTTTCTTCTCAATAATAATAAGAAGATCCGCCGACATCCCGGGGCGGAAAAACTCCGCGCCCTCTTCCACCTGGACGGTGACGGGATAAGTAACGATATTACTGGAAACCCTGGCTTCCGCCCCGACAGAGGAGACCCGGCCGGTAAAGACCCGGTCCTCTTTGGCCAGGAGGACGATCTCCGCCGGCATGCCCAGGGTAATCTTGACCACATCCTCTTCGTTGACATAGGCCTGGACCTCCCAGCGGTCATGGGAAGCCAGAACCATAAAGGGCAAAAAGGTCTCCTGCCCGCGGGAGGTGGCTACCACTTCTTCACCCTCCGCGGCGTTAATCGTCAAAACCAGCCCGGTAAAGGGCGCCCGCAGGTCTAAGCTGGCCACCAGTTTTTCGGCTTCAGCCAGATTCCGCTGTTGTCTCCTGTATTCCAGCTGTGCGGCGGTCAGCTCTTCATACCTGGTGGTTTCGACGGTTTCCAGGTGGCGTTCGGCAAAGAAGAGATTGATCTCCGCCTGCCTGACCGCGGCCTCAGCCACAGCCAGTTCCTTCTCGTCAGGGGGTTTTGTCAACTCTTCCAAACGGAGGCGGGCCGTAGTCACCTGGTCCCGGGCCGCCTCCAATGCCTGCAGGGAATCGTCATATTCCTTCTTGGCGATCAGCCCTTCGGCAAAGAGCTGTTTATTGAGGGCAAATTCCTTCTCCGCCGCCTGGTAGGCCCATTCCGCCGCCCGGAGATTGCTCCGGGCGGTCTCCAGTTCCGGGGCGCCGGGCCCTTCTTTAAGTTCCTCCAGGCGCAGGGCGGCGGCGGCCAGATCGGCTTTGGCCTTTTCGTATTGTAACTCCGCATCCTGGCGGGCGGTTTTAAATGCCTCTTCCGCCTTGGCCAGTTTAATCCTGGCAATTTCCAGGCTGTCGCGGGCGTCGGCCAAACGGTCCCGGGCCTCCTGCGACTCCAGCCTGGCCAGAAGCTGCCCTTCCCGGACCGTATCGCCGGGGCTGACCAAAAGCTTAGTGACGGTGCCCGTTACTTCCCAGTAGATATATTCCTGCCGGCCGTGTTTGAGTTCGCCCGTGGCGTCCACCGCCGACATGATCGTCCCGCGGGTAACCCGGGTGGTCACATATTGGGGGGTCTTTCCCGTCTTTCTGGCAATTACCCCCCATACCAGCAACCCCCCGGCCAAAACCCCGGCGGCAACCAGCAGAATGATTAATTTCCCCGGTCGTCGCACGCTCCTCCCCCCAGTTCTAAGCGGCGATAATCGCCAGCAAAGTATACCAGGCTTTCCAGGTTCTGTTCCAGCCCTCCAGGTATTCCTGGAAAGCCTCGTCCCGGGCCAGGCGCGCCTTTTCCAGTTCCACCGCGCGCAGTTCACCGGCGGCAAACCGGATCTCCATTCCCCGGTAGGTCCGTTCCGCCTCCTGCCACTGGAGTTCCAGCCAGTCCATGGCCTGGCGCTCCAGTTCAAAATCGGCAAGGGCGGCGGCCACCCGGTCCTCCACAGCGGTTTCGGCCCGCCGGACCGCCCGCTCCCCCTGATCCACTTTGATCCGGTTAATCTCCAACTGCTGCCGCCGGTTAAAACCAATCGTCCAGGAAAGCCCGGCAAAAATCTCCGGGTCCTCCTCCTTCCCCGCGGTTACCGCCAGAGAGATCACCGGGCGGTTCTGGCGTATCCTTCGTAATTCCTCCCGGGCGGCCGCCAATTCCAGCCGGGCCTGTTGCAAATCGACATTGTTGGCCAGGGCCTCCGCCAGCAGTTCTTCCCTCTCCACCTCGACCACGGGAAACTCCGGCAACCCGGCAAACTGCGCCCGGGAAAGGTCGCTTTGCAAGAGGCGGGAAAGGTTAAGCCGGGCCCTTTCCTCCTGGAGTTTGCTCCTTTTCAATTGCAGCTTGGTCCGGAGCAGTTCCCCCTCGCTGCTGCGCAAGTCCGCTTCGGAGAGAAACCCCTGTTCAAAACGGCGCTGGACAATCCTGTGGTACTCCTCGATGATTGCCAGTTCTTCTTCGGCCCGGCGCCGGTTCTTAAGGGCCGACAAGAGATCGATATATTCCTGCCGGACCTCCAATTCCAGGGCGACCATGGTCTTTTGGTATTCCAGCTTCGCCATGGCCAAAGCCCGCCGGGCTGCGGCGGCCTTTGTATCCTCCGCCAGCGGTGCGTAATCCAGCGAGACCGTGGTCTCATCCTCCGGATTCCATTTCGCCCCCAGTTTCAACCGGGGGGTGACCGGAAGCTCAATGGTGAGTTCGGGCCGGCTGGTGACGGCGTAATCCCCGCCGGGCGCCGGGACGGCGGTTACCCCCGCGCCGACACCGGCCCGGCCGCCCGCGAAGGCCCTGGCCATCTTCAGTTCGAGCTCTTTCTGGTACAGGTTCTCCGCCGCCCTGATCGCGGTTTCACTCTGGCGCAGGGCGGTTGCCACCACTTTCTCCATATCCCAAAGGTCTTCCGCCGCCCGGGAGCGCCCCGGCCCCGTAAGAAACAGCGCAAGAAAGGGCAGAAGCAGGCAGGCGGTTATTAGCCGGTATAAACCCCCGGCCGGTATTCTGCTCCGGTTTTTGCTCACCGGTATTTCTCACCTCCTGCCCGGTCACACCCGGGTCACGGGGTAGTCGTCGATTGGCGGGTCATTCTTTTTCCTCCCGTGCCAGGGGCAGAAAAATACTGAAGACCGAACCTTTCCCTTCATCGCTGCGGACGGAGACACGCCCGCCGTAAAACTCGACAATCCGTTTGACAATGGCCAGCCCCAGTCCGCTCCCGCCTTTATCCCGGCTCCGGTCCTTATCGACCCGGTAAAAACGGTCCCAGATAAAAGGCAGTTCTTTTTTGGGGATCCCGCACCCTTCGTCCTCCACACTGAGATAGGCAAATCCTTCTTCCCCGGACAAGGAACCATTTATGCCACCGTCCTCGTTTCCAGAAACCTTGCTTAAGCCCAAACGCATTACGACCCGGCCGGAGGGCGGCGAATAGCGCACCGCGTTCTCCAGCAGGTTTAAAGCCACCTGCGCCAGGTGGCTGTAACCGGCGGCGACAATTACCGGCCGGTGCGGCCCGCGGTCGTTCTCCCGGCCCCCGCCCGCCCGGTCTTCAACCGTTGGCGCAACCTCCAGAACCAGGCGGAGGTTCTTCTTGGCTGCCTCCTTCTCCGCCAGGGTCAGCATCTCCCGGGCCACCTCTTCCAGGTTCACCGGTTCCGTCTTTTTTTCCCCGCGGTCCAACTCCGCCAGGGCCAGCAGGTCATTTACCATCCGCTTTAACCTGCCAGTCTCCTGGTGGATGATATTTAAAAACCGTTCCTGGCTTCCGGGATCATCGGTCACTCCATCCATAATCGCTTCCAGATACCCCTGGATCAAGGCGAGCGGGGTCTTTAATTCATGGGAAACATTGGCCACAAACTCTTTCTGCATCTCCTGGTACTTCCACTCCTCGGTGATATCCTTTAGCACCGCCACGCAACCGGAATTTAAAGCCGCCGTTTCCCCGGCTTTCCCTTCCCCGCTTTTTCCGGACCGGTTCTCGCCAAACTGCTGCCCTGTTTGGTAACTACTGATCCCGCCAATCCCGGTAGTGATCGGTTCCGCCCGCACTGAGAGGACGCGGCCCGGCGCTCCCCGGTGGCGGGAACCCGCTGCAAGAGTCAGGACTTTTTCCCGGGGTTGGCCGGTGGTCAAGACCTCACCGATGAGTTCCCGGAGCCCGTCATGGGGGAGGAATTCTTCAAATGCCATCCCTTCCCGCCGGGAAAAGGAGGAATACCCTTCACTTCCCCGGATGCCATCCTCCAAAAGCTCGGCTGCCCGGGGGTTGGCGAAGACCACTTTCCCCTCGCCGTCAATGCCGATCACCCCTTCGGACATGTTGGTAATAATCGTGATGATCCGTTCCTTCTCCCGGAAGAGCTCGGATATTTTATTCTCCAGTTCCCCGGCGAGGCGGTTGAAGCTCCTCGCCAGTTCGCCAACTTCATCTTTGGAACCCACCGGGATCCGGGCGGAAAAATCCCCCTCCGCCATAGCCAGGGCCGCCCGGCGCATCTTCCGTAGCGGCCCCGTGATTCTGTTGGACAATATATAACTAAGGAGGATCGCAGCAATTAAGGCAATAAAGGCGGCGGTCCCGAAAAACCTCCGGTTGCCGCGGATCGCCATCCTTACCGGGGCAAACGGTGACTGCAACACCACCCCGCCGGCGATCTCCCCGTCCCGCCGGACCGGGGCGTAGGCGATCAGTTCCTCCGGGGGAAACCCCTTTCTCTCCAGGATCTTGACCCCCGGTTCCCCGCCGGCCATAAGCTCCCGCCCGGCCTGAATGTTCCTGGCAAGCCGGAACTCCGGCGCCCTTTCCCGGCGGAACCGGACCCGCATCCGCGGCGGGCGGAGCCCTTTATCATCCAAAGTCAGCATCCAGGGAGAAGCCGTGGACCGGGCCAGCAGGCCCCCTTCTTTATTCAGCAGCAAGACCCGGGAACCCATGAGGCCGGCATAGGCATTGATCATCCTCTGCTTGGCCGGGCCTTCCTCATCCATGATCCCCTCTGCCTCCAAAACCCCGGCCAACTGGATGGCTTGGGACAATTGGTAATTTATATAGAAATTCGTGAAAAACCTGTTGTAAAAGATGGAGGTCAGGCCGGTCAGAATCAACAAAAAAAGCAGGATGACAATGAGGTAGGTGAAAAGAAGCTTCGCAAAAAGACTGGCGCGGATCACTTCGCACCCCCCGGTTCAAACTTGTAGCCAACCCCCCAGACCGTAGCAATCAAATGGTCTTTCCCTCCTGGTTTCAGTTTCTTGCGGAGGCGTTTGACCAGAGTATCTACGGTCCGCCCGTCGCCCATATATGAGTACCCCCAGACCTGTTCCAAAAGCTGTTCCCTGGTGAAAACCCGCCCCGGGTTTTCCGCCAAAAACCACAGGAGGTCGAATTCTTTTGGCGTGAGCGAGAGCTCGGTCCCGTGCAGGGTGACACGGCGCAGATCCCCTTCGATCTTCAACCCGTCAAAGGAGAGACGGTTTTGGCTCGCCTTCTCCCGCTGCAGTTCGCTAAGGGTTTCGATCCGGCGGAACATCGCCCTGATCCTCGCCACCAGTTCCCTGGGGCTGAAGGGTTTTGTAACATAATCGTCGGCGCCCAGTTCCAAGCCGAGGATCCGGTCGATCTCCTCGCCCTTGGCCGTCACCATAATAACCGGGACATAACTGGTCTGGCGGATTCTTTTACATACCTCCCAACCGTCGGTCCCCGGAAGCATGATGTCAAGGAGGACCAAATCCGGATTCTCCTTGGCCGCCATCTCCAGCCCGGTCTCCCCGTCGAGAGCCGCCAGCACCTCATAACCTTCCCGGGAAAGGTACAGCTCCAAAAGTTCCTGCATAGCCGGGTCGTCCTCGATTACCAGCACTTTACGCATGGCCTGGCCCCTTTCTCCATTCCCGCCTGCGCGCGACGAACAATGATGAAACTCCTGGACGTCGCCTGCACGGTGCTTCTCTATTCCCGCCCGTGCGCCACTGACCGCCTGATAATCCTTGTTCCCATACGCGCGATGCGGATGGTGCCAATATTGGTAATCAATTTTAATTATAACAAAAAAAAACCCCGCATTTGTGGTATTTTTGTGGCAAAACCCTAAAGAAGGCGGTGTTTTTATGGCAAACTTCCCCTAAGAAAATTATTTTAGCCTGCCCCGGAATTCCTTCCGCTTATTCCCTGTAATTTTCCCTCTCATATAGTGTAATAACCGCCAAGGGAAGGAGGGGTTTTATGCCTGTTTTATCCGTAAAAATCCATGACAAAAACCGGAATATCCAGCAAACGCCCCAAACCGAAGATACCTGCAGGTATCCTTTGCTTTCCAGCAGCTGTACCCGGGAGATCCAAGGCCCGTCCCTCATCCAACGCTGGGTTGGGATAATCAAGAAGCTCACCGGTGAAGAATAAACAAATAGCTAAAAAGACTGCCCAGTTTACGGCAGTCTTTTTTTTGGTCGGGATTTACCCGGTTTTCAGGAACTGACGGCTATACTTTTCATGATCTGACCCATAATAACCGGGGGAGGTGAAAGAATGGCTTATCAACAAAACCAAAACCAACAAAATATGGCCCAAACGGAAGTCGCCAAGTCCCCGGGGAGGATCAGCCAGATCCTCGCCACCCAGGACCTGATCGGCCTGGAGATCGGGACCATCAGCGGCCAGCAACAGCAGTTCAACCAGCAGCAACAACAGTTCAGTCAACAACAACAGGGCAACCAGCAACAACAGAGCAGCGGTCAACAGAGCGAACTTGAACAGTCGCAAGGCCAGATGAGCCGGATCCTGGCCGACCAGGCCCGTCAACAATAACACCGCCGGTTTAAAAAAGCCGCAAGTGAATGGGAGTGCCGGAAGCGCTGGCCCCGGCCTCTCCAAAGAAGAAAGCGACCTGCCGGGCGGGTCGCTTATTTCAGGCTTCGTTAATAAAGCCCCAAGTCCGGCGCTTCGTACGCGTCGTGAAGGCTTGCGTGCAATACCCATGGGTGTTTTGTCGCGTACGCGTTAGTATTTCTGAAGAAGCTCCAGCATAGCCCCGTCCAACTGGTCGCCATCGAAGGGAGTGTATTTGACATCCCCACGGTTACTGTTGATAATGCCGAAGGAACCCTCAAAATTCCAAAGGGCCCAACCCAGGCCGGCCTCTTGAAACAGGTGCAATACATCTTCCATCCAACGCAGGCTGGGATCATGGGGGGTCTTATTGTACACTCCCCATTCGCCCACCATGACCCCGACCCCCTGTTTCCTCAAGTGAAGCCATGGCTCGATTGTTTTTCTGAGCCACTCTTTATCCAGCAAGACATGGTCACTCCCACCGGCGCGGGTTATCCGGTAAGAGCCGTCCAAATCAATTTGGAAAGCGGCTGGTTGTAAGCCCCAGTCGGGAACAGTGGCAGGTATAACAATCTTCTCCCGGCCTTTGGGGGCAATCGTGACCTGGCTGAAGGAAAGCCAGTCGCCACTGGTCACCATAACCTCGACTCTTCTCGTGCCGGGCGGGATCGTCGCCGTGTAGTCCCGGTCAAAAATGTTCTGGTAAATTCCCCATTCATCCTGGTAAACCGCTTTCTTCCATTCGCCCAGGCCCGGACCGCTGCGCAGCATCCGGCTGTAAATCCTGCGTCCGTCGGCCTTGACGATCAGCCGCGCGTAATTGGAGACCACCTGCACCCTCAAGCTCAGTTCTGTTTCCACAGGAAAATCGCCCTCAAAAACCATGGGACTTTGCAGTTCCGGTTTCATGGCGCCGTAAAGCTTGTCGGGTATAAGCGGCAGCGGCCACCGGGGTTCGGCCCACCCTGAGGAATCAACCCACTCGGCTTGGTAATGGGTTAAGCGGAAAGGCTCGTAATTATGGAAACTTTGGGCGGCTTTGACCCCCACTAGTTCCCAAACGGGCACGCGGGCATAATTCAGCCCGTCGACAACGACCAGCCGTTCCGGGTCAATCCGGTGAATCGCCTCAATTGTTCTTTTCATAAGCTCCGCATAAACCCGGGCCTCAACGCCGGCAGGCTCATTGAGCAGGTTAAAACTGAGATTTCTGCTGGGGATCCCCTGATAGCGGCGGGTAAAAACCTCCCAGTGTTCGATGAAGGCTTCCTGGGCTTTGGCATCGGTCCACAGGTTTAGGGCTTCCCGGGGCGGGTTGACACAATACCCGGGAGCCCGGTGGAAATTTAGCTGGACATGGATGTTATATTTTTTCCCCCACGCCACAGCCTGGTCGATCTCTTCCAAAACCTTTTCATCAAACCGGCGCAGGTCGCCGCCGGTGATCCAGACCCGGTAATCCATGGGCAGGCGGACAAAGTTAAATCCCAACCCGGCAATACGGGCGAAATCCCTCTCCTGGAAAGGTTTGTTACTCCAATCCTTAGAGAACTTATTGAGCAGGTTAAACCCGCGCCAGCGGGGGAGCGCTTCATGGGAAGCCTCAGGAAGGCCGGCCGCCATGGAACCGGCGGCCGGAACCTGCCCAAGAAGGGTAGAAGCAAGGCAAACCAGGATCAATAAAAGGAGGATGCGTCCACGCCGTACATACTGAAAGCTCACATTCATTCGCCTCCCCTTTCTCCAAAATTTACCGGCAAGGTTGGCTGCACGCGCAGGGAACGCCCAAACAACCGCTGCTATCCTGGGATGGGAAGATATATACCAATTTAAAGGCCCAGGGTTTTAAGGCCCAGGCGGAAAAAATCCACCGCCAGGTAGATAAGGAAAAGGCCGCAGGAGATGATTATGCCCCGGTAGATTTTGGGGGTAAGCCACTTTTTCCCGCTGGCAACCACGAAAGAAACAGCGGAATACCACAGTAAATCCGCGAGGATATGACCGGAGAAGAAAAGCAAAATCCCGGCCGGGCCCAGTTTTTCCGCTTGCACTAAAAACCCCAGGCCCAAAGTAGCCCACCAAAGGGTCCAATAGGGGTTGGAGAGCGAAACCACCACCCCGGCTACCACCGGCGGCAAGCCCGGATTCCCGCCCTGCGTACCCCCGGGCATTTCCCTTTCCCCGGCGCTCAAATCCCCTTGCCCTTTGTAACGCAGCATTCCCCAGGCCATCCAGAAAAGGAAGGCGCCCCCGAAAACGCTGATCAGCCCCTGGCTAAGTTCGGCCTTGAGCAGGCCGCCCAAACCCAAAGCCAGCCCGGTAATAAGCGCCCCCTCCAGGAGGGCATGTCCCAATATCAACTGGGGGCCGGCCCAGAACCCCCTGCGCAGCGATTCCTTGATGTTAACCGTCAGCAGCGGCCCGGGCATCATCGCACCGGAGAAAGCCACCGCCCAGGCACGAAAGAAAATCTGTATTCCGCTCAAAATAAATCACCTGCCCCATTACTCCGGCCCACGGCTTGGCGTAAGCCGGATAATCCTTCCATACTACCCCGTACCAAACTACCCGTAGCCCGCCTTAAAAGAAATACCAAAGCCCTGAGACGGCCAATACTACTGCCACCTGAACCCAAAAACCTGCCGGCCAGGCCAGTCGATTATGGGGTATGAGCCCGCTGTGGCTCGGGAAAAACCGGGGCCTATCCTTACCTGGCAAATAACGGAGGACCAACTCCAGATCGGGCAGGGCCCCTCCCAGGCCGCCCCAAGCAAAGGCGGGCGGGAAAAACCCCGGCCGCCAAAGGGCAAAAACCAGACAGCCCAGGGCTAAAAGGATGTCAAAAACCCCCAGAACGATCCTCTTATAATCATGATGGGGAACGGCGTCCAGGATAAGGTGGGAGATTACACCCCCGAAAAAAGCGGCCACAGGATGGCCCAGCCTTCCGGCGGTCATCCCGCCCGCAACAGTATGGGTCAGACAATACAACCGGTCCAGCCTCCTTCCAACGCACACGTGCAATCCGTTCGCACGCAACCGGTATTCCCGGTCGTCTTCCCCCGGTTTTACCTACTACTCTCTTCATGCTTTCCTCCTCAACACGAGTTGCCACAGGATCTCCAACTCCTCCATCCGGAATAGCTTGCTTAAAGCAAGATAAACAAGGACACCGGCGCCAATCATCCCCATGGTTTGGAGAAAGACCAGCCAAAAACCGCCGACATTAAGGAGGGCGAGGAGATTCCCCCATGGTTTCTGCAGAAAGCTGATGACTATGCCCATGCCGGCTGCAGAAAGCACGGAAAAAACCAGGGTACGCAGGAGCGAACGCCCACGGATGCTCCCGATTTTCTTCCGGAGAAGCAGGAGGGAAGCAACCATGTTAACCATCCCCATCAAGGAGAAGGAAAGCGCCAGGCCGCCGTGTTTCAACCCGGTATATTTAAGAAAGAAAAAGTTCAACAGGATCCCCAAGGCCATGGTGGCGCCGGTGATCTTTACCGGTGTAACCGTATCCTTCAAGGCATAAAAGCCCCGCGGGAGAATCTGAATCGCCCCGTGGGCAAAAAGGCCAAGACTATAAAAGAGCAGGGCATAGGCGGTCATCTCCGTATCCCGGACGGTAAATTTGTTATACTCAAAAAGCAGGCGAATAATGTCGTACCGGAGGACAACAAAACCCATGGCCGCGGGAACGGTGATGTAGAAGATCGCCCGGATCGCCAGGGCCAGGTTCTCCTGGAAATCTTTCCACCTTTTCCTGGCGGCAAACCGGGCCAGGGTGGGGAAGAAGACCGTGGAGATGGCCATGGCAAAGATCCCCAAAGGGAGAAGGATCAAACGTTGGGCAAAACGGAGCGCTGTGATACTGCCTTCCGCCAGTCCTGAAGCCATATTGATCGTGACCCAGTTGTTGAGCTGGGTGGCGGAAAGCCCAACCAGAGCCGGTACCATCAAGACCAGGATCTTCCGGAACCCCGGATGCCGGATATTCAGATAAGACGGGTCGTAACCACCGCCGGCCTTTTTGACCACATAGAAAGCTTGTGTAAGGAAGTTGGCCACGGCGCCGGCAACCACACCAACGGCCATCCCTTTGATCCCGAAGCGCCGGCCAAGATAGAAAGCCCCAAGAATAATACCGATATTATAAATGACCGGCCCCAGGGCGGGAATGAAAAAATGACGGTACGAATGGAGGATCCCACCCATTAAACCGGCCAGGGCCGTAAAGAAGACTGCCGGGAACATCATCCGGATTAATTGCACCAAAAGACGCAGTTGTTCATCGCGGAAATCGTAGGCGACCAAGGGCGCAAGCTGGCGGGCGAAGACCATCCCCAACAGGGTGAAGGCGGATAAAAAAATAACGGTTATATTCAGAAAAGTACTGGTCATCCGCCATCCTTCCTCTTCCTCGCCCTTTGCCAGGTAACTGGAGAACAAGGGGATAAAGGCCGCCGAGAGCGCGCCGCCCACCAGCAGATAATACATGAAATCGGGGATAACAAAGGCGGCGAAAAAGGCGTCGGTTTCCGCCCGGTCAAAGAAACGGCCGACAATCATCTCCCTTACCAGCCCCAGCAAGCGGCTGAGGAAGATCATCCCCGAGACCATGCCCGCGGTTTTTGCCAGTCCTCCAGGAGTGTGGTTTTCTACCTCATGCATCGGGATATTCCTTTCTCTATTAAAATAGAAACTACAAAAAGTATAAATAAAGGTTATTCACCATGGAGCGGGGAAATCCCTTCCGGAAAGATCACCCCGGCACGTACCATGGCAAAACCACCGCCGTTATCACCCTGTTCAGCGGTGGTATTTTTCGTAAACGCGTAAAATTCCGGACGCCGCCGGGGGATATCAAGGGCGGTGAAGGTGGCGTTCGCGCCTTTCGCAGGCAGAGTCTACCTGGCGGTTTCTTCACGACGAAACCTCAGCAGGGGTAATCCCTGGTCCAATAGGTTTTTCGCGGTAACGGGAGAGATTTCCCAGGAACCGGGGGTCTCTTCACCGGTTGCCGTTGTCGCCGGCACCGCCTGCGGTTCATGAAAATATTTCCATCCCAGAAAAGTAAAGAAAAAAACCAGGATGAGCAGGAGATTCAAGCTGAAAAAATTCCATGCCACCGCCGGGGGGATCCCCGGCGCCCGGTTTTTTCCTTTCATACCGCGGCCTCCAATCCCTATAAAACTATTAACTGCAGGCCGGATTTATGAATAACTCCCCTAATCCAGGTACCGGAAGACTTCTTCCGGGGTTACCCCGGGGTGAAGGGCGATATTGATCGCCCCGGCCACCACCCGGGAGAGGTCCTCGATTAAGAGGTCAATCTCCTTTGGCGTGACGATCAACTGACGGAAAAAAGGACTTAATCGCTCCTGGATATTCAGGAACTCTCTCTCCACCCCCATTCCGGCCCCGGTCAACTCCAAGGCGTCATGGATTATGGTCCGGGCATCTACCACCGTGGGTACTCCCAGGGCAATCACTGGCACCCCCAGCGTGGCGGCGGTAATCCCCAACCGGCGGTTACCGACCCCGGAACCGGGGTCAATGCCGGTATTCGCCAGTTGGACCACGGCCCCCAGCCGTTCCACATTGCGCGAAGCCAGGGCGTCGATGACCAGAATAAAATCCGGGCGGATCTTATCGACGATTCCCGCCACGATCTCCCCGGTCTCCAGGCCGGTAATACCCAGCACCCCCGGGGAGATGGCACATACCGGCCGCAAACCGCCTCTTTTTTCCGGAGGGGAGAGGGACCAGAGATGCCTGGTAACCAGGACCAGTTCCACCACTTTCGGGCCCAAGGCATCCGGAGTGGCATTCCAATTCCCCAGTCCCACCACTAACACGGAAGCATCTTCGTCAATCGCCATCCCCCGCAGGTAGTTCCGGATCTCTTCCGCGAGGATCTTGCCGACTTCTTCGAGCTGGTCCTTATCCCGCCCGCGCAGGGCGGGTGCTTCCACCGTCACATAATAGCCGGGCTGTTTTCCCAGAGCCCGGCCGGCTTCTTCTGTTTGTACTGTAACCCTGCTGATCCGCGCGGGTCCCTTCTCTTCACTCTGGCTTATTACCCCCGGAATTACCCCTCCTCTTCTTTGGGTGGCCAGCTCATGGGCTTCCATGGCCAAGTCGGTCCTAATCGCTCCCCAGTCTGCTTCCATCCGCTAAACCCCGCCCTTTCCTGCTGTTCTCCTCGGGCCGCCCGGAGCACCGGAGTGCACGGGCGCCGCACAGATCACCTCAGTTCAGTGGGGACGAAGGCATCAACTATACCGATGACCAGCGCCGCCAGCAATGCCCCCAGGACCGAGACCTCCAACGCTGGCACAATAAACTGGGCCAGGTAAATTACGGCCGCGGCAGTGAGAAAGCCCACCACACCCCGGGACTGGGGTGAGACATTCTTGCCGAAAAGGCTTTCCACTATATACCCGAGGACGGCAATGACCACTGCTGATAAAAGCGCGCCAAGAAAACCGCCGACCTTGAACCCGGGGACCAAAAAGCTGACAAAGAGCAAAACCAAGGCAGAAACCACGAACCTTATTATAGCTCCCAGCATTGGCCCGACCTCCTTTACTGCAGATTACAGATTTATGGTCCCCCGGAGAAAAGAATTTATGCCGTAAAAAAAGAAAAGTTCTCAACTGGTGCTTGCATTAACCGGCCAAAAAGAGTAAACTAGATATGTGTCGCGCGCAAGGCGAAGAATTTATATAAAGCACCCATCCCACAAGGAGGTGAAGCAATGCCCAATATTAAATCGGCAGAAAAGCGTATGAAGACCTCGGCCATCCAGCGCCTGCGGAACAGAAGCCGCCGTTCGGCCCTGAAGACCGCCGTCAAGAAACTGGAAAAAGCCATGGGAACCGGGGTGGATAAAGCCGAAGAACTTCTGGCCGTTACCATGAAAGAATTGGACCAGGCCGCGGCCGCAGGAGTCATCCATAAAAACACCGCCGCCCGGAAGAAGAGCAGGCTGATGAAGAAGATCAACGCGCTTAAACAGGCGGCGGCGGAATAATGAAGAAGGAGGTTTGCACCTCCTTATTTTTTTCTAAAGAGCCGGGCCAAATCATAGAGAAGCATCTCCAATTCCAGCCGTGGCCAACTCTGCCCGGTCTTGATCCGGAGATCCGCCTGGACCAAACGGTGGTGGGCGGCCCGCAGGCGGGCGAAGGAGAGGTTTTCCACTTGCACGAGGAGTTTTTCCGCTGTGTAAAGGTGACAACCCAACTCTTTTGCCAAATCCCTGCTCTCCAGCGGCAAGCCCCGCCCCTGCCGCAGGAGGAGAGTTAACAGGAGGAGCCGGATCTGCCGGCTCAACATATAAAAGAGCTTCATCTCGGCCTCGCCCCCGGCCAGCAATTGGTCGAGGAGACGCAAGGCCTCCTTTGTTTTTCCCTCGCTTACCCGGTCCAACATGGCAAAGAGATTGGTCTCTGTTGGCTCTCCCAGCAAAACCAGCCATTCATCCCGGGTCGGCCCGGATTTCCCTTCCCCCGCGTAAAGGGCGGCCTTCTCCAGCTCGTTCATGAGCGCCGTCAGGGAGGTCCCGCGGTACTCCACCAGCAACTCCGCAATGTCGGGAGGGATCCGCAGCCCCAACCGCCTCCCTTCCTCCGTAACCCACCTTCTTGCCTCATAAAACTTTAAAGGGCGGGCTTCAACGACTGCGGCCTTTTTCGCCAATTCTTGAAAGATCTTTCGCCGCCGGTCCGGTTTTTCAGCGGTCACCGCCAGGAAAACACCGGGAACCGGAGAAGAGAGGGCCGTGAGGAAGACGGGCTCGCAGGCGGCGTCCAGTTCCTCGATCCGGCGGAGAATTACCAGGCGGGCGGCGCCAAAAAACGCCGGCGTCCGCAGGAGATTCGCAAGGCTCTCCGCGGAGACTTCCCCGGCATTCAGATCTTCCTGGTCAAAACCGGCCTCCGCACCGGGGAACAACCGCTCGCGCAGGGCGGAAAGGCAGGTTCTTATCCAGTAGTCTTCCTCTCCAAAGAAGAAGCTGATCTGCGGCGGGTCTTCTTTTTGCAGCTTTCTTATGTACTCCGCTCCGCTCAATTCCCTGCCCTCCTTTTCATTTCCACCCGACCTTTCCTGATACTTAATTCCAACCGCCCGTCGGTGTCGGTCCGCCAGATCACCGCCCCTGCCCGCGCCAGGTTTTCCAGGACAACGGGGGCCGGGTGGCCAAAGGGGTTCCCTTTTCCGGCCGAAATTACCGCCAGATCCGGGCTGGTGACCGCCACCAGTTCCCAACTGGTGGAAGTGGCGGCGCCATGGTGGGCTACTTTGAGGATATTCGCCCGCAGGAGGTTGCCATAGGCAGCCAGCAAATCGTCTTCCGCCTCCTTCTCTAGGTCGCCGGTGAGTAAAATCCGGATATCTTCGTAATCCAGCAAGAGAACGATGGAGTTGTTATTCACGTCCGACCGGGTGCCACTCAAATGGGAAGCGGGCGGGTGCAGGACGAGCCCTCGCATTTTCCCTAAACGGAAGGAGGTTCCCCGGGCGGCGCGGGTAAACGGCAACCCCCGTTCGGCAATAATCTCCAAAAAGCGGGCATAACCCCTGGTGGTATGGGGATAGCCGCTTTCCAAAACATGGGCCACCCGGATCTCGTCCTCCTCAAGCATCCTCACCAACCCGCCCAGGTGATCATCGTGGGGGTGGGTCAAAACCAACAGGTCCAACCGGTCAATCCCGTGCTCCCGCAGGTAGGGACGGACACCCCGCCCGTAACCCTCGGAGGTTCCCCCGTCCACCATCATGTAATACCCCCCGGGAATGGCGAAAAAGATGGCGTCACCCTGGCCCACATCAAAGAGGACCATCTCGAGGGCGGGGTCGAATTGTTGCGCCAAAGCCCAACCGAGACCCGCCAAGACCAAGACGAAGAGGATGAGCAGGAGGTAAAAGAGGGGGATCCGCCGCCGCCGGTTTATAGGGTTCCTAATCAGTCCCCAGGTAAAAACCGCCGTCAGGGCATAGAAGCCGCCAACGGCCGGCCACGGTAAGGAAACCCGCAAGTAACCGCCGAACTCGGCAAAAAAGCCCAGTATCCGGTGGAAACAACCTAAAAGGATCTCATTGCCGGCGTTCAAAACCCGGGCGGCCGGGAAAAAGACCAAACCGCCCATGGCCGCCAGCAATCCCAGTTGGATACAGGCGGAACCCAGGGGAACCAGGATTAAATTGGCGAAAGGGGCCAATAGCGTCACACCCCCAAAAAACCTGGCGCATAAAGGAGCTGTTCCGGCCTGGGCGGCCAGGGAAACCAGGAGCGGCCGGAACCACCCCTTATATTTCGCCTTGAACTGATCGGCAAAAGCCTCTTCCCAGACGGGGAGGAGAAAAAGCAGGCCGCCGCAGGCGGCAAAGGAAAGCCAAAACCCCCGGGAAAAAAGGTCCAAAGGGCGCAAAAGCAGGATGACACAGGCGGCTAAGGCCAGGAGGTTTTCGCTGCGCACCGGCTGTCGCCACCGGCGCCCAAAGATGGCGGCCAGGGACATTACCCCGGCCCGTAACGCGGGCGCCCCGGCGCCGGCCAGTAATAAAAAGACCAGCACCAGCGGGAGGGAGAATACGGCCAGCCAGCGTTCGGAGAGACCCAGGAGTTTGCCGAGGCCCCAAAAGAGGCTGAGCCAAAACAGGAGGTGAAGGCCGCTGACGGATAAGAGGTGGGCGACCCCGGCCCGGCGAAAGTCCCCGGCCGTCGCTGCCGGCAGCCCTTCATGCACCCCCAATAACATGCCATGGAGCAAAGCCGCAGCCTGCGGCGAGAGAGTCCTCTCCCCGACCACCAGCAGCCGGCGGCGCGCGGCGGCGATCGCCATCCCCGCCAAGCCCGGCTGTCTTCCTGTCCGGGGCACGGGGGTCGCGGCCAGTTCCGGCGTCCCAGATGCCTCGTGGTAAGAGAGGTACCCGCCGGCGCCAACCATTAGCCCGCCGCCGATCTTCTCCCGGGTCCACCGGGTGACGCGCGCGGCGGGAACAGCCTCCCCGTCCCTTTCCCCAAAGACCCGCCCCCTGATTAGGAGGCGTTTTCCTAAAGCACCGGCGTCCAGGGCAGGCTCGCTGCCGGCCAAGAAAACCTCCCAGCGTAAACCTGCCGGGGCTTCTTCCCCGTCCACCGCCTCCAGGTCCAGGGGAAACCGGCACCCTCCCCGCCAGGGCGCCGGCAGATCCGCCACCCGTCCAAGAACAGTAACGGTCTTCCCGGCAAAGGCCCGGGTATACTCGGAAAACCTGTCGTTCTCCCGGCGTTCCCCGGCCCCCCGGGCCACCCCGGCAAGGAAAAAAAAGAGGAGTAAAAACCAGTAAAACCGTTTCCCGGCGGGAAGAAAAAAGAACAAACCGGCCCCCGGCCCTAAAAAGACGAGGAAAAGCAGGAAACCGGCGGGTCCCCCGGCGTACCACCCGGAAAGGATCCCGGCCGCCAGGACAAACGCCGCCGGTACCAGCGGGTTATGTTTCACGGGTTGCCGAACTCCAGGTATTTCTCGATTTTTTCCAGGGTCTTCACGCCGATCCCCGGAACATTCAACAAATCTTCAGGCCTGGTAAATGGGGCCACGGTCTCCCGGTACTCGATGATCCGCGCCGCCAGGACCGGCCCGATCCCCGGAATCGTCTGCAATTCACTGCTGGAAGCGGTGTTGGGATCGACTAACCGCCCCGGCCGGGCCATACTTCCTCCCGCAGCCCGTGGCTTCTCTTGCCCAGCCGGTGCTGCAGGCGTTGGCGCCGCGGGATTGGGTGCAGCGCCGGTTTTCGCCGGAGCCGCCGGCTCGCCGGAAGCGGGATACCCCGCCGGGACCCGGATCCTTTCGCCGTCCCTGACCAGGGCTGCCAGGTTCAGAAGATCGACCTGCGCCCCGGGCAAGGCGCCGCCGGCCGCCTCCAAAGCCTGATAGACCCTGGAGCCCACCGGCAAATGGTAAACCCCGGGAGCAACCACCGCACCGCTCACATGAACAATTATTTCACCCCGGAGTTCTCCCTCCGGCCACGGTTCCGTCACCGGGCTGACCGGGATAATCTCCACCGGGTCGCGTTGCAAGTGTTGATAGATTAAGGAACCTGTACCAAGCAGGATCCCGGCCAGGAGCAGGACCAGGACTTGCTTTTGCCGTTTGGAGAGTTCTTCCATGGCCAACCCCCCCCGCGCGCGTGCGCGCAAAATCCAAAGAAAGCAGGGTGTTGTGCTGGAAACTATGACTTGCCCCGGCCAATGGAGGCAGCCAGGGTAAGCATTTCCCGGGCGTGTTCCCGGGTGGTGGCGGTAACTTCCGCCCCCCCGAGCATTCTGGCTAATTCGTCGATGCGGGCCTCCTGGTCCAGGGTTCGCACTTCCACCCTGGTTCTTCCCGCTGTTGTTTGTTTTTCAATATAGAAATGACGCCGGGCCATACTGGCAATCTGCGGCAGGTGGGTGACACAGATCACCTGGTGAGTCCGGGAGAGAAAGAGCAGTTTCTCCGCTACCGCCTGGGCGGTCCGCCCGCCGATGCCGGCATCAATCTCGTCAAAGACCACCGAGGGGATATTATCCTTCTCCGCCAGCACCACCTTGAGGGCGAGCATCAACCGGGAGAGTTCCCCGCCTGAGGCAATCTTGGCCAGCGGCCGCAAGCCCTCACCGGGGTTGGGCGCCACCAGAAACTCCACCCGGTCAAGGCCATGACGGGTCACCGCCAGTTTTTCCCCGGCCACCGGCAGGCCGTTCTCCTCGTCGTCCTCCCGGCTAAAATCTACTTTAAAAACGGTCTTCGCCATATTGACCTCCGCCAGGTGGGTCAGGACCGTCTTTTCCAGTTCGGCGGCGGCCTCCTTCCGGAAGGCGGAGAGGTCCTGAGCGGCTGCGGCCAACTCCTCCTCAACCCCCGCCAGTTCCCGGGTTAAAGCAGCCAACCGCTCTTCTTCACCCTCGATCATCGCCAGTTCCTCACGGATCTTCTCCGCGTACCCCAGGATCTCGGCGATATCCTTCCCGTACTTGCGCTTTAATTTATAGATCTCATTCAACCGCTCTTCAACCAGGGCCAATCTTTCCGGGTCAAATTCAATCTTCTCCCGGTAGAGGCGGAGTTCCCTGGAGGCCTCCTCGACCTGGGCGGCGGCCTCCCCCAGCATCTCCGCGAGCGGTTGCAGCCGCGGATCAATCTCCCCCGCTTTGGCCAGCAGTTGTTGGCTCTCCGCCAGCCGGTCGAAGGCGGCGCCGGGTTCATCTCCCCCGTAAAGAAGGTTATAGGCGGCGGAGGCGGCGGAAAAAAGCTCTTCCGCACTGTTCAAAAGCTCTTTCTCCCGCGCCAGTTCCTCTTCTTCCCCCGGCTGGAGCCGGGCCGCCTCGATCTCTTGCAACTGGAAGGTGAGAAACTCCATCTTCCGGGCCTTCTCTTCTTCGCTTAAAGTCACTTGCGAAAGGGCCTCGCGAACCGCTTCTCTTCGCTCATAAAGGGCGGCCACCTTTGCGGCCTTCTCTTTAAGGGCTTGTCCACCGAAATCGTCCAGCAATTCCCGTTGGCGGGCGGGGGAGAGCAATGACTGGTGCAGATGCTGACCGTGGATATCCATCAATGCACTGCCGATCTGGCTCAGGGCAAGAACCGGAACGGTCCGGCCGTTAACCCGGCAGCGGCCGCGGCCGCCGGGCCGCGCTTCCCTCTCCATCACCAGCAGGCCGTCTTCGCCCAGGGGGATCCCCCATTCCTCTAAAGCCCGGGCCAGATCGGGGTTGGCCCGGTTCTCTTCCAATTCAAAGACGGCTTGCACTTCCACTGCTTCCGCCCCTACTCTGAGGGATTCAGTGGAAAAGCGCCCGCCCAGGATCAGGTTGACGGCATCAATGATGATAGATTTCCCGGCGCCGGTCTCCCCGGTAAGGATATTCAGACCCTGGTCAAATTCGAGTTGGAGGCGGTCGATGAGGGCGAGGTTCGCCACGGTAAGCTCGCGGAGCATTCTTCTACCTCCTTAGTTTATGCAACCGGTTTAAAACGCCCTCCACCTGGTCTTTGTTTCTCACGATCACCAAAATCGAATCGTCGCCGGCAATGGTGCCAACGATCTCCTTCCAATCCAATTCGTCAAGGATCGCCGCCACTCCCTGCGCCGTGCCGCTGGTGGTTTTAATAACAATCAAATTTTCAGTGAAATCAATGGCAACCACCGTATCGCTGAACATGCGCTCCGCCCGTTTTAAGACCTCCGGCAAGAGCTTTTCCCCGGGAAGGGCATAGCGATAAGACCCTTCCGGAGTGGGGATTTTGATTAACCCCAACTCTTTAATATCCCGGGAAAGAGTGGCCTGGGTGACTTCCACACCCCACTTTTTGAGGAAATCGCTCAACTCCTCCTGGGTGCGGACGTTTTCTTCTTTAATGATCGCCAAGATTAAGGCGTGCCGCCGGGCTTTCATCTGTTCCACCCTCCCTTTTAAACATCTCGAAAACGCTCCCTCAGGAGATCGTAGAAACTGCGTTCCTGGAACCGTACCAACCGGGTTGGCTGAGGGGCGGTGTAACAGCTGATTACATCCCCTTCCTGCAGACGTATTCCTTCCTGTCCGTCGGCGGTGATCATCGCCTCGCTTGGGAGGGAAGTAAAACTGATCTCAATTTTCGCGTCCCGTCCTACCACCAAAGGACGGGCAAAAACGGAATGGGCACAAATCGGGGTGATCATCAGGACCTGGAGCCGGGGTTCAAGGACCGGCCCGCCGGCGGATAGGGAATAGGCGGTAGAACCGGTGGGCGTAGTGACGATCAGCCCGTCCGCGGCAAACCCGGCGGTTAAATGCCCGTCAATCCGGATCTCCATCCTTAACATCCGGGGAGAAGCACCTTTCCCGATAACGATATCATTCAATCCGACCAACGGCTCGCCGGCTTTTCCTCCCCGCCATACCCGGGCTTCAACCATAATCCGGTCTTCCAGATAGAACTCCCCGGCCTGCAAGCGACGGACGGCCTCCTTAATATCGTGGTCGTCAATCTCCGTTAAGAAACCCATATGCCCCAAGTTGACGCCGAAGATCGGCGTCTGCCGCTGCCGGAGTAACCGCGCGGCCCGCAGGAGGGTCCCGTCGCCGCCAAGGGCGATGCCCACTTCAATCCGGTCCAGTAACTCCTGGAGGGGATAACCCAGATCTTTCCTTCCCAGTTCCAGCGCTTTTTCTTCCTCCAGCAGCACCTCATACCCGGCACTTTCCAAAACAGCAATCAATTCCAGGGTGACGTCGGCCACCCGTGCCCGTTTGATATAGGGAAAAAGACCAACAACTCTCATTATCGACTCCTTACTTTTTCTTTGCCTGCCTATATTCTTAATATTTTGCCATAATTTTCAAAAATCCTCCCGGAAACCCGCTCCCGGGGTTAAAGCCTTAATCTACATATTCCTCAATCTCGGTAATGGGGATCTCCAGGCGTTCCTTATCGGGAAACTCCAGGACCACCGTCTCCTCTTCCTGGTTCTCTTCCACGATCACGCCCTGTCGCCCTTGGTACGTGACGGTGGCGCCCACGGAAGACTCCTTTTCCTCTTTATTTTTATACTGGTCGCACTCGAATTTCAGGCAACACATGAGGCGCCCGCAGATCCCCGAGATCTTGGTGGGGTTCAGGGAAAGGTTCTGCTCCTTCGCCATTTTAATGGAGACGGGCTCAAAGTCCCCCAAAAACGTGCTGCAACAGAGGGGACGGCCGCACGGTCCCAACCCTCCCAGCATCTTTGCCTCATCCCGCACGCCGATCTGGCGCAACTCGATCCGGACCCGGAAAACCGATGCCAGATCCCGGACCAGTTCCCTGAAGTCCACCCGGCCGTCGGCGGTAAAGTAAAAAATGATTTTATTCCGGTCAAAGGTGTATTCAACATCAACCAATTTCATGGCCAGCTTATGCTGGCTGATCTTCTCCAGCCCGATTTCAAAGGCTTTTTTCTCTTTTTCCTTATTCTCCAAGAGTTTTTCCCGGTCTTTCTCTGTGGCGACCCGGTGCACCTTTTTTAACGGCTGGGTAATCTCCTCTTCCGGGAGTTCTTTCGGCCCCACCATTACCGTGCCGTACTCCACCCCCCGGACCGTCTCCACAATTACATCCATCCCGGGTTTCAGTTCCAGTTCACTGGGGTCGAAATAATAGATTTTCCCCGCTTTTTTAAATCTAACACCGACTACGGTGAAGGTTTTCTGTTCTTGTCCAGTCTCGTTCATCAATTATTCGTCCTTTCCATACCACCGGTTTCATACAAAGATAAATACAGGTCCTCCAAGAGTAACCGGAGGTTGACATTGGCCGCCAGGTTCTCCCGGGCCCGGCGCACTGCCTGTAAAAAACGGAAATACCTGCGGTCCCCGGGGTTTTCCCGTAGACGCCGGTGGAAAAAAGCGGCCATTGACAGTAGATACGCATCCACATCCGCCCGTTCCTGTTTTTCCTTGACTTCCGCCAGGCGCAACAGGGAATAAAGGTCACCGGCGGCCAGCAGTTCCTCTTCGGGCAAGGACGCGTCCGCCGGCCCATCCATGGCCGCAGCCGCCGTTTCCGGGTCCTGCCCGAGATAAACCCGTTGCATCCGGGAGAGGACCGTCGGCAACACCATCTCCTCGTTCCCGGCCAAAGCCAGGAAGTACACGGCGGGAGGCGGTTCCTCCAAGGTCTTTAAAAAGGCGTTCGCCGCCACCTCGGTCATCTTTTCAAAGGAGGCAAAGAAGAAGACCTTGTTTTCCGCAAGATACGGGTGGTAAACCACAGTCCGGCAGATCTCCCGGATCTGTTCCAGTTTAATCCTGTCCGGTTCAGGGGCGATACGGTGGAAATCGGGATGGCTGCCCCGCAGGAACAAACGACAAGAACGACAGGTTGAGCAGGGTTTCCCTTTTTCTGCTGTGCAGAGCAGAATCTGGGCCAGGTGCAAGACAGTTTCTTCCTTCTTTGCCGAGGGGGGCCCCAAAAAAAGATAGGCATGGCTTGCTCTTCCTCCGGCAAAAATTCTTTCCAGGGCCGCCGCCCCGCCCGCACCTCCCGTTTTTTCCACCACTGTGCTCCCCCCGGTTATTTCCCTAATAGTATAAATCCAAGAGCAGGCCTCTAATCTCATCCAAAGCCGCCATCAGCCTCATCGTATCCGTCTGCTTTTGCAGGACCATCGTTGCCAGTTGTTCCAGGGAATAATTCACCTTTTCCACCAGGTAAAAGACTTTCCGGTTTCCCCGCCCGTCCCAGCGGCGCGACCCCTTAACCTGGTAACTCCCGGCCACCACCTTTTTCATGAACTCCCGGACCGCTTCCCGGTAGCGGCGGAGATTGGCAAGGGTCCGTTCCTTTATCAGGTTCTGCGCTGCTTCATCCACTGCCGCGATAAAATCCTCCAAGCTTCCCCCGGTGTTCTTCGCCTCGTATTCCTGGAGGGTCTCAAAGAACACCGAATGTTTCAAATTCACCTTTGCCGCGGCCTTCTTCCTCTCCGAGGAGCCTCTCCTCCCCACCCGTTTGATCTCCATCGTTGGCGCCTCCTTACCGTCAAAGGCCGGACTCAAACCTTCTCAAAAGACTCTACCTGCACCACGAAGATGGTGGCGCCTCCCACTTCCACCTCCACCGGACTAGGGATATAGCTGCTCACTGTCCGTTCAACCGTTGCCATCGGGGTCACCAGTTGTTTCCGGGTGCGGCAAATTTCTTTAATGATGGCCGTTACTTCACTGGTTTTGTCATCCTTCGCCCCTATGAGCAAAGTGGTATTCCCCTGGCGCAGGAAACCCCCGGTGCTGGCCAGTTTGGTGGCGCCATACCCTTTTTCCATCAAGGCATTGAGCAGCTTATTCACATCCTGGTCTTGAACCACGGCAATGATCAATTTCACCCGTTACCGCCTCCTTCCCCTAATCTCTCGAGAGCGATGGTTAACAACAGTTCCTGAATCTCCTGGACCGGTTTGCCCTGGCACCGGAGGACTTTTATCCGGTCCGGCGCCGCTTCCGCCAGTTTCAGATATCCCTGTTGCACCTTTTCCAGAAAAGCGCGGCCCCTGGCTTCAATCCGGTCCCCGCCCCTTGCCGGGTCCCGCTGCCGGATCCTCCGCCATACCTCTTCTGTTTCCAGGTGAAAAAGAAAGGTAAGATCGGGCGCCAGGCCGCCGGCGGCAATCCGGTTGATCTCCGTAATCTCTTCCAGGTCCAGTTCTAACCCGTACCCCTGGTAAGCCAGGGTTGAGTCGGAAAACCGCTCGCAGATAACAACCATTCCCGCAGCCAGCGCCGGGCCGATGATCTTCGCCACATGCTGGGCCCGGGCAGCTGCATACAAGAGGAGTTCAGCAAGGGGAACGGGTTTTTCCTCCCCCAACTCCAGGAGCATCGTCCGGATCCTCTCGGCCAGGAGAGTTCCCCCCGGCTCCCGGGTCAAAAGGACCGCAAGCCCTCGTTTTTTCAAGTTCCCGGCCAGGAGTTTTGCTTGTGTGGTCTTTCCGGTCCCGTCAATACCTTCCAAGGTGATAAAAAAACCCTTTTTACCCTGGTACAAACAACCACTACCCTCATTCTATTCTATTCCACGTCTTTCAGAGATTCGACAATTCTTTTCCTATTTCCTCTTTTCCCGAACTGCAAAAGGGGCCTTTACCGTTCCCCGCTCCTTCTTCATCCGCCACTACCCGGACCAGATCCCCTTCCAGCCCGCGCAGCCAGCCGCCGGCCGCCCGGAAGGCCAATGCCCACTCCACCATGGCCCCGGTTATTCTTTCCCCTGGGGTCCAGAGAGGAATCCCCGGCGGGTAGGCCGCCACCCACCCGGCGGCCACCCTGCCTGCAGCCGCCCGCAACGGGACCCGGGCGGCGACGGCGGAAACAGCCTCCCGGGGAGGTAAAAGCGGTTCCCCGCCGGAAAAAGGCGGTGGCGCCGTTTTTTCGTCTCCTCCCGGGCCGCGGGTACCCGCCAAAGCCCGGCAGGCTTTGAGGAGTCCCCTTATTTCCCGGGGCTTTTGCGCCGGGGAAATGATTAAATACAAGTTGTGGAGGTCGGCATATTCCACCTGAACCCGGTATTCTTCCCGCAAGACCTTTTCCGCGGCATACCCCGGCCATCCCGCCGGCGCCAGGGAAAAGGCCACCTTCAACGGGTCCAGATGATACCCCTTGGGCAATTCTTCACCGGTCAGGACCTTAACCCCGGGGAGATTGGCCAGTTCGTTCCGGATTTTTTCGCCATAGGCCGCGGCCCGGGCAAATAACTCCCGCCCATGCAGATAAAGGTGGCGCCGGGTGGAATCCAATGAAGCCAGGAGAATATAGGAGGGGCTGGTGGAACCGGTCAAGGAGAGGGCCTGCTCAACCCGGCCGGCGGGGATTTTCTCCGATCCCAGGTGGAGCAGGCCGGTCTGGGTCAAGGAGCCCATAAGCTTATGCGTACCCCAGACCCAAAGATCGGCGCCAACAGCGGAGGCCTCCACTTCCCGGCCCAGGTAACGCAAGTGCCCGCCGTGGGCCTCATCCACCAGCAGGGGAAGGCCGGCGGTTCTGGCGGCTGCCGCGACCCCGGCCAGCGGGCCGTAAATCCCCTGGTAACCCGGGTTGGTGACGAAGAGGGCAACCGCATCCGGGTGGCGCCGGAGAGCTTCTTCGATGGTGGTGGGGGATGGCAACGCGGGGTGGCCGTCAATCCACCGGGGAGGAATGAAAACCGGCAGTAACCCGGAGAGAACCAGGCCGTTGATGACAGAAAGATGGCAATTCCGGGCGATTAAAATCTTCGCTCCCGGCCGCCCCACGGACAAGAGGGCGGCAAGGATCCCGCTGCTGGCCCCGTTGACCAGAAAATAACTGCGGCGGGCGTCGAAAGCCCGGGCGGCCAGTTCTTCCGCGGCCCGCCAGAAAAAATCCAGATCCCGGCCGCAGGCCACTTCCGGTAACTCGGTCAAATCCAAGGGAAAAAGGTCCTTCCCCTTCCTGCGCCAAACCCGTTCCGTAAAGCCGCCTCCCCTGTGGCCGGGCATGTGAAAAGGAAGCATCCGCCTTTTCCCGTAGGCCAAAAGGGCCTCCAGTAACGGGGCGTCTTTTTGGGTGAAGTTCTCCGCCTGTGGTGTACATCTACTGAACGGTAACCGGTTTCTCATAAGAAGGATTTCGACAGGTCTCTTTCGCTTCCTTTTTTAAAAAGGATATTAATACAAACACTTAATATAAATATAAACCAATAAAAACCCGCTCCCCGCCCACGACGGGCAGGGGAGCGGGTACCAGCTTCAACCCGGAGAGATGGCAGGCTCATGCCCTCACATGACAGAGACGGGTCAGGGCAGGGTGAATTCCAAGGGCAACACTGGGAGCGGCTCCCCGTTATACCGGCTACGGAACTGAACCGCTTCCAGTAACGGGTCTCTCTCCTTTTCCTCGATCCCGATCAACCGGGCCATAATCCCCCCTGTGCCAAACCAGCCCATTGCCGGGTATTCAACTATTCTCACCCTTGCACCCGGGGAAAGGCCGGCTTTTTTCCTGGCCAGCCGTATGGCATCGGCAAGACCGCCAATCTCATCAACGAGCCCAATCTCCACACCGTCTTGACCCGACCAGACCCGCCCCTGGGCATAGGTTTCTATTTCCTCGTATTCCATACCCCTGCCTTCCGCCGCTTTCCGCAGGAATTCCTCATACACAGCGGCGCTTCTGGCTTTGAGGATCTCATATTCATCTTCCCGCAGGGGCCTGTCGGCCAGATGGATATTGACCAGGGGCAGCTGAATTCCAAAGCCAAAATCGGCAAAATGCCCCCGTTTGACCAGGTCGGTGCTTAAGCCAATCTTATCTTTGAAGCCCTTATCGTAAAACCACGAGCTGATGACGCCAATTGAGCCGGTAATGGTTTGCGGGGCGGCAAAGATGGTCTCCCCGTACATGGAGAGCCAGTACCCGCCGGAAGCGGCGACATCCCCCTGGCTGACAATGACCGGTTTTTTCTCACCCGCTTCGCGCAAAGCCTCGGCGACAATGTCGGCGGCCAGCGGGTCGCCGCCGGGCGAATCCACCCGGAAGACAATGGCTTTCACCCGCCGGTTCTCCCCGGCCTGCCAGATCTCATGGGCAAGGCGGCGGGCGCCAATCCCCATATCCAAATCACAGGCGCCAAGGGCGTAGATAACAGCAATCTGCGGCGGCTCGCCCCAATAATCATCGAACGGTTCGTTCCGCACGGGTATTGCGGAAGGGGTAATCAGGGGCTGCTTCTTCCCTTCAACTTCCTCGATGTGCTCATAGATCTTGTCCCAGCGCCCGACCGCATCCACCAGGTTATATTCGAGAGCCTTGTCCGGGCTGATAAAGCCCACCTTATTCACGAGTTGTTCGTAGTCGGCTTCCGGGATCTCCCTGGCGGCCATGATATCCGCCCGTACCAGTTCATAAGAGACATCGGCCAACCGCTGGTACTGTTCACGGTCGGCCGCGCTCATCTCCTCCCGGGTAAACGTCTCCGCGGCCGATTTGTAAGTGGAGAACCGGATCTCTTCCACCCCGATGCCAAGTTTCTCCAGCATCCCCTTGACATATCCCCGGCCGTACGCAAATCCGGTCAGTTGCACAACGCCTTGCGGATCCATAACAATATAATCGGCCACAGAAGCCAGGTGATAAGTGGTGATCCCGCACCGGTCGATATAAACCAGCACGGGCTTGCCGGTCTTTTGAAATTCGTGGAGTCTTTCCCGGATCTCCCATTGCATCACCGGCGAGGCATACATCCCCGAAAGGTTCAGGGCAATCCCGCTGATGGTCGGGTCCCGTTCCGCATCGGCAATTGCCTGCAAGACACCTTGTAACGTATTGGAGTAATCATAAAAACCGTACCGCCGGTACCCCAGGTTGCCCCCTAGATCCAGGTAGAGATAGTTTTTACCCCGGCGTGCATAACGGTCACTAAGCGTCCGGTCGTATGCCCCGAACCGGATCCCGTGCGTGGTGGTGGCAGTCCCGTCGAACTCCGGGGTGGACCTGACCTGCTGGGTGTAGCCGAAACGGCCCAGGCTCAAGGAGGCCCCCACCGTCCAAATCTCTTCCTGAAATTGCCCGGTGAAGCGCAGGCCGGGAAGGCCCTCATAAATAAAGCCCACAGCCCAGCGGCCCTCCCCGGGGCTTTCACCTTTATCCATCCGTAAACCGGTGAAAACTGTTAACGTCTCATTGCCCCTTGGGCGCAGGGCCAAATCGACAGCGAGTTGCTGTTCCCCCCTGTATATACCCTGGTACCCCGTGGCGCCAAAGGAAAACCACCGGGTGGGGCGGGCCAAAAAACCCACTGTCAACAGGCGGTCACGGGCAAAGAGTTCCGTATCCCCCCGGGACCAGCCGTAACCCAACCCCAGGGCAAAAGACTTGTCCCCGATAGCCGTGGAAAGCCGGTAATCAATGACGGATCCGGCTGTAGTCCCTTCGCGAACCATCCCAAAACCGAGCTGGGGAAGGGCCCCAAAAAAGCCCCACTTCTGAAGTTTGCCGGCGGTGTCTTCCTGGTTGGACCAGGTAAAATAGAAATCGGGCTGGTGCAGATAGATCAGGGCCGCCGGGTTATCATAGCCATACAACCCGTATTGATAAGCGCCGCCGGTTGCCGGTGCCAAATCATGGTGCAGGGGAAGGGCCGCCTGAAGAGAGGCGGGCGCCAGCAAAAAAATCAGCACAAAAAAAATAAAAAAAATGCCTTTTACCCCTTTTCCCATATGGTTTTTTCACTCCTTTTCCCCGTAAAAACCAGGTTTAAAAGGGCAGTTTCTCCTTTACTTAGTTGTGATAAGCATAACAAAAAACCCCATTTTTGTCAATTTAAAATTTAGAGTTTGCAAAGAACTTCTCCTGGAAAAGCCCGTCTTCCCGTGCTCTCCGCAGGAGATAGATATACCTTTTTTCCGCCGCCTCCATCGTATAGATGGCGTGATCGATCAGGTCCGGATCCGTAACGGCATTAAAATAATCCCTGGCCGCCAGCCAGTCCCGTTTGGCCTCCTCAATCAAGCCAAACTGTTTTTCCAGTAAAACAGTGGCCGGCCTTTTCCTCCCGTCGCCGTTGAGTTGGGTGATTATCCGGGCCAAAATCCGGGTAAATGGCATTTTTCTCCCTCCCGGGGTTATTATTGCACCCGGGAGGGAAAATCTATACCTCTTTAATTTCTTTTCTTTTGGTACCAGAAAATGCTGAAAACCGGTTTTTTACGGAGAAGGAGCCAAAGGGCCACCCCAACCCCAATAAGGGGCAAAAGGAGCCAGGGCTGCCAAGAGTCCCATTTCCTCCCCGTCCCCACCGGGTACAAACAGGCCATTTGCCCGCCGGGCAACACCTGCAACTGCTTCTCCTGGGCGTACCTGCCGCCGGCCGGGGCCAGCAAATCAAGGACCCGCGGGACGTTTTCCTCCCCGGAACCGCCACCGAAGAACCACTCATCCGCCTCTTTTTTGATCTCCCGGAAAAAGCCCGGGCCAAACCCGTCATAAGAGCCGGTAAAAACATAATACCGCCAGTTGGCTTTGGGGGTCCCGATAAGCCGCTTTGGCACCGCCAGCCGGATCAGGTCCTCCGCCTGGAGATAGGCGGCGGTGATTGCCGTCTCCTGTAACCTCCCGGTCGTATCCCGGTGATAAACGGCACTGTTCTCCCAGCCGACCCCGGTAAGGGCAAATTCCCACCGGTGCCGGGGAGAAAAGACCACCCGTGGTCCTTCGTTTACCGGTTCACTGTTGGTGCCGTTCCCGGTGGCAATATAGATATGGATCACCGGGTGAATAAAACCCTCCGGCGCCACCCAGGGGTTGGTGACGTTCTTGATCTTCACATCAAAGTAAATCTCTTCCCCCCGGCGGTCACTCCAAACCCGGAAGGCCAAAAGGTCGAAGAGGCCTTCATAAGGAGCAAACGCCGGGTCACTGGGGTAAATATAGCTTCCCGGGCCGTAATCGTCCCCCTCCGGGTCCTCGGCATAAAAATGGACTGTCACATCGTCATTGGGCCGGGCGCCGGCAGCCGACGCACCGGATGGGCTGACCACCGGACTCCTCGTACCGGGCAGATTGCTCCCGCCCGCCGGAGCCGGGCAAAAGGCGAGCACCAGCCAAAAGGTGACTACCGGCCAGAAAAATAGGGGACAAACCCCCCATGCGCGCAGGAAACGCATCCTCCTCCCCTCCTTCTTCTCCAGATCTACGCCGGGAGGAAAGGAAGTATGCTTTGGGGTTAATTTCCCCAATCTTTTGGCAGACTAATATAGCATTTGGGAAGAATCTGTAACAAAAGAAAATCCAAAGAAGGCAGGGTGGGAAGATGGAAAAAAGCCTTAAGCCAACGATTGGGATCCTCGCCACCGTTCCTTTTATCATGGTCCTCGGTAATTCCATGTTAATACCGGTTCTTCCGGCCATCCGGGAAAACCTCCGGGTCAGCCTCTGCCAAACCGCCTTCTTGATCACGGCTTTTTCCATTCCCGCCGGGATCGTCATCCCCTTTGCCGGGGTCCTCTCCGATCATTGGGGGAGGAAAAAAATCATGGTCCCTGCCTTGCTTGTTTATGGCGCCGGCGGGCTCCTGGCCGGCCTGGCCGCCATCTTCGCCAAGGAAGCGGCCTATCCCTACCTCTTGGGCGCCCGGATCATCCAGGGGATCGGGGCGGGCGGGACCTACCAGTTGGCCATGGCCCTGGCCGGCGACCTCATCCAGGGGAAAGAGCGAATACAAGTGCTGGGTCTGCTGGAAGCCGGAAACGGCTTGGGGAAGGTGGTCAGTCCCCTGGCCGGGGCCGCCGTCGCCCTGATTTCCTGGTATGCCCCGTTCTTTGTCTACGGGATCTTGGCCTTCCCGGTGGCCCTTGCCGTCTTCCTGATAGCCAAGGAACCGCCGGGGCGGCGCCAGGCGGCCTCCACCCAAGATTACCTAAAGAGCCTGCAGGGCGTCTTCCAGGCAAAAGGAGTTAACCTGGCTATTATTTTTCTCGCCGGGATGGCCGTCCTCTTTGCCCTCTTCGGCCTCTTGAGCCTGGTTTCCGACCTGTTGGAAAAGGTCTATCACTACCGGGTCTTCCGCCGCGGGCTGGTTATCGCCCTGCCCGTCCTGGTCATGGCGGTCACTTCCTACCTTTGGGGAATAGCCCTGAAACGGGCCCCGGCCGGAGCCTTGAAATGGTCAATCCTTGGCGGGCTTTTTCTCATCGCCGCCGGGATCTTTTTCTTCCCGGTTCTTTCCGGGCTCTTCCTGAGTATAGCCGCCACAGTCCTGGTGGGCCTGGGAACCGGATTTGTCCTGCCAGCCCTGAATACCCTGGTCACTTCTGCTGTCCCCGGCAGTGAACGGGGGTTGATTACCTGCCTCTATGGTACCGTCCGTTTCTTCGGTGTCGCCGTCGGCCCGCCGGTCTTTGGTTTGCAACTTCCACAGCCGACCCTATTCTGGAGCATTGCCGCTTTGCTCCTGGCCGTTCTCCTCCTGGCCGCTTTTCTGGTTAACCCGGAAAAAACCCTCCCCGCCGCCATGACTAACTAAACCAGCGGGAAATATGATAAAATACTTGTGATAAAATACTACTGTATGAAAGAAAAATAACCGGGGGGATCGACTTGCACCAGAGAATAGAGGGGAAAATAACCGGCCTATTTCTTGCCGTTCTTTTCTTTTTCACCGTGCCCGCCCTGACGGCAGCGGAAGACCCCTTGCAACTCCGGGCCATTTCCGCCATTCTTGTCGATGGGGAGACCGGCAAGATCCTTTATGAAAAAAACGCGGAGGAAGTTTTGCCGGTTGGCAGCATGTCCAAGATGTTCATGGAATATCTGGTCCTTGCCGCCATCAAAGAGGGGAAAATATCCTGGGAGACACCCACCGTCATCTCGGATTATGCCTGGCGGATCTCGCAAAACCTCCGCCTTTCCAATGTCCCGCTCCGGAAGAACACGCAGTATACCGTAAAAGAACTGTACGAAGCGGCCGTCATTTACTCGGCCAACGGCGCTAGCATCGCCCTGGTGGAACTGTTGGCCGGTTCCGAGGGGGATTTTGTCCGGCTGGCCAATGAGAAAGCCAAGGAACTGGGGTTAAGAAATACCACCCTTGTCAATAGCACCGGTCTGGATAACAGCGACCTCATGGGGATGCATCCCGCCGGTACCAGCCCGGAGGCAACGAATCTAATGACCGCCAAGGACCTGGCGCTCCTGGCCTTCCATCTTCTCCGCGACCACCCGGAGGTCCTCACTGTTTCCAGTATTCCCCGGAAAACCTTCCGGGAGGGCACTCCCGACGCCGTACGGATGGACAACTGGAACTGGATGCTGCCGGGGCTTGTTTATGCCTACAACGGTGTCGACGGGTTAAAAACCGGTTATACCGCTCAGGCCGGTTATTGTTTTACTGCCACCGCCGAACGGGACGGGCGCCGCCTCATCTCCGTAGTGATAAAGACCGATTCCTATCAGACCCGGTTTAGCGAAACACGGAAACTCCTGGATTATGGTTTCAACCGTTTTGCCGTGGTCGAACTGGCCCCCACGGGTTTTGATGAGAACGGCCAAATGACCCTGGCGGTCCGGAGCGGAAAAAAGGAGACCGTTACGGTTACTCCCGCAGAACCATTGCGGGTTTTGCTCAAGCCTGAAGAAAAAGAGAACTACGAAGCGGTTTTCCAGCCCGCTCCGCAATTGCCGGAAAACCGCGGTTTAAAAGCGCCCGTAACCAAAGGCGAAGTCGCCGGCTACTTGGTGCCTGCGGTCAAAGAGGGTAAAAGGGTCCCCGCCTATGAGTACTTAACCGCCGAAGGACGGAACCGGGAGCGGGTGCCGGTTGTGACCACCGAATCCGTGGCCAAAGCAGGCTGGCTTACACTGGCGATCCGGAGGATCCGCGCTTTCTTTGCCAACCTGTGGCAAAAGCTCTTTCCCCCGGGAAAAGAGAGAAAAACCTCCCTGCGCTTACCGGCAGCCGTCGCTAGAGCGGCGGCAACCCCCTGCAGGGAGGCCATGGTTGAGACTGTGGTTCAGGACAACCACTTATCCAAAAAGGAGCGGAGCTTCTCTTTTGGCTGTACACCGACGATCCTCTCCACCGGCTGACCGTCTTTAAAGAGGATCAGGGTGGGGATGGACATGATCTGGTATTCCCCGGAGAGTTCCAGATTCTCATCGGTATTGACCTTTCCCACTTTCACCCGGCCTTGATACTCGGCGGCCACCTCTTCGAGGATCGGCGCTAGCATCCGGCAAGGCCCGCACCACGGCGCCCAAAAATCCACCAAAGCCATACCTTGATACGACAAGATCTCGTCCTGGAAGTTCTCTTTGCTTAACTCAAAAACCTGCGACATGGGGATCCCTCCTTTTGCCTTATATTTTAGCATATCCGGGGGACCACCGAAACCAACCGGCCAATTTTTAATTTTTCTTTCACAAGGGGAAGGAGTGAAGGGAGGCACGGGCATGAGGTTAAAGCTCAGCGGGATCAGGGACAAGCGGGTCCTGGCCGCCATGGAGAAAGTCCCAAGGCATGAATTTGTTCCCGATGAATATCTTTATGCCGCCTATGAGGACCGGCCTTTACCCATCGGCTGCGGCCAGACCATCTCCCAGCCGTATATCGTCGCCCTCATGACCGAACTGCTGGAATTGAAAGAGGACGACCGGGTCCTGGAGATTGGCGCCGGCTCCGGCTACCAAGCAGCCATTTTAGCGGAATTAGTCAAAAGCGTTTACACAGTGGAGATCATCGCGGAATTGGCGGCCAAGGCCGAGAAAACCCTGCGGGCTTTGGGTTATGAAAATGTAAGATTCAAAACCGGGGACGGTTATTTCGGTTGGAAAGAAGAAAGCCCCTTTAACGCCATTATTGTCACCGCCGCCCCGGAAGAGGTCCCGCCCGCGCTTAAAGAGCAGTTGGCGGAAGGGGGAAGGCTGGTGATCCCGCTCGGCCCGCCCCAGGGGGTGCAGACGCTCTGGAAATTCACCAGGCAGGGGCAGGCCTTTGTTGCGGAAAACCACGGCCTGGTGCGTTTTGTTCCATTTACCAGGAAGTAGATTGGCCGGAAAACGGGTTCCTTCTACTCATCAAAAAAAAGCGGTTATTCCCACCGGAAACAGGTTGTTTCTGCTCGCCAAAAAATCCGTATTACAAATCCGCGTCCTGGCCGCAGGTTATCTCCGCCAAAAACCCGGGGTAAGCAGGATCAGGACTGTCAGGATTTCCAACCGCCCCGCCAGCATCAGAAAGCTCAGGACCCACTTGGCCACCGGGTGCAGATGCGCATAGTTGGCGGCCGGTCCCACACCGGCGAACCCCGGGCCCACATTACCGATGGCAGCCGCGGCTGCGCTGATCGAGGTCAGCATCTCCTCACCGGTTCCCATTATAGTTAAAACCCCGCCCAGGAAGAGGGCGATATACAAAAAGAAGAAACTGAGGGTCTCATGGAGGATCCGGTCGGAGACGGCCGTCTCCCCGAATCTGGTCTGGATCACCAGGCGGGGGCGGGCAGTCTGCCGGATCCGGCGAAGGGCATATTTGAAGAGCAGAACCACCCGGGCCACCTTAAGCGAACCGGCGGTGGAACCGGTACAACCGCCGACAAACATCAAGAGAAAAAGGACCCCCTTGGCCAGGGACGGCCAGGTGTCAAAATTGGCGCTGGCGAATCCGGTGGTGGTACAGACGGAAACCGCCTGGAAAAGACCATGCCGGACAGCGGCGGCCGGGGAAAAGCCCATACCGGCCATGAGGGAGTAAGCGATGAGCGCTGCAGCGGAGAGAATAATTAGGCCATACCATTTAAACTCCGTAGCCGCAAAGGACCGCTGCAGGCTCTTTCTCCGGAACAAACGGTAATAGAGGGTGAAATTAACCCCGGAGAGAAACATAAAGATGGTCACAACCCATTCCACCGTCCCATTGGCAAAGGCCTGAACGCTTAAATCCCGGGAGGAAAAACCACCGGTAGAGACGGTACCGAGTGTATGGATGAGGCTCTCAAAGAAAGATAGGCCGGCCAGGCTAAGGGCGACCATCTGCAGGAGGGAAAGGGCGGCGTAAATCAGCCACATCGCCACGGCCGTCTGTTTCAACCGGGGCAGAATCCGCTCCGGCGCCAAGCCCGGGACCTCGGCCTGAAAAAGCGTAATCCCCGTCGGCAAAATGGGGAAGATCGCCAGGGAGAGCAGGATAATCCCCATCCCGCCCAGCCAGTGGGAGAGGCTCCGCCAGAAGAGCACCTCCCTGGGGACCGCCTCCAGATTGCTAAGGATGGTTGCGCCGGTGGTGGTAAACCCGGACATACTTTCAAAAAACGCATCGGTATAGGACGGGGTTACCCCGGAAAGATAGAGAGGCAATGCGCCCAGGCCGGCAATGAGCAGCCAGCCAAGGCCGACGATGGCAAACCCGTCCCTGCGGCTTAAATTCCCTGAGGGTCTTACCATCTTCATCAGCAATCCCACCCCGGCAGTGACCAGGATGGAGACGACAAAGGCCGTAACCCCCGGGGACTGGTCCCAGATCGCCCAGAAGAGGGGGAACACCATGGTCAAGGCCAGTAAGAGCAGAACAGTGCCCAGCGTATGGAGGATCATTCTAAAATGCATTATTTTCTCCCGTCCCTACCGGTTTTTCCGCCCGGAAAAGATTTTCCACCGCCGGGGCGGTAGAACGCAGGGAAAACAGAAGGGCCCGGTCGCCCGGGTGAATTTGCGTATCCCCCCTGGGCACAATGACCCTCCGGTTTTGGATGACCGCGCCGACCACCGCTCCCGGCGGCATCTCCAAATCACGCAGGGGTTTTTGTGTTACTGCGGACCCCGGTTCCGCTTTCAATTCGATAAATTCAGCCTCACCCGAATTCAGCAGGCTGATGGAGAGGACGTTACTGGCGCGTACCAGTTTTAGGACGGTACTTACGGTGAGCAGGCGCGGGGTGATGGCGGCGGTGACCCCGCTCATCTCCGCCAGCGGGAGGTAATCCTCCCGGCTGATCTGGCAGATGATCTCTTCCACCCCCCGTTTATGCGCCAGCATACTGGCGACCAGGTTGGAATTGTCCGACCCGGTCAAAGCGATAAAGATATCCCCCGGCCCCAGGTTTTCCTCTTCAAAGACCTCGATCTTGGTGGCGTCGCCATGCACCACCTCACATCCTTCCAAATCCCGGGCCAGATCTTTGCTTTTCTCATCCGAGACCTCAATAACCTTGATCTCCGGCCGCTTCTTCCGGCCCCGCAAGAGCCCCACCAAATACCGGGTGATTAAACCGCCGCCGGCAATTATAACCCGCTTAAACTTGGGGTTTTTCATCCTGACCAAACCGTTCAGGCTGTGAAACCCCGAGGTGGCCCCAACCAGGAAGAGCTTGTCTTTTGCCAGGAGTTGGGTGTTCCCGTTGGGGATAATAATCTCCCCGTCCCGGCTGATGGCAACGATCGTCAGGTTGGCCAGGCCGAGCTCGCGGATGTATTTGCCGCAGATCCCCATGGTTTCCTCGAGTTTCACCCCGACCATACTCAAACGCCCGTCGGCAAAGTACTCCATATCCGTGGCCATCGGGAACTCCACCAGGCGAAAGATCTCCTGGGCTGCCAGGTGCTCCGGGTTGATAATCAAATCCAGGCCGAAACGGGCGTAGGAAAGGAGGTAAGGGTGGGGGGAGGTATAATCCGGGTTCCGCACCCGTGCCACCGTCACCGGCACCCCGCACTGTTTCGCCGTCATGCAAGCAATCATATTCAGCTCATCATTTTCAGTCACAGCGATGATGATATCCACGGCAGTTATGCCGATCTCTTCCAACACCGCAGCGCTGGCCCCATTGCCGGCCACCGTCATCACGTCAAGGGTCTCAATAACCGGCTTCAAGGCCGCCGGATCCTTGTCAATAACGATCACATCATGCTCCTCTTCCGAGAGGACCTTTGCGAGATCAAAACCGACTTTCCCTGCTCCCACCACAACAACCTTCATTTGCGGAACCCACCTCCTGCCATTATCCGGCCGGGTACTGCCCGTGAATAGAACTTCCGCACCATACGTGATTATTTAGCATATTGTACCGCTTTTTTTGCTTTTCCGCAACAGTGTAGAAAAGACCTCTTTTTCCCTATTATTGTTTAATCAATTCTTTAGTCTTCCGCAATTATTATGCCATGTGCGGGCGCAAGGACACCCGCAGCAAGCAACCACTATGGCAGGAGATATCGGGCCGGGAGAGAATTATTACTATAGAAGAAATTAAGCCGGCGAGTTTGAGAAAGAGATAGGATTAGAGAAACAGTACAACTGGGGAACCAGGCAAGATTTAGGAAGGGGTTGATGGCCATCAAATTCACCGATGGAAACTGGCTGGTCAAAAAGGGGGTTAAGATCTTCTCCCCGGCCGCCCTTTATGATTACGAGACCGGGGATGGAACCCTGACCTTGTACGCACCGGCCCGTCCGATTCATCACAAGGGCGATACTTTGCAGGGACCCTTATTCACTATCGAGCTTTCTTCACCGGCGCCGGAGGTGATCAGGGTCCGTTTTTATCATTATAAAGGGGCGATTACGCAAGGCAACTCACCCGCCTTTACCATCAGTGAAGCGCCGGATGAGATTAGAGCGGGCACTCCCGTGCAGATCAGCGACGACGGCGATTACCTGGTTTACAAGGCAGGGAATCTGTCGGCCCGGATCAGGAAAAACCCCTGGTCAATCCGATTTTTCCACGGGGAGAAACTACTGACCGGCAGCGACTACCGGAGTATGGGCTATATCCAGACTGGCGACGATGATCTGCCCGAATACGGTTTCGGGGGCAGTAGTGTCTATATGCGGGAACAACTGAGCCTGGAGGTGGGCGAGGGCGTCTACGGGTTGGGGGAGCGTTTCACCGCCTTCGTCAAGAACGGGCAGACGGTGGAGATCTGGAACAAGGACGGGGGAACCGGGAGCGACCAGGCTTATAAAAATGTCCCCTTCTATTTGACGAATAGGGGCTACGGCGTGTTTGTCAACCATCCGGAGCACGTCTCCTTTGAAGTGGCTACGGAACGCGTCTCCAAGGTGCAGTTCAGCGTGGCCGGCGAATACCTGGAGTACTTCATCATCAACGGCCCGGGGTTAAAAGATGTTTTACAGCGGTATACCGGGTTGACCGGCCGCCCGGCCCTCCCTCCGGCCTGGTCCTTCGGCCTCTGGTTAACCACCTCCTTTACCACAGATTACAATGAGGAGATCGTCAACTCGTTCATTGACGGGATGGCCGCCCGGGATCTTCCCTTGCATGTCTTCCATTTTGATTGTTTCTGGATGAAGGAGTTCCATTGGACCGATTTTCAATGGAATAAAGAGGCCTTTCCCGACCCCGAGGGGATGCTGCGCCGCTTGAAAGAAAAGGGCCTTAGGATCTCGGTCTGGATCAACCCCTATATCGCCCAGAGGTCGGCCTTGTTCGACGAGGGCGCGGCCAAAGGCTACCTGCTGAAGAAGAAGGACGGCACGGTTTGGCAGGGCGACCTCTGGCAACCGGGCATGGGCATTGTCGATTTCACCAACCCCGAAGCCTGCGCCTGGTACGCCGGGAAGCTCCGCAGCCTGTTGGCGATGGGGGTTGACACCTTCAAGACGGACTTCGGCGAGAGGATCCCAACGGACGTGGTTTACTACGACGGTTCCGATCCTTACAAGATGCACAATTACTACTCTTACCTCTACAACCGGGTGGTCTTTAATGTTCTCAAGGAAAAGTTCGGGGAGAACAAGGCTGTGGTCTTCGCCCGTTCCGCCACGGCCGGGTCGCAAAAATACCCCGTCCACTGGGGTGGGGATTGCTTCAGCTCCTACCAGTCCATGGCGGAGACCCTCCGCGGCGGGCTCTCCCTCGGCCTCTGCGGGTTTGGGTTCTGGTCCCATGACATCGGGGGTTTTGAAGAGACGGCCACCCCGGACCTGTATAAACGCTGGGTTGCCTT
>ERZ773359.105-NODE-105-length-102519-cov-227.228802_pt1 | contig 102519 bp, 75 predicted proteins | sample MGYA00374955_ERZ773359 | MGnify/ENA primary metagenome ERZ773359 (study PRJEB29098, sample SAMN04486028) | biogas fermenter metagenome | study: EMG produced TPA metagenomics assembly of the Biogas fermentation microbial communities from Germany - Plant 4 DNA1... | reverse complement strand
TGCTAAGGCGGGAGAGTAGGTCGCCACCAATTAATCTTTACTAAAGTCCGCTCTAAAGCGGACTTTTTTTTAATTTTTTTACTTATGTATAAAAAATTATTTTATTTTATAATACCATTTATATTTGTTTTTTATAGCTGTAATAATAGAAATATTGAGACAAATAATGAGAATATTCCAAAGAATCAAGATTCAATTTATGCAATTTTGAAAGATATGTATTCTGCAGAATATTTAATTTCTCAAATTAGATATATCACACCATATGATGTCATGTCAGATAAAGATTTATCTCGTTATATTTATAGTGCAGTAATGAAAAAACACAATATAAATGATAGCCAATTACAAGAAATATTAAAAAACATTTCTTTTAATAATGATACAGATTTATTGGATAGCTTGTATAATGAATTGTATAAGATGTCTTTTAAATAGCATTATTAGATAAGACAATTCATTTCGATTAAAACTATTATTTTAAATATAATTTTAACTGATATATCTTTATTTATTAGATTTTTTCATTTTAGTCGTTTAATAGTAATAATTTATTAATAATTGCTATTTTTGTAAAAGATATTTTTATTAAATAGTATAAAACCAATGAAAGTTTATGTAACTGCACTTAAATCAAATAAACAAAGGTATGAGTATATTAATTCACATTTAAGGACTTTAAATCTAGACTATAAAATAGTAGATGCAATAGATAAAAAAGAAATTTCTAAAGATGAAATCAGAAACTATTATATGTTAGATGATTTAAATAAAATATTTTCTTCTATTAATATTGGCGATACAGCTAATAAAATGTCAAGAGAAATAGCTTATAATGAATTTTTAAAAACAGATGAAAAGTCAGCATTATTTTTAGAAGATGACGTTATATTACCTAAAAATATTTCAGAAATTTTAGAAAAATTAGAGCAAAAAATTAGAGATAATGAAGTTATTTTACTAGATTATCGTACAGTTAACAGTTCATATAAAATTGGTATAAGTACAGTAAATAGTGAAAAAATTAATAATAAAATATTAGCTTATCCATTGCAATTAGATGGATTAGTAGGTGGTGCTGCTTATATTTTGCCTCGCAAGGTAGCTGAAAACTTTATAAATTTGAAACTATATCAAAAATTATTTACAATGGATAACTGGAATAATTATTATAATAATAATGCATTTGCTCAATTAAGGGTTTTATATCCTGTAATAATTAAATTAAAACCTTTTGCTTCATCTATTGGTTATGTTCCTACAGATAGTTGGGGTTATAAAATTAAAAATTTAATTGAAAAAAATAAAGTACCTCTATTTTATAATTTAATAATTTTAAAGCGAAAAATGTTTCATAATACTGTTTTTAAACAATTTTATTTAACAGATAAAAAATCACCAATAGATAAAGATTATTGAGAATGTTAACATTAGCTATCACTTTTGTAGAGGTCGCAATTATAGATGTTAAGCGTAATAAAAATTGAACAAAATAATTCTAATATTAGATATTTGATAGGCCAAATGACTCGAAGAAAGCTAGTTTTTTAATTGCTTATTCAATAAAATAGTTTCACATTTATCTGATTATTACCATTTTACCAAATCCTTTTGTAAAATATTGATCTAAATCTGTTTGTATATGTTCTATAGATTCACCATTTAATTGTGTTATTACTCGATAAAGATATACACCGTTTGCTAACAAATTGCCATACATATCTCTACCATCCCAAGCATAGCTTGTTATATTTCTACCAATATGTAAATGACCTAATTCATCTCTTGTGATTTCTTTTACAATTTTACCAGAAATTGTCATTATTTGAATAGTAAAATATTCGGGAACTTTACTGCCAGTGAGAGTAAACACAAAATGTGTTTGAGTGCTAAATGGATTGGGCCAATTTGTTAAATAAGTGATAGCAGGTTTTTGTATAATTTCAAATTTTATTGTATAGTCAGTGCTGCCACTTAGATTATTACTGCGATCTCTAGCTTGTACACGTAATTCATATACCCCATCTTCATTAAATTTAGCATACCAATCTATATAGCAGACATTAGTATTTGGGTCATTAGCAGGTGTGAACAGCAATTTATATACATTAGATTCTACAAAATAAATTCTTTCATATTCTGTAGAATTAGGTCTTTTTAAGAAAATAGTAATAGCACTGGTATCATCTAATTTTAGGAATTTATTTTCATCTCTTACAGTAATTTTAATATGTGGTTCTGCACTTACAATATCTCCATTTAATATGTGCACTCCATCGAAAGTAACGTCTAATAAAGGATTTATTTTGTCTTTGCTAACAAAAAAAGGAATATTAGCAATATTATTAATGTGTGTTTGCTCTAGTTCGAAATAATTATTTGTGAGAGGATTAATTGGATTAAACTCTACCCATAGTTGATTGATACCATTTAGACCAATAGTTTGAAAATTTATACTATCTGTTAAAATATCATTAGCAGGGTGGAGGCGAGTTTTTCTCAAATCTAAATTTATTATTTCATTGGTATTAGTTTTAATCCAATATTTCACCCATAGAGAATCTTGGAAATCTTGTGAACTTATATTTTTAGTCGATATTTTTAATTTTCCTATTTCTCCCTCTTGCAAAGTATCTTTATAAAAAGAATAATTTTGGGTAAAATCAAGTATTGCAGTTTCTGGAACTGGTGTATATAAAATTTGCCAGCGTATAGGTTGGGGTGCTGTATGCAGAGCATCATCTTTAGATTTCATAAGTAATTTCAAATATGGATATGTATCTGCAGAAATCTGCTGGTCTAGATTATAAATATCTAATGAATCTGCTATTGGTCTAATGTTAGCAAATAGAGTATCTATAGTGCCGTTTTCTTTCACACCTAATACAAATAATCTCACAGTGTCAATTAAGGGACCATTCTCTAAACTACGTACTCGCCAGTGAATACTATTCCACTCTTGGGCTGGACCAATTAATGGTGATAGCATGGAACCTTCTTCCCATTTAGTAGTTATATTCCATGAATCTGTGATGATGCTAGTAATATCTGAACCTATCGTTTCATCAGCAGTGCCGATAGGATATCCTTTTCTACCAAAAATAATATATGGATGATCATTAGGTATAGAACGTATCATAGCAGAACCGAAGCTCTCAAAAGCTTGGTAGAGATTTTCTGGGTAATTTTGTGCATTGTGATTTCTATGACTAAAAGCTAAAATATAGTATCCATCTGGAACAGCATTAATGAAATTTACCATTCTTTGTTGCCATATGCTATCAGTAGTGAAAAAATCGAAATCATAATAAACATAATCTCTACAATTAAGGGCTTCATATGGACCGAGACCGTCATTATCTGGGTCAGTATTAGGCCAAGGATTTACAGAAATAGTATCAAAAACAGCGAATTTCATACCATGACCACTATTATTAGTACAAGACCATTGTCCTATTAATGCATTATTGATTTTATACCATTCCTCATACCAAGGAATATAAGGATAATAGCCAGTTTTAGCTGCTATATTTACTATTGTGTTTATGTAGTTAAAGCTTCTGGTAGGTCTATGAGTAGTCATATAAACGTAATCGTTATTTTCGAATTGAAAGAAATGTGCTTGTCCCCAACCTCTTTTATTTTTTATGAATTGAAAAGAACTATTTCTCCAATAGGATGATGATATTGTTTTCACTCTCCAATAATAAACTGTGCTGTCTGGCAATAGTAACATATCAAATGGTAATTGCCATTGTATGATTCCTCCAGATTGTTCTATAATAGGACTTTGTAGCTTAAATGGGCTATTAAAATATATTGTAGTGTCTATCTCGAAAATATATTTATTCAATGATGGAAAAGGATTGCCTGAAGAAGCTATTAAGGTAACAAAAGTATCTGGAATTACAGCAAATTCATATGGATAGATAGGCACAGCATCATATGAATTAATCCAAAGTATGTACTCTGTTGTATTATTGTTTTCATTATTTTCTATAACAGTATTATATGCATCTATCGTAATTTTAAATTTATTCATACCTATGCTTTTAATAGCTTTGGTAGGTATAGTGAATATGATAGTGTCTTGATAGTAAGGAGCTGCTATTCGTTTTATATAATTTTCACTTGTATTATCAGGAAAATCTCTTATAATTTCTATGAAAATAGAATCATTAATAGCTTTGCCCAAATTATGTGCGACAACGAATAATTTGAATGAATCTATTTCATTACTTATAATACTTGGTTGAGTAAAAACCCTTTGATTATTAACCATATAATCTGGTAAACTATCAATTCCTAATCTGATAACCGGATCGCAATGTAGGATAAAATCATAGCAAATAATTTTTCTATAATAATCATTAGGCAATTGAATATCTCTTATAGTATTTTTCATTATTTCGCCAATAGATTTGCCATATGATTCATAAGCTAAATGATTAATAAATTTATTGCTAAAAAGATGTAAATATGAAGCGTAAGAAGCAGTGTTAGTGCCTAAAAATCCAATCATTCCTTTATTAGGAATTAAAACAAATTGTTCACTAGTAGAAGCAGCTAATTGAAATAAATCACCTACAAAGCATGAATTGGCTAAAATAAAAGGATATCTTTTATAGTTATTATACGTACTAGGATCATCTATGCTGATATCAAAACCTATACCAGCAGCGTGGCCAAAAAATGTCATCATTATTACTCCGTGATCTACTAGAAACTTGATGCTATCGCTTAAACTTTGAATTATTGGGTCGCTAGTATTTTTAGTAAAGGTCCACACATTGCCGCCGAAATAAGGATTCTCAATCATTGTTTTATATTGGTTCAAATAAGTTAAAAATTGGTTCATTTGGTTTATATCTGAACCACCAGCAAAATGTAAGATTTTTTTTCTCCATTGTTGGTCCATTGGTAGGTTAGCATTATATGGTAGCTTCATTTCATTTTCGAAATCAATGACTTTTTGCAGATATACATCTACATCATTAGAAGTACGAGCAGCCAAGCGACCAATAGGTATAGCAGGTTGATATAATGTATCAATTATACCTGATAGAAATAATTGATCTGAAGGTGGATTGCCCATAGATGGCACTAATGTTTGTGCATAAATAGTTGGATTATTACGGTAGCTAGTCCCCTCACCTGCCTTGTATGGCTTACCAATCAAAAATACTCCTTTTATTTCTATGTCTGTGTTAGCTAAGGTATATCTAAGAAAATTACGAATACCTAATGGGTGCTTTCCTATACCATATGCGAATTGATCATACAATTCATCAACATTAACGACAATGGGAAAATAGCCAGTTATCGATCTATAATTAGCATAATTATTTGCACTGTTAATTAAAATGGGATGAGTGATAATAATATAATCGACATTATTGAGCCCTAGTGATTGAAAGTTTGTAAATTTACCCGTGCCATTAACAGGAATTAGTTGAGAAATGGTATTTATTTTGCTCTCTGTTGAGCTAAATAATTCAGCATCATTACCATTCATCTCAATGCATATATCTACGTTATTATTATTTTTTGTGGAAAAAATTCTTTTATTATTGATAATATCATATGTGATGAGAGTATCATTATTATTACCAGCCACATTAGTGAAATGTATGTATCTCACTGATTGCCCATTATCTTTTAGTTTATATTTTAAAATATAAGAATTATTAAAATTAGGCAATCTAGGATATGAAATATCTATATATGATAGAGCTATTCTATCAATAGGAGCACCGAGATCACTAGGTAGTGTGAAATTGATATTCAAATTATTAGATAGAGAAGTAGAAGAGAAATTATTTTCGATAAGAATATTTTTGTAGCCAGTAAATATGGTATCAATAGTAGTAGAAAGGAAATTAACTTTTAAATGATGTGGATAACCAAGATAATTAGATTGACCTGTAATCATTATTTTAATATTCGATTGTGGTCCAGAATTATATGGAAGGATGGTTTGAATTTGCTTAGAATAATTCTGAGGTACTCCTGGTTGAGAACTATTAGTACTCATTGTAGCATCGAACCATCCTTCTGCTTGAGTATAATCGAAGTCTGATAATCCAGCATCATCTATGGCACCAGGATAATAATAGCTAGTATAATCGATTCTATTATTATAAAAAATATATGATTCTGCTTGATATGAAGTATAATTAGTGTTTTTATAAGAAGAAAGACGTTTATTATTAAGTGATGTATTCCATGTGAGAAAATATGTGGCAGTGTCATTAATCAAACTGTAATTGTCATTTGCTTGATTATTTGGATTTTTATATAAATATTTATCTATTTTACCATCATTACCTTTAGCATAAAATTCTATAAAGTCATTGCTATCAAATGATCCATCATTTTCGCCATGAATGTAGATATATTGTTCCTCTCCATTATGAAAAATTTGTATTAACCTGGGATCAATGGTATTAATAGGTATACCAGCAGAAATAAGAGTATTATAATTAATCCTATATATGCCTTCACTAGTAATTTTTATTTTATAGTAATATCTCTGATAGTCAATCCATTCATTACCAATAGGTTGAGCTGATATATTTGTAAAGCTATTGATAAGTAATAATAATATAAAAAGCTTAAAAAATTTCATAATGAAGCCTGATTGTGATTTTTAATGTGATAAATTAAAGAAATGACATTAGAATATAATGCGATGCTATTATCTCCTATATCTGTATAAGCATAATCTAGTTGTAATATATTTTTAATAGCAATCCCGATACCAATATTAGGTTGCATAGTCCATTTTTTGCCATTAGGAAAAGTTTCTTGTTGAAAATTTCCTATTCCTGCTCTGAGAAATATCATTTGTTTAAAAGCAATTTCCAATCCTAGAGAAGGCTCTATACTAAATATTTTATTACTTATCAGCGTATTTCTCTGTCCATCAAAAGTAAAAATCAAAGCTAACTCAGGTTGCAAAGAAAAATTATTTAATAATGGTTGTACATAACAAATGCTAGTGGCCAGTCTAGGAACACCTATTTCTAAGCTATTGTTTGGAATTTCATTGCCCGTGAGTGTAAATACTTCTTTCATAGCGTCATTGAGCGAAAAAGACCAAAAAGTAGGTGTAGATGTGATATCTCTAGCTACTATGCCTGCTCTCCATCTATCACTCATAAAAGAAGCTCCGATATCTAGACCAAAGCCCCATGCTCCAGCGAAATCACCTATAACCCTTCTAATGATTTTCACTGTACCACCGATTTGTATTTTATGATTAATTTTTTTACCAATGCTAAATAAAAAAGCATTATCTGCTGCTGTGAAAGAAGTTATTTTATCATAATGTACTTGACCATTATTGTCAATTAATTGAGTCGTATTGGGGATATCATCTACTGCAAAACGTAAATAAGAAAAAGCAAAAGCTATACTATCTTTTTTGTGAAAACTGATAGCAAAAGAATTATAATTTGCTATACCAGCAAAATATTCTGCATGCATTAGACTAAATTGTGGATAATTCGGAGTAAATACAAGAAGTGCAGGATTCCAATAACCAGCATTAGCATTATAAGTACTTGAGAGGACAGCATTACTCATAGCCATTGATCTAGCATCTACTCCTAGATATAGGAATTCATTTGTATAACTTCTCACTTGAGAGTATATAATAATTGAATTTAAAAAAAGTAAAATGCAGAATATTAACTTTTGCATTTTAAGAAATTTATTTGTAAAATTATAAAATATTTAACATTTTTTATTAAAAAAATCAAATTATACTCTTAAAAAAATATGGCTACTTATTTTACTCTCTAAATAAATTAGTTATTGATATAATAACTAATTGAATTGAACTATATTAAATTAAATTGCTAAACAACTATTCTATCTATTTCCTATAGTAGATTTGCTATAATGTTATTTGTTTTCAGTCAATTAAAAAACATTAATATTGATAATATTAATAATTATATTAATTTTAATCAATTTATTTATTGATATTAATCTACTGTATACATTAAATTTTAAATATCAATACAATATTGGAGTTTGGATATCATATATTAATTTTGCTAATTAAATAATACATAATATGAAAGAAATCGTAAGACATCCTATTCTCGACATTCCTGTAGTAGAAGAAGTAGAATTTAACTATAACGGACAAAAAGTAAAAGGAAGGAAAGGATACAGTATAGCTGCTGCACTTCATTTAGCTGGATTCCCTATTCATAGTCATAGTTTAGATGGCAGACCAAGGAGTTTAGAATGTGGAATTGGTAAATGTGGAGCATGTGAAATGCTGGTAGATGGTGTAGTAAGAAGGATCTGCATTACTAAAGTAGATGGTGTAAAAGAAGTATTAGAAATACCTAAAGACTATATACCTCAAACAAAAAAATTTCCATTAGATCAAGCAAATGATCTGTATCATACAGAAGTAGCAATAATAGGTGCAGGCCCTGCAGGATTAGCTGCGAGAGAAATATTAAATGACTTTGGCGTTCCCAATATTGTAATCGATAGCAATGAAAATATAGGTGGACAATTTCTCATGCAGACACATCAATTTTTCTTTTTCGAAAAAGATCGTAAATATGGTGGCAAACGTGGTTTCGAGATAGCTACTATGCTTGCAGGAAATGATCATAGTAATATTTTGCTAAATAGTGTTGTGTGGGATATATTTGATAATAAAATATTAGGTGTTAAAAATATTAAAACCGAAGAAATATATTATATCCAAGCCGAACATCTCATCGTTGGTACTGGTGCAGTACCTTTCATACCTGTCTTTGAGAACGATGATTTACCTGGAGTTTACACTGCTGCTGTAGTGCAAAAACTTATGAATCTAGAGCATGCTCTACTTGGTAAAAACATTCTCACCGTAGGTGCAGGTAATATTGGTTATTTGACTTCTTATCAATTAACTCAAGCTGGTGCTAATGTTGTAGCAATTGTAGAAGCTCAAAAATCAGAAGGTGGCTTTCCTGTTCAAGCTAATAGAGTTAGACGTTTGGGTATTCCTATTCTTACAGGTTACACTCTCGTGAAAGCTATCCCTAATGATGATTATACAGCTGTGAAAGGTGCTGTTATTGCTCAAGCAGATAATAAATTTAAACCAATTAGTGGTACTGAAAAATTGATAGAAAATATTGATCTGATAAATATTTGCACTGGATTAATACCTGATGATCAATTATTAATTTTAGGAAAAGAAGTTTTCGGAAATAAATGTCATGGCGTAGGTGATGCTATTAGAATAGGAGAGGGGACTAGTGCTGTTCTCAGAGGTAAACAAGCTGCCTTTGAAGTGTTAGCTGATCTTGATATTCGATATAATTATGATGATTATTTAGCTATTTCTAAAGAATATATTGATAGTCAGCAGTATCCTATACGTGTTTTAGATAATCCAGCTAAACCAACTGAAGCAAGGAAAAATAAACCTTTTGTAATTATAGATTGTTTATATGGTTTTGCCTGCAATCCTTGTGTGTTTGCTTGTCCACAAAATGCTATTAGCAAGTCTAGTACCTCTACAGTCCCTATTATTGATTATGATAAGTGTACTGGTTGTCTAGATTGTGTGTATCAATGTCCTGGTTTAGCTATCGTTGGTTTTAATATTAATAAAAATAAAATTTTCATTCCTACAGAACATTTTTTGGAAGAGAATTCACAAGTGTATTTGGTAGATAATTATGCAAATAAAATTGCTGATGGTGAAATAGAAAAAATATTGATGAAACCAAATAAAACAAATGTTGCTCGTGTGCGATTAGATAATGTTTTTAACAATGAAGATATTACAAATATTAGAGGGTTGATTCCTAAAAATCAATATCCTGAAAAATTAATTTTAAAACAATATGAAGAAGTAGTAGAAATCGAGGATCCTTATGTTTGCCATTGTGAAGATGTTACTTATAATGAAATTTTAGATTTCGTAGGAGATAGAAAATTTGTTTCTGTAATGGATGTTAAACACAATACTAGACTTGGTATGGGGCCATGTAGAGGTAAACGTTGCATTCGTAGATTGAGGTTAAAATTAGCTAGTGATGGCATTACACTTGTAGGAGATGCTACTCCTCGTGGTCCTTTATCAAATCAAATTTTACTAGGTGAATTGTATCCTCATAACGTAAAAGAAAATATTATCCCTGTTGGCACAAAAAAAGATATAGAACGTAGACAAGTAAATGTTTTGATAGCTGGTGGAGGTATGGCAGGTAGCTCTTTATTTAGATATTTTGCAGAGGCTGGTATGGAACCAGTATTGGTTAATTATGAGAAAGGATCTTCTTGGCGAAACATAGCAGGAGGACGACCTGCATTTTCTATTCCAGAACTATCAGATATAGCTAGACACAATCTTGAAATCTTTGAAGAATTAAACAAGTATAAAAATATTAATTTCAAACCTACTGTTTATGTAAATTTTGCTCATGATGAGCTAACATATAAATCTCTGGAAGCTTCTAAAGGATGGTCTGATGTTTATGAAGTTTCTCCTAATGAATTCTCTAAAGAAATAAGCCCATATTTCAATCCTTCGTTAGATACTTATTTAGCAGCATTTATTACTAGAGAATGTTGGCAAGCTAATCCTGGTAAAACTGTAGACCTTATCAGAAGAATTGGATTAGAACATGGTGGTACTATTTATGAAGATGCTACCTTAATTTCTGTAAAAAAGAAAAATAATAAATATATAGCTATTGTTAAGATGAGTAACGGTTCTTATATAGAATTCGAAGCTAATCATTTCGTAAATGCTCTAGGTGGTGAAGCTGAAAAATTTGCTAATATGTTGAACATGTTTCCTGGACTATATGCTGTGAGACATCAAGCATTTATAACTCGTAGATTACCTTATCTTGGCAAAAATGGTGATAGTTTAGATATGCTAATTGATAGGAGAAAAATTAAAGGATTTAGTGCAGTGTATGGACAACAATTGCATGAAACTGGCCAAATCATTGGTTGTGCTTCTCCTGCTGTAGATGCTGCCGATTCTTATAAAGATATTAAACTAAATTCAAAGGAATTTTTTAATATAATTTCTGAAGTATTTTGTGACTGGATACCTATGCTGAGCTCAGTGCAATTCCAAAGTGTATGGAGTGGCTATTATACCGAACCTAGAATGATTGTTGACCCAGAAAATGGACTTTTCGTGGGTTTACGTGGTCAAGGATTTATGCTTGGCCAATATCTTGCTAAATTGTATGTAGATAAATTAATTGGAAAAGAAGTTCCTTCTTATTTTGATGAACTAAAGCTCACTGGTAAAGGTCTAAGTGAAACTGCTTTTAAATAATTTTTACTATTTTTTTATTATTTTTGTTTTTTATAATTTTTTTTAAATTTTAACTAATTAAAAACTTATGTCTCAAAAATTATTAAGTTGGCATAACAAAATATTTGATAATATTAGCAAGCAATATGCTGAAAATAAGATGCCTCATGCGATTCTACTCTCTCAAAAGATGAATGAATGTGCTTTTGTATTGGCTAAATCTATTGCTCAATTGTTAGAATGCTCTAATCCCCGAATAAATAATGAAAATACATTAGAAGCTTGTGATGAATGCTCTAGTTGTAAAAAAGTCAAAGAATATACTTATTTAGATGTACATTATTATTTCCCTATTATAAAAAGAAAAAATAAAAATTGCTCTGATGATTATTTCCAAGAATGGACAGATTTTTTGAAACTTAACAAAGAAATTATCGAAATAAATAGTTGGATCAGATTTATTGATGCAGCTAATAGTCAAGCAATTATTTCTGCTGAAGATTGCGACAGAATTGTAAATATTGCTCAGGAGAGCAGCTATGAAGGGAAATACAAAATTTTTATCATTTGGGAAATGGAAAGACTTTTTCATGCTGCAGCTCCTAAATTGTTGAAAATTATTGAAGAACCTCCAGCAAATACTCTTTTTATTGGCATAACAGATAATTTAGATCTAGTCTTGGATACTATAAAATCTAGAATGCAAATCATACATTTGCCTGCACCATCTCCAGAGGAGTCTGTAGCTACACTTACAGAGCTTTTTAATATGGATAATGCAGATGCTCAAAAATTGGTTTTTAATTATGGAAATAATTTACCTCGCATAGTGGATAATATCCACAAAGACAATATGCCGATTTTAATAAATGAATTTTTTATAAAATGGATGAGGTTAGCATTCCAAATGAAAGCATATGATCTGCTAGAATTAGCTACTGAGTTTAATTCTTTTGGTAGAGATATTCAAAAAATGATACTCATACAGTGTTCTCAATATTTAGATGCTATCTGGCTTATCAATCATAATATACCAACTTCATTGATGCTTAATGAGCTAGATGAAAAATTTGTACAAGATTTTAAAAAATTTATAGACGATGACACAATTCCAGAAATTTCAATAATTATTGATGAAGCTATTAAAAATATTGAACGTAATGGTGATAGCAAATTAATTTTCTTCGACATTAGCCTAAAAATTGGCCAAATTTTTAAGAAAAAATACTTTTTAATAAGAGTTTGATTTTTTTGGCACAATTTTTTCTCATATTTAAAAAAAAAAAATTTATGAAAACCAAGTTATTTTTTATCATTTTTGCAATTAGTCTGTCTTTATTTAGTGCAGAATTAAGTATATCTATTGCTCCAATACCTACACCATCATATGTTTATGTAAATGGTAGACTTTTAGCATCAGGTTTTTCTCCTTTTATAATTTCTCAATTACCTGGTGGCATACAAAATATTGAAATTTATAATAATGTAGGACCTTTTAATACTCCTATTTTACAATACAAATGTCGGATTTATATTAATTTCAATGAATTTGTTAGACTAAAATTTTTGAGAAATGGCCAGTATATTATAGAAGAGAGATATAATATACATTCGGAGCATCCACATGGAAATAATCCAGGTCATCATTATGGGCATGGTAATTATAAACCAAATCAGGGACAATTCTTTACCTATGCTGGAATGTACCCAGAAACTTTTAATAGCCTTTGCTCTGTCTTGAAAAATCAATCTTTTGATTCAAATAAATTGATAATAGCAAAAGATGCTATAATAAAGAATGGAATTAATGCTTCTCAACTAAAGATATTACTTTCTTATTTCTCTTTTGATTCTAATAGATTAGAATTAGCTAAATATGCTTATCCTTTTATCGTAGACCCGCAAAATGCTTTTATGATAACTGATGCCTTTACATTTTCATCTTCTGCAAGAGAATTTATGGAGTTTATAAATCATTAAGATTTAAAATTACAGACATATAATTTTTATCATCATTATAATTCATTTTTTAAATGTAATTTTGTAAATACATTTATAAGAAGGAAAAACACTCAAAGATGAAGACTTTTTATATCGAAACTTACGGTTGCCAAATGAATGTCGTAGATAGTGAAATAGTAACATCTATATTACTGAGAAATGGTTATTTGTATAGTGATAGCATTCAAAATGCTGATATAATTTTATTAAATACATGTAGCATCAGAGAGCATGCAGAGGATAGAGTAAAAGCCAGGATTAGACAATTAAATTCTCTAAAAAAATCTAACCCCTCTATAAAGATAGGCATTATCGGCTGTATGGCAGAAAGTTTAAAAGAAAAATTACTAAATGAGTTACCAATGTTAGATTTATTAGCTGGGCCAGATGTATATAGGAATTTACCAGAAATTCTCAGTGAGGTAGATAGAGATAATAAAATAATAAATACCATGCTATCAGAGGATGAAACCTATTCAGATATCTTACCTACTCGCTATGACACTAATGGTATATCTGCATATGTATCTATCATGCGTGGTTGTAATAATTTTTGTAGCTATTGCGTAGTACCATATACTCGTGGTAGAGAGAGAAGTAGAAATGTAGAATCTATAGTCGATGAGGTTACTTCACTAGTTCAGCAAGGGTTTAAAGAAATAACATTATTAGGACAAAATGTAAATTCATATAATTATATTGAGACTAATTTTCCATCACTATTAAATATATTAGCAGAACAATTTCCTCAGATATTATTTCGCTTTGCCACCTCACATCCTAAAGATTTAAGTATAGAATTAATAGAAACTATAGCAAAATATCAAAACATTGCTAAATCTTTTCATTTACCTGTACAATCTGGTTCTGATGCTATTTTAAAAAAAATGAATAGGAAATATACAATAGATGAATATTTAGAAAAAGTTAAACTATTGCGTTCAGCTGTACCAGATATTACCATTAGCACAGATATTATTTGTGGCTTTTCTGGTGAAACCGAGGATGATCACAAACAAACTGTAGAACTAATGAAAGAAGTAAAATATTTTTTTGCATTTATGTTTAAATACAGCGAACGCCCTAACACTCTAGCATCACGCAAATATGCAGACAATGTGGACGAACAAATAAAAACTCGTAGACTAAATGAAATAATAGATTTACAACAAAAAATATCTTATGAGCTAAATAAACAGGATATTGGTAAAACATACAAGGTGCTAGTAGAAGGAACTTCGAAGAAAAATAATAAGGGAATATTTGGACGTAATTCACAAAATAAAGTAATCGTTTTTCCAGGAGACATAAGTATGAAAGGTGAATTTGTAAATGTAGAAGTTGTAGATTGCACATCAGCTACTTTGATTGGAAGACTAAAAAATTAAATAAATAATGATGAATATTGATAATAATGAGGGCAATTATATAATATTTTTAGGAACAGGTACATCTACAGGAATACCAGTAATTAGCTGTAAATGTGCCACTTGTACATCTAATGATCCTCGAGATAAAAGATTTCGTACCTCAGCATTTATTCATTATAATGGACTAAAATTAGTAATAGACTGCGGTCCAGATTTCAGACTACAAATGATAAATAATCAAATAGATGACATAGACGCTATATTAATCACGCATGGTCATAGAGATCATATAGCTGGCATAGATGATATCAGACCTTTTAATTTTATACTTGGGAAAGTAATAAGCTTGTATGCAAAAGAAGAAGTAATGAGTCAACTGGATAAAGAATTCCCATATATTCTAAATCCTAATGGCTATTTTGGTTCCCCACAACTAGAGTATCATAATATTAATGATAATATTTTTTTTATTGAAAATAATCCAATAATTCCTATTCCTATATTTCATGGGAAATTAGAAATACTAGGATTTAGATTCGGTAATTTAGCATATATAACAGATGCAAGCCAGATACCTGATAGTAGTATGGAACTCATAAAAGGTGTAGATATATTAATAATTAATGCATTAAGACGCAGTCCTCATATTTCTCATTTATCATTGCCACAAGCATTAGAAATAATAGGGGAAATAAATCCTAAAAAAGCTTTTTTAACACATCTTTCACATTTTTTACCGCCACACTTACAAATACTAAAAGATTTACCAAATAATGTATCGCCAGCATATGATGGGCTGAGAGTGGAATTCTAAAAAAGGAAAGGGATTAAATTTGAAGGGGTGGACAAAGGATATAACAAATTTTTTATTGTTTGGAAATTTATTTGATTACATTTTCAAATTTTAATTAATTTTGTAAAAAATAATAAGCTATGAAACAATTAGTTGATAATCTAGTAGAATATTTATCTATGGGCAAACAAGAGCATTTATCATTCCTCGATGGACTTTTTTACCTATTAAAACAAAAAAATGCAGATGTAGTAGACTACCAAGGTCTCAAGGCACAAAGTGTATCGCCACAATGTCCCAAATGTGAGAGTATAAACATTATAAAAAATGGTCATCAACAAGGCCAGCAGCTCTATCAATGCAAAGAATGTGGCAAAAACTTCCGAGTAACTACCGGTACCTTTGTTTACAATCTACATAAAAAAGAATTAATGCTGGACTATATTCTATGCATGCTAGAAGGCAAAAGTTTACGCCAATGTGCTAAAGAAATAGGAATAGATCTAACGACAAGTTTCGAATGGAGACATAGGATATTGACAGCATTGAGGAGCTTCGATGATAATGTAAACTTTTTTGGGATAATGGAACTCGAAGAGTTGCTGATGAAATATTCAGAAAAAGGTAGAAGATATAAAAGCAAAGAAGAATATTTGATAGCTCAGGAGAAAAAACAGCATAATGTAGCAGTGCTGGCGATGAAAGACAGAAGTGGCAATATGCTATTCAATCTAATATGCTTTGATAAAATAAAGAAGGTGAAAATAGAAAAGATATTAAGAAAAAAAGTATCAACAAGTAGCACTATATGTGGAGAAGATAGGAAAGAATTCAAGAAATTTAGATCAAAGAATTTAAAGAGTAAGACAGTAAAAAGAGAACTAGTGAAAGATCAGAATGATACATACAACATAAATACAGTGAGACAGCATACAGTAAGGTTTGCGAAGTGGATAGATAAGCAGTTTAGAGGGGTAGCTACGAAGTATTTACAGAGTTATATAATGTGGTATATAGTGAAGCACAAGTATTTATTGAATAAATTAATAGAGGATGTGGGTAGGATGTTAAATTTGGCGGCGTCAGATAGGCGTGCATGGTACGAATATATTGAGCTAAGAAATAAACCAATAGAAAATCTAACATAATCTAGCTATATATCCCTACCCCCTTAAAAATTTTTTTTCATATTCGTTTTTTCTTCATTATCTTTGTCAAAAAAATGAAAATCCTTGTTTTAAATTGTGGTAGCTCTAGCATCAAATATCAGCTCTTTGATATGTCGGCTGATGAAAATGTCCTTGCTAAAGGTTTATTAGAAAGAATAGGTCAAACTATTGGCATTGTTAATCATACTTCTATTGGTAAGGACAAAATTAAATATGAAACACCTATTCCCAATCATACTGCTGGAATTGAAATAATAATTAATTTGTTATTAGATAAAGAAGTCGGTGTTATTAATTCTTTAAGTGAGATAAAAGCTGCAGGACATAGAGTAGCTCATGGAGGTGAACATTTTAAAAATAGTGTCATCATTAATAATGATACTATTACTGAAATTAGTAATTGTATTCAATTAGCTCCTTTGCATAATCCTGCAAATTTGAAAGGTATTTTAGCTGTTGAAAAATTAATTCCTGGATTACCGCAAGTAGCTGTATTTGATACTTCTTTCCATCAATCTATGCCAGACTATGCTTATATTTATGGTATCCCTTATGAATATTATGAAAATTTCGAAATTCGTAGGTATGGTTTTCATGGTACTAGTCATAAGTTTGTAGCTGAAAAAGCTGCTAATATGATTGGTAAAAATATTAATGATCTTAAAATTATCTCTTGTCATTTAGGTAATGGAGCTTCTATTACTGCTATTGATAGAGGTGCCTCTATCGATAATAGTATGGGATTCACTCCTGTAGAAGGGCTTATTATGGGCACTCGTTGTGGTGATTTAGATGTTGGTGCTTTATTATTTATTATGGAAAAAGAAAATCTAGATACTAAACAAGCTAATGATTTAGTAAATAAAAAAAGTGGAGTGCTTGGTATCTCTGGTATTAGTTCAGATATGAGAGATTTAGAAAATGCTGCTATGCAAGGTAATAAACGTGCTAAATTAGCTCTAGATGTTTATGCTTATAAGGTAAAAAAATACATTGGATCTTATATAGCTGCTATGAATGGTCTAGATATTTTAATATTTACTGGTGGAATAGGAGAGAATAGTGTACATATGAGAGAACAGATTACATCAAATATGGAATATCTTGGTATTAAAATAGATAAAAATATTAATGATTCTACCAAAGGGGTAGATGCTATTATTTCTACTAAAGATTCAAAAGTTTGCACAATTGTTGCTACTACTAATGAAGAACTCGTCATAGCTCGTGATACTATGCGAATAGTAAATGATTTGAATTAAAACTAATTAAACAGATGCACATCAGTGCATTATTTGGAATAAATGTATTTATAAAAATATTTTATTCAATAATCTTTTTTTTGGCTTCGTTCCATAATTTATCCATTTCTTCTAGAGATAAATTATTTATTTTAGAACCATTATCATTAGCTTTTTGTTCAATATATTTAAATCTATAAATAAATTTTTTATTAGCTTTTTCTAAAGCATCATCTGGATTGATATTTAAAAAACGAGAATAATTAATTAAGGCAAAGAACACATCACCTAATTCTTCTTCGATATTTTGCTGATTTGCTGAGTTTATTGCGTTATGTAACTCACTAATTTCTTCACTCAGCTTATCATATACCTGATTAATATTTTCCCAATCAAATCCTACACCCTTAGCTTTTTCTTGTAGTCTATATGCTTTGACCATGCTAGGTAGATGTGGAGGTACACCTTCTAAAACACTTTTTTTACCTTCATCTAATTTTATTTTTTCCCAATTTTGTTTAACTTCATTAGCATTATTTACTGTTACGTCGCTGAAAATATGTGGATGGCGTCTAATCAATTTTTCATTTAGTACTTTTAGCACATCTGTAATGTCGAAGCTATCTTTTTCATCTGCAATTATAGAATAAAACATTAAATGTAACATTATGTCTCCGAGTTCTTCTTTAATCTTTTTATCATCATTTTCTAATATTGCTTCTGAGAGTTCATATACTTCTTCTATTGTCATTGTGCGTAGAGTCTCATTAGTCTGAGCTCTGTCCCACGGGCATTCTTTTCGTAGTCTCAGCATTATTTCTAGTAGTCGTTTAAATTCATTTATTGCTTCATCAATATTCATAATAAAAAATGTTTTTACATTCTATAAAGTCTCATTTCTAAATATTTGACATCAAAGCCAAATTTTTCGTACAATTGTCTAGCAGTATTTTTAGGATCTACTTGCAGAGATAGGCTACCATTAGTATTATCTAATACATATTGCATCAGTTGACTACCTATGCCTTGGTGTCTATGATTTTTATCTACTGCTAAATATGCAAATAAATTTTCTGGAAATACACCTTTCATATTAGTGTATAATACTACTGCTACTCCTAGCATTATGTCATTATCATCATATGCTACAGCTGCGAAGCCACCATTAGAATTAGTTCTCTCAAATGCATAGTTCATCGCATTCTCGATATATTGTATAGGATCTCTGAAATTTTCTAAATTGATAAATAAAAAGTTTACAAGGTCTTCTATTAGTTTAATATTATTTTTTTCTTCTTTTGAATATTTTATAATTTTAATCATAGTTGTTATCTTAAAATCATTAAATGATTTAGAGTAATATAGTTTAATGAATTAAATTTCTAAAACAAATCTGAATCAATGATAGACAATTTCTTAATAGTATTTTCTACTTCTTTTTCTAGTATTTTATAATTTTCTCTACTTATTGGAACCAAAGGAAGTCTAAAATATTCATTTATACGTCCCATAATTGTTAAAACAGCTTTTATACCTGCAGGATTGCCCATTTTCAGCAAAGTATGCATTAGTGGCAGCATAGCATAATGATATTGTCTAGCTATTTCGATATTACCTTCTAAAGCAAAAGCTGTCATTTTAGCAAAAGCTCTTGGGAAGGCATTTGCTATTACAGATATTACACCGTCAGCACCTACAGACATAAATGACAATGCTAGAGCATCATCTCCACATAATACTGTGAAATTATCTGGTCTTTCATTTAAAATACTCATTAATTGATCTAAATCTGCAGTAGCTTCTTTCAGAGCCACAACGTTTTTTAATTCATTAGCTAATCTCAACGAAGTTTTAGCTTCAATATTAATAACAGTCCTGCCTGGAACATTATATGCGATTATAGGTAGAGGTGAGGCTTCTGAGATAGCTTTATAATGTGCAAAAATTCCTTCTTGTGAAGGTTTATTATAATATGGGCACACAGATAATATAGCACTTACACCTTTTAGGTCTAATTTATTAATTTCTTGTGTTAATTTTTTTGTATTATTTCCACCTATACCTACTACTAATTCAGTTTTGCCAGATAGATGTTCTGTAAAATATTTAATAGCTTCTTGTTTTTCGTCTAACTCTATTACTGGTGACTCTCCTGTAGTGCCGAATAAAACTATATAATCCACTACATCATTAATGGTTTTTAACATTATATCCCAGCTATCGTAGTCTATATTACCATCAGAGTCGAATGGAGTAACTATGGCGACTCCTAATCCATTAAATTGTTTTATACTCATAAATATTTCTTTTTATTTTAATTTATTTAATGTATCAAATATAGTATTTATCTCCTGATAATCATTAATTATAAAATACAACTGAAAATAATTTTGATATTCTTCACTACCAATACCTATGTATGATTCAGCATGTATATATTTTAATAAATAATTAATTGGAGAAAAATAATTTGGATTAAAAAATATTAATAAATCTGAATTTATTTTTTCATTAGTTATAAATAAATTAATCGATTTTTTTATTGATCTAGACTTTTTATTTTTAATATAATCATTTAAAATGATAGAATTATCTACATATATTGGCATTTCATTATCAGAATAATATAAATAATTATTAAATTTACTTTGAGGATAATATTTATTAAAAATTTTTATAAATAGTTCTAATCCTTTCAGATCATCATTAGAATTAATATTTGCTAAAACACTTACAGAATCTATTCCCTTTAATTTGCTAGGATTAAATGGGAATGGCGAGCTCTTTGTAAATTTTTTCTGTAAATTTTTTGTACTCACAATGAAAACAATTTATCAAAATTAATAATTTTTTATAAAAGGAATGTAAAAATTAGTATTATGAATAAGTAAAAAATTAATGAAATAAAAAGTATCGAAAAGAAAATAGTGGGAAATTAGTTTAAAATAGTTTAAACCTTTAAACTAATCAACCCTATCACTAATCAACTAATCAACTTTTAAACTAATCACCTATCACTAATCACCCCTTCTCCCCCTCTCCCTGTCTCCCAATCATCCCTTCTCCTAGTTTCCCAGTCTCCTCGTCTCCCCATCACCCAGTCACCTATTACCCCATCTCCCAGTCCCCTCGTCACTAATCACTAATCAACTCATTAAGTTATTACCAAAACCCAAAAAATTGAATAAGAGTATATTTGCAATATGAATGCCTAGATTATTAAATTATTCCAGTGAATCCCATAAAAGCTAATGATAGTATACCGGCTAGTATAAGTGCTATAGGTGCCCCTTGAAATGCTTTTGGAAGATTAGAAAATTCTAATCTTTCTCTAAGTCCTGCCATAATTATTAGAGCTAAACCAAAGCCAATACCAATAGATACTGCATAGACTAATGATTCACCAAGATTATAATTTTTAATAATTACTAATAAAGCAACACCTAAAACAGCACAATTAGTAGTGATTAATGGCAAATAAATTCCTAGTGCTTGGTATAAAGATTGAGATATTTTTTTAATAATAATTTCTACCATTTGAACAAGTGAGGCAATAATTAAGATAAAAGCAATAGTCTGCAGGTATTGCAAATGCAAAGGTGCTAATAATGCATAATAAACTATATAAGTAACTAAAGTAGCCAAAGTGAGGACGAATACTACTGCTGCTCCCATTCCTATAGCAGTGCTCATCTTTTGTGATACTCCTAGGAAAGGACATATACCTAAAAATTGTGTTAATACAACATTAGATATAAAAATTGCTGAAATTATGATAATTACATATTCCATAATTAACTATTTTTTGTTGTTTTTGAAGTTTTATTTTTATATAAATTATTTAATGCCATTAAAATAGCCAATGTCAAAAATGCTCCTGGAGCTAAAATGAAAACTAAGATACCATCTGCAGTAGGTGCTATAAATTTATAACCAAATATGCTGCCTGCGCCCAATATTTCTCTGATAGAGCCTAATACTGTTAATAGTAATGTAAAGCCTACACCCATACCTAATCCATCAACTAAAGAAGATAATATGTTGTTTTTAGAAGCAAAAGCTTCTGCTCTACCTAGAACTATGCAATTAACAACAATTAGAGGAATAAATATTCCTAAAGCTTTGTATAAATCTGGTACATAAGCATGCATTACCATATCTACTATTGTTACAAAAGTAGCTATAATTACAATAAAAATAGGAATTCTTATTATATTGGGTACCATTTTTCTGACAGCAGAAATGATAACATTACTTAGAGCTAAAACGAATGTAAAAGCTAAGCCCATACCTAATCCATTTATAGCTGATGAAGTAGTAGCTAATGCAGGACACATACCTAACACTAAAACTAATACTGGGTTTTCTTTTAAAATACCTTTTGTGAAATTTTGCCATTGATTCATATTATGCACCTCCTTTCCATGCTTTTAATGATCTATATGCTCTATCTAAAGCATCGCAAAAAGCTCTTGATGTTATTGTGGATGCAGTGATAGCATCTACGTCTCCTTTATCTTTTTTTACTTTTAAAATAAAGTTTTCTGGATTTTTACCTTTAAATTGTTCTCTAAAATCTGGTTTTGTAATTTTGTCTCCTAATCCAGGAGTTTCTGCTTGATTTATTACTTCAGTGTTTATAATAGTAAGTGTAGTATCAAAGCCTACCATTACTTCTATTCTACCATTAAATCCTTGCATGGTATAGGTATTTACAGCATAACCTACCACTGAACCATTTGATATTGCTTCATATACTTTCAGAGAATCACTACCATCGATGTTTGCAATATATATAGTTTTAAGATCTGTAAAAGATGGTAAAACTTTTTGTAATGCATCTTTTTCTTTCTGCTGTTGGGCATCTGCTATTGGTCCTGAAGTTATTTTATTTACAAGTGCTAACAAAATAGCTGCTAGAGCTGCTATTATAAAAAGTGTTAGCACTAAATTAAGTAAATTTGAATCTTTTTTACTCATGCTTTTACCTCCCCGAAATGTTTATTTGATATTCTATCTATCAATGGTACAAATGCATTCATTATTAATATAGAAAAAGATACTCCCTCTGGATAAGCTCCAAATAATCTTATTATACCAGTTAATAAACCACATCCAATACCAAAGATTATTTGTCCCTTGTATGATGTAGGTGATGTAACCATATCTGTAGCCATGAAAAAAGCACCTAAAATTAATCCGCCTGTTAATAAATGAAACAATGGATCTGCATATTTAGTAGGATCGATTAGCCAAAATATTCCAGTAAATATCAAAACTGACAAAATATATGCTAAAGGAATGTGCCAGGTTATAACTTTTCGATATAATAAATAAATAGCACCTATCAATAATAATATGGCTGATACTTCACCTATACTACCGCCCATATTTCCTAACATCATATTTGTATAAGTTGGTATTTCACCAGTTTGAGTAGCAGCAGCTATAGATCCACTTTCTTTTATGACACCTAATGGAGTAGGTCCAGTAATGACATCAGTTAATTGCCTAGCAGATTCTATGGGCTTGGGCCAGCTAGTCATATAAACGGGAAATGAAATTAAAAGAAATACTCTAGATACTAAAGCAGGATTAAATAAATTTTGTCCTAAACCACCAAAAACCATTTTGCCAATACCAATAGCTATCAATGAACCGATAATAACTATCCAAGTAGGTAAATTACTCGGTACATTAAATGCTAAAAGCATACCTGTAACAATAGCAGATAAGTCATTGATAGTAGGTTTTTGTTTTAATAAAAATTTTTGTATTAAATATTCAAAAAGTAAACAAGAAATCACTGATACAAAAAATACTCTAACAGCACCAAAGCCAAACAAATAGAATGATCCTAAAGTGGCTGGTATCAGAGCTATGATAACATCTAGCATTATACGTTGTACATTATCTTTAGCGTAAATGTGTGGTGAACCAGAGATTATAAATTTCTTATCCATAATTGTATTAATTTTTTCGCGATCTTATGATTGCACTTACTTTATTTTTTCCTAGTCTAATATAATCTAATAAAGGACGTTTAGCAGGACATGTGTATTGGCATGAGCCACATTCCATACAGTCCATAATCCAATGTTTTTCTGCTTCTTCCCATCTTTCCTTGATAATTAATTTTTCTAAATAAAAAGGTTCTAAACCCATAGGACATGCATGAGCACATCGTCCACATCTAATACAGGGATAGGGATCTAATCTTTTTGATAATTTTTCAGGTAAAAGTAATATACCACCCATGCCTTTTGTAAGAGGTATATTAGTATTAGATAATGCTTTTCCCATCATAGGCCCACCGCTTATTAACTTTGCAGTATCTTCTGGTAATCCACCAGCTAACTCAATGAGATGATTTATTGGCACACCAATTCGAGTTAGAAAATTAGATGGGTTAGAGAGATTTGGACCAGTTATTGTAACTACTCGCTCTATTAGAGGTTTATTTTTTTGTACTGCATCGTAAATTGCTTTAGCTGTAGCAACATTTTGAACTACACAACCTACCTCAATAGGCAATTTGCCTGATGGCACTTCTCTTCCTGTGATAGCTTTGATAAGTTGTTTTTCTGCACCCTGTGGGTATTTCTTTTTGAGGGGTACCACTTCAATATTAGAATACTTTTGAGTTAAACTAGTTAATTGTTTAATAGCATCTGGTTTATTATTTTCGATGCCAATGAATGCTTTTTTAACACTTAGAGCTTTCATAATAATAGTGATACCCACCATTATTTCTTCAGATTTTTCTAACATTAATCTATGGTCACAGGTTAGATATGGTTCGCATTCAGCACCATTAATTAATAGATATTCTGCTACTTTACCTTGAGGTATAGTTAGTTTTACATGAGTAGGAAATGCAGCACCTCCTAATCCCACGATACCAGCATTTTTAATTTTTTCAATTATCTCTTGTGGAGTAGCTTTTATATCAGTTAATAAGTCGTTTGTAGTATCTATACCATCTTCCCATATTTCTTGACTTTCTACATTGATTACTATAGATTGATGCTTATAACCTGTAGCGTCTGTTATTTGATCTATTTTGTCAACTATTCCAGTAACTGGAGAATGAATATTAGCAGAAATAAAAGCTTCACCTTTAGCAATCAATTGTCCAGTTTTTACATGGTCGCCTTTTTTTACCAAAGTTATTGCTGGAGCCCCCGCACTCTGATTGAGCATAACATAAACTTTATTGGGCAATGGAGCAACTTTAATGGGAGAATTGGCTGAAATTTTACAATCATCAGGATGAACACCCCCACGAGGAAAAGTCTTTAACATAACTTAATTATTTTCAATATTTTGATTTGAATCATTTGCTAAATCAATATTAGCTTTTTTTTTAATTGGGAAATTTACTTCTACAATGCAATTAGTAGGGCATACAGGAACACATTTGCGGCATAAAGTACATTTCTGGTAGTCAATATAAGCTAAAAAACTTTCTATTTTTATAGCATCAAATTTACATTCTTTCACACAAGCATTGCAACCTATACATGCTACAGAGCAATTAACTTTAGCATAAACTCCTTTTTCTTTATTCATGCAAGCTACATAAATTCTCCTATTTTTAGGTCCTTTATTTCTGATCTCAATGATATTTCTAGGACATGCTTTCACACAATTGCCACAAGCTGTACAATTATCTTCTATCACAACAGGTAAACCTGTAATAGGATCCATATACATAGCATCAAATTTGCATGTAGCTACACAATCACCTAGTCCTAAACAACCATATGCACAACCTCCATCACCAGCAAAAAGGAAATTAGCAAAACCGCAACTTTCTATTCCTTCATAGTCATGTTTAGGAGGGCAGTTTTCATTAGTCCCATTGCAGCGAATGACTGCTACTTGCGGTTTTTTTTCTTCAGCTTCTAAATTCATTAATTGTGCAATTTCTGCCATAGTTTTATTACCACCTGGAGCACAAAACAGATTATCCAAAGAATTATTTTTGACAATGGCTTCAGCGAAATTTCTACATCCTGCATATCCACAGCCACCACAATTAGCCCCTGGTAGTTTATCTGCTATTAGATCTATTCTGGGATCCTCATCTACATGAAATTGCTTATCTACAAAATAAATAATTGCTGCAAATATAGCAGCGATAAGCGATAAGACTAAAAAAGCTATAATAATTGGTTCCACTTTTTGTAATTTTTGTGCAAAATAAATAAATAATTTTTAGTAAAAAAAAATTTATCTTTCACTACTAAAATTTATTTAAAAATGATTTTTTCATATTAGTACATAATATTTTTATTATAAAACAACTATTTTTGCAATTGATATAAAAATAATATTTTTTAAAGAAATTTAATATTTTTTGATTTAAATAATTTTTTAAATTTGCACACTTTTTTTTTCACAGCTAAAAAATAATAAAAATTATGATTATAAATGCTTTTTTAAAAGGCATACCTGTAGGATTAGTATTAGCATTTAGTTTTGGTCCAGCATTTTTTTTAGTGATACAAACTGCATTAGAAAAAGGCTTTAAAAAAGCAATAATTACATCTTTAGGTGTTTCTAGTAGTGATGCTGTATTAATTTTTATTTCTCTAATGGGTATATCTGCTATTAGTGGATTATTAGAAAATATTTTAGGCGTTATAGCTAGTATAATTCTAATAGTTTATGGTCTAGTAATGATATTTTCTAAACCATCTATACTAAAACAAAGAAATCCCAGAATCAAGGAAATTAAAAGCAAAAACGATTATACTAAATTATATTTAAAAGGGTTTTTATTAAATATTGCTAATCCTTTTGTTCTGATATTTTGGATCTCAATTGCGGGTATTGTTGCCCAGTCAACTTCTCAAGATAAATTTATTCTATACAATGTATTCTTTTTCTTAGGTATTCTACTAACTGTTTTTGCAATGGATATTATCAAAAGCCTTTTAGCACATAAATTAACAGATTATTTACGACCTAGATATATAATGTATGCGAATAGAACTATAGGAGTTATAATTACAATATTAGGAATTATTTTAATCTTTAGAACATTAAGTATTTTTTAAAAGTTGAGAATTAAAAAATATGAAAGATGTTAATATAATTTTTCTAAAAAATTTTGAGTATCTAGAGCAGCCATAGCACCAGAGCCAGCAGCTATCACTGCTTGTTTATATACTGGATCTTGCACATCGCCACAAGCGAAAACACCATCTACGTTTGTTTTAGTAGTTCCAGGAATAGTCTTAATATATTTTTCTTCTGTTAATTCTAATTGATTAACAAAGAGTTCAGTGTTAGGGTGATGACCTATAGCAATAAAAACACCATCTACATTGATAGTATTGTATGTATTAGTTTTAACATTTTTTAATTTAATAGCAGTAACATATTTAGCAAAACCTTTGGTTTCGCCAATTATTTCGTCTACTACACTATCCCAGATCACTTCAATATTTGGAGTATTTAAGATTTTCTTTTGAGAGCAAGAGCATGCTCTGAGTTCATCTCTACGATGTATTATGTAAACTTTAGAAGCTAAATTAGATAAATATATAGCCTCCATAGCAGCAGTATCACCACCACCTATCACAGCGACGACTTTACCTTTATAAAAATATCCGTCACAAGTAGCACAAGTAGATACACCTTGTCCGAAATATTCTTTTTCAGAAGGAATTCCTAACATTTTTGGTGATGCACCTGTAGCTATAATTACAGACAGAGCTTTAATTTCATTGTTTTTGTCGTCCCAAAGTGTAAATGGATGTTTAGAAAAATCAACTTTATCGATAGTAGAAAAAAGAAGTTCTGCACCGAATTTACTGGCTTGTTCTCTAAATTTTTGCATTAATTCAGTCCCTTGAATCCCTTCAGGAAAACCAGGATAATTTTCTATTACTGTTGCTGTTGTAAGCTGACCGCCACTTACAAGGCCTTCATAAACGATTGGATTATAATCGGCTCTAGCAGTATACAATGCTGCTGTTAAGCCAGCTGGACCAGATCCTATTATTACAATTGGTTTTAAGTTATTAATGTTTGTCATTAGTCTTTATAATTTTTTGCAAAATTAATAAAAGAAAATAATAGCAACCTATTGACATTTATCATTTATTGATAAGTAAAAATAAAAAATTTTTTTAATAAAATTTAGGTAAATTAGATCTTTTAATATTTGAACTGCTAAGAGCATAATTAATTGTAAAATATGCGAAAATGTAGCTATCTTTATCTTCTGGGTCACCTCGTTGTTCGCCAGTAAGAGTTTGCCCAGAGATTTCACCTTTAGATGGGTCTGCAAAATAAGCAGCAATATCTCCTTTTTGGCTTCTGATAATGTCATTATCAAAATATACTGTGCTACAGTCGTCAATGTAATCAGTAAAAGTAAATCTGGGTCCTATAGCGAAACCATATGCCCATTCTCTATTAGGTCTATACCTAAACCCTAATCCATATGGTATGGTAACTTGAAAATTACTATATGGTTTAATTTCTGGTGACAATCCTTGCCCCTCTGTAGAAAGTGGTTTTAGATTATACCATTTACCATTAGGAGCTCTACCTTGTGGATTAAACCAAAATACACCAACTCCTACAAATGCATATATTTCATAACTCGTCCAACCACGTACACCTTTTAATTGATAACGTTTTGTCTCCTTTGAGTTATATATGATTAATTCATATTGTTCTGCTAATTCTAAAATAGGACTACGAAAATTTAAATTTCTATTATTTCGTATTGGATTTTTAGTAAAAGCATCATCACCTCTTAGATAACCAAAATTTAATTGTGTGCTTATAGTAGATATATTACTTAATCTATAATTATAAGAAACTCCTATCAAAGGTCTAGTTGCTTGTATATCTAAATCAAAAATAAATGGTTGTCCTGTAGTTTTACCACCACCTAAATCACCTAAAAAATTAGTCATTCCTATATTTACTCCAATATTTTGTCTATCTAATCGCCATGCTTGAGAATAAATATTTGCTATTAAAAATATATTTATTAAGATTAATAATATAAATTTTATTTTCATTATATTAATTTTATGCAAATTTATAATAAAATATTTAAATAAAATTCTTTCAAATAAAAAAAATTAATATATTTGCAAAAAAATAAAACTATGAAAAACATTCGTGTTGCCTTATTTGGCATTTTAATTTTATCTTCATTAATGGTTTTTGCTCAAAAAACTAAAGGATCCAGTAAACCTTTTATAGCTGAAATTACATATAAAATAGATTATGTGGGTAATTGGGATCCAGCTGTTTTAGCTCAGCAACCAAAAGAGTTAAAAGTATATGTGTATGGTAATAAAATGAAAACTGTTATCGATCTCTCTGGAATGGGATATATGACAAATATACAAGATGGTGATGATACTACATCAGTTGCATTAATAGATATACCCGCTTTTCAACTAAAAAAATACATAAAAACACCAAAAGAAAAACTTTTAGAAAATTTAGAAGAAATAGCACCACAAATCAATTACATTGATTCTTCTAAAGAAATAGCAGGGTATAAAGTTTATAAAGCTGAATATATTGTTGAAGATGAATTTGGTGATCCTATCACTACAGTAGTATGGTATTCTCCTGAAATAAATGATGGTAAAATCAATGCTGCTGGTGATTTCCCTGGTCTAAAAGGGTTCCCTATGGAATATATTACTACTCAAGACGAAGGCTCTATAATATTCAGCGTTGGCGAGGTGAAGACTAAAAAAGTAAAAATTAAAGAAACAGATTTCCTCATTCCTACTGATTTTGAAGAACTAACTGAAGAAGAAGCTAAAGAATTATTCGGCGGAGAATAGTAAAATATGATTTTTTAAATTCATCCTTTTTGCTTACATTTTTAGAAATTTTTGTTATTTATTTTTATAGTTAAATTAAATATTTATTAATTTTGTAATATTTTATGGACTAGTTTATATGGCAGAGCAAAAAAAAAATAAAAGAGTAGAAAATAAAAAAACGACTAAAAAGACTATTAAAAAATCTAGTGAGGAGAAAACTACTAAAAAACAAACTAACAAATCAATAAATAATAAATCGACTAATGAAGATAAATCACCTATCAATATAGGAAATATAATATATTGGTTTTTTATTTCATTAATTTTATTGTCTGCTATTTATATATTTTTATCTATAATTTTTTACTTTTTCTATGGAACTGCAGATGAACCTTTTTTGGTGAATGGTTTTTCAGCTGTCAATAATGAATCATTTAATACAGCAAATCCACTTGGTAGATTAGGCGCTTGTTTAGGATATTTGCTTGTAAAACAAGGTTTTGGAATAGCAGCTATTTTAATTCCCGTTTGGCTTTTTTTACTTTTTTATTCAATAATTAAAAAAAATGTATCTATCTTCTTAAAATATCAAGTATATACTTTAGTACCTTTAATTTTATTACCTTTATTTTTAACACTTTTCGGTGATGTGGCTGGTGGCTTATGGGGTGCTACTATCAAAAACTTACTTACTCCATACATAGGAAAAACTTTTTTTGCTATATTAGTGATTATTATAAATGTTGTTTTTTTCTTTTGGTTATTTAAAGTTTCTTATAAAGAATTATTTTCTAAATTTAAATCTTTAGTAAAAAATAAATCTCAAAAAACACAATTGTCAAGAGATGAAAATTTAAATAAAGAAATATTATTAGACGAAGTAGATACTAATATTGAAGAAAATAAACAAAATATAATAATAGACGAGCCACAACCTCATTATGCATGGGATATTGAAAATGATAAAGAAATAATTAATAAAGAAAATAATACACCTATAAATGATGAAGTATTACAGAATAATAAAGCTAAAAATGATATTGAATTTACAATAGAAGCAATAGAAGATGCAAAAAATGAAATAGAAACTCCTAATGCTGAACCCACAAAACAGCAAGAGTTTGTACCTGAAATTTATAATTTAGATTATCAATTGCCACCTTATGATATTCTGAAATATTATGAAATCTCGAATAATAGAGTTACAAAAGAGGAACTAGAAGCAAATAAAAATAAAATAGTAGAAACTTTAGCTCAATATCAAATACAGATTAGTAAAATTAATGCTACAGTTGGGCCAACAGTTACTTTATATGAAATAGTTCCAGCTCCAGGAGTGAGAATTTCTAAAATTAGAAATTTAGAAGATGATATAGCATTGTCATTAGCTGCTTATGGGATTCGTATTATAGCTCCTATACCTGGGAAGGGTACTATCGGTATAGAAGTGCCAAATTCGAATAAAGAAACAGTATCCATTAGAACTGTATTAGAGAGCGAAAAATTTAAAAATTTCCAAGGTGAGCTACCAATAGTGATAGGTAAAACCATTTCTAATGATGTTTATGTAGCAGATTTGACAAAAATGCCTCATTTATTAATAGCTGGTGCTACAGGACAAGGAAAATCTGTTGGTATTAATACGATTATTGCTTCTTTGCTATACAAAAAATTACCTCATGAAATTAAATTTATCTTTATTGATCCTAAAAAAGTTGAACTATCACCATATGCCAAGTTAGAGAATCATTATTTAGCAAAGATTCCTAATGAGACTGAACCAATAGTCACTGATGTAGATAAAGTGGTAAAAACTTTATATTCGCTGACAATGTTGATGGATACCAGGTATGATTTTTTGAAACAAGCAGGTGTTAAAAATATTGTAGAATATAACAAGAAATATTTAGCAGGAATGCTAGATCCAGAAGAGGGTCATGAATTTATGCCCTATATTGTATTAGTGATAGATGAATTTGCTGATTTGATAATGACTGCTGGCAAGGAAGTGGAATTACCAGTCGCACGTATAGCTCAGCTAGCAAGGGCTGTAGGTATTCATGTGATTATTGCTACTCAACGACCTTCTGTAGATGTGATCACTGGTAAAATAAAGGCTAATTTCCCTGCTAGAATAGCTTTTAGAGTTTCTAGTAAGGTAGATTCTAGAACAATATTAGATGTTAATGGTGCAGAGCAACTCGTAGGACGTGGAGATATGCTTTTTGCTGTTGGTAGTGAGCTCACTCGTATTCAATGTGCTTTTATAGATACTCCAGAAATAGATGATTTGATGGAATATATTTCTCAACAACCTGGATTTCCTGAAGCATATATTTTACCAGAACCAATCATGGAAGGTACTAATCCTCAAATTATAGAAATACAAGCATTGGATCCACTGATTATGGATGCTGCTGCTATTATTATTTCAGCGCAGCAAGGTTCTATTAGCCTACTGCAGCGAAAATTACAAATAGGACATAATAGAGCAGGTAGATTAATGGATCAGCTAGAAGCACTAAACATTGTGGGACCTCAAATTGGTAGCAAACCAAGAGATGTTTTGATTTCTGATATTTCACAATTGGAACAAATTTTGAATAATCCTAATTAAAATCTTAAAATTATGAAATTTTTAAATTGTTTTGTTGTAATTATTTTTTTATTACCTCAATTATTATTTTCACAAGTTGAAGATACTAAAGCTCAAAAAATTTTAGACGAGACATATACCAAAATTCAAAGCTACAAGACTTTGAAAATTGATTTCACTTATATTATGGAAAATTCTACTAAAAATACTAGAAACGAAAATAAAGGATCTATTACTATCAAAGGTAATAAATATGTGCTTTCTTTGGATGATCAAATTATCTATTGTGATGGTACAACAAAATGGACTTATTTCGTTAATGATAATGAAGTACAAATAAATTCTGTAAATGCTGATGATGAACTTTTACCTAATTATATTTTATTAGCAGATTATAAAAAAGATCATTATCCTAAATTTATTCGTGAACTACCTAAAAATAATAAAGTGATTAATGTTATAGATTTAGTTCCTAAAACGAGTAAATCTTATTATAAAATTAGATTAGAAATAGACAATAATACCAAACTACTCACTAGTGCTTCTGTTTACAACAAAGATAATAATACTTTTACTTATGTAATTGATAAATTAACACCCAATATTAATGTTGCAGATAGTTATTTTGTATTTAATGTTAGTGAACATCCTGATGTAGTAGTTAATGATATGAGATAGTGCGTGAGGCTTGGAGACGATGTGACTGGGAGATTTGGAGATGAAGAGAATAGGTGAGAAGGAGACTGGGGGACTGGGAGACGGGGTGACTATAGATGAAGAGAATAAAAGATAGCTTTTAAATTAATATAATGAAAGGAATAAATAATATTAAAGAATGAGAATATAATATAAAATTGATAATATATTTTATAAAATTTAATTTGTAGTCTATATTATAATAAAATGATAAAAAAAATTAAATTATATTTAGACACCCACAATTATCCTAAAACGGATAAATCATATTTGTTTTTAATAAATGCTTTTAATAAAGGAGTACAAAATTCTTTATTAGGCGTGAGAGCTGCAGCTATAGCATTTAAATTGATTATGGCAGCTATACCATTATTAATAGTTATTCTAAATCTTTTACCTTCATTTTTCACTCAAGAAAATCTAAATAATTTCATATTATTGCTACAAGAGTATTTACCTAAAAATGTATTTACCGTAATTGATGGACCTATAAATTACATATTATTTAATACTACAAGAGGATATGCAGGCATATGGATATTTGTCGTGTTGTTTATTGCTTTGAATGGAGTAAGGTTGATAATAGAATCATTCAATGCTTCATATCATATCAAAGAGACTAGACCTATATGGGAGCAATTTATTACTTCTTTTATCATTTGGATATTGATAACTATATTACTTGTCATTTCTATAGTATTATTTTTAATAAACAAAGATATTTTTAATTGGTTAGTGTCATTGAATTTGATGAATGAAAATGTGATACATTCATTTTATTTTATTGTAAAATATGTATTATTTTTTATATTGTTAGTTTTATTATTTGAAATAATTTTTTATATAGCACCAGCTCGCAGACGTAAATTTAGATTTATGACGTCAGGTACTATCATTGCTGCAATCTCGACGTTGATAATAACAGGAGGTTTTGACATTTTTATTAGTAATTTTTCTAATTATAATAAAATTTATGGACCATTAGCAACAGTTTTTATTTTTTTCTTGTGGCTGCAAACAGTAGCGTTCATGATATTAGTTGGTTTCGAAATAAATGCAGTAGTTTATTTAGCAGATGAAGAAAATCCTAGACCTATTATTTCTAAAATTAATTTTAAAAAAATTTTCTCCAAACATAATAAAAAATTAAAAAATAATGAATTACAAGAAAAAAAAGATAGATGAATTAAATAGATTATCAATAGATGAATATAAAAAAAAGACTAAACTTCCATTAATATTAATTTTAGATGATATACGTAGCAAATATAATGTAGGATCGATATTTCGCACTGCAGATGGTTTTAATGTAGACAAAATATATTTGTGTGGCATCACACCTTGTCCACCAGATAGAGAAATAGAAAAAACCGCATTAGGAGCTACTGAAAGTGTAAATTGGGAATATGAAACCAATATTATAGACTTGATAAAAAAACTAAAGAACCTTGGGTATTACCTAATAGGTCTAGAGCAGACTTTTAATAGTACATCCGCATTAGATTTGCCCAAAGATATACCATCGCCAATGGCAATTGTACTTGGTCATGAAATAAAAGGTATCAATGACGATGTTTTGGCAATGGTAGATATGGCTGTAGAAATCCCACAATGGGGCACCAAGCACTCTCTAAATGTTTCTGTGGCAGCAGCTATAATAATGTGGGAAATTGTTAAAAGAAATTTTATTAAATAGTTGTTTTTTTAGTTAAGGAGTTGATAAGTTGAGGAGTTTTGTTTAGAATTTAGAATTTCATATTTCTTTTTTTACTTGTCTGAACTCAACTTAGTATTATAAATTTTACTCTATACTTTTCACTTCTTTTTAGCAATATTAAATAAGTATTCAATTAATCCATTTTTGATATCTGGCATTGTAGCATTTATGATATTTCCACTTTTGTCTATCAAAATAGATTGTGGGAAAACCACAATTTTTAATTGTTCTAATAATTCATAATTTTGATTAAAATAATACATTTCTAAATTAGGGAAATTATAATCTTTGGTGAAATAATAATAATTTAAAGGTATACGATCGGCTGAAATTGCTATTATTCCTATACTATCTCTTATTTGAGGATAAATTTCATTAATAGCTGTTAATTCTTTAATACACGGCTTGCACCAAGAAGTGAAAAAATACAATAATACATATTTTGTAGTAAAGTGCTTTAAAAAAACCGTATCATTTTTTTCAGTTATCAATGGATATTTTGATAAATCAATTTGATATTTAGAAAATAAATTTTTATTAATATTTTTTATAATAAGTTTATGCTCAACAAATTTAGTATTATTATAAAATTGAGTTAATAATTTTTGTAAGCTGTCGAGAGTGAATAATTTCATATTTGACCAGTCAATTATATTTTCTAATAATACCAATTCTCTAATAACTTCATTTTTTAATAATGTATCTTTGCCAAGTGAGTCTAGAAGTGCTCTGTAATTAACTTGCCATTCAATATTTGACATCAAATCTCTATTTTTTATTTTTGTCGAATTAATGATATAATCTCTAAAATAATTAGTAAAAAAGCTCATATATTGCACATTATCATAGATAGGCCTTTGATTCCAAATATATTCATTAAATATTTCAAGTCTGTTATATGATCTAGACATTAACTTGATCTCTGCAATTGAATATTTTAAATAGTTATTAAAATAATTATTTTGATAGTTAGAAAATTTTGTAAGTAATAATGCATTTAAACTATCAATTTTAGTTTTTGGAATTTTATTTATTATACCACCTGTAGGTTCTATTTGAGTTTTAATATTACGAGCATAAAAATCATTAAGTATAATATTTAATTGTGGAATTTTAAAATTCAAATCATTAGTATCTATATTTGATATAGTAAAATTAATATTTAATCGTGTTAAAAAAGATGTGTAGGTGTCATATTTCTCGAAATCGAAAGCATCAAACATTAAATTATATGTTTTATTATATTCTAAATATAAATCATTGCTACGGATGTCATTAACTTTGAAATATGCATAATAAATTTTGTCTTTTGGTAATTTTAAAATAATTGAAAAATTACCATTATGGTCTATTGGAGCTTTGGCAATTAGTGTATCAGAGAAAGTAATAAAATCTTGTACGGTATATAACCTTATCTCTCGACCTTCAGCACCTTTGAAGTTTCCATTTATAATTGTAGATTGGCAAAAAGCTATAGTATTGATAGTCAATACTATTAAGATATTCAGAAGTTTTATTGATATTTTAATCATTTGTTAGTAAATTTATAAATCATAAAAACTTAAATCATTTGTATTTTGCTTTTTATAAAAAATTAACGGATAAGATCAATAAATATTTTTATATGTAAGTAAAAGATCATCTATAATTTCAGCAGGAACGAAATTGCTAATATCTCCATTATAACTAATAATTTCACGTACAATAGATGAATTTAAGGATGTATATGTCGGATGTGTTAAAAGGAATATTGTTTCTATTTTTTGATTTAATTGTTTATTAATCTGAGCTATCTGACGTTCGAATTCGAAATCTGCAGATGTACGTAAGCCTCTTAAGATAAAGTTGATATGATGTTTGTTGCAAAAATCTATTGTTAATCCATCAAATTTAGCAACCTCAATAGAAGGACAATTTTTAAAAACAATTTGTAGCCATTCTAATCTTTTTTCAATAGGAAACATGTATTTTTTTTCGATATTATCTCCAATAGCTACATATATTTTATCAAAAAGTGGAATAGCTCTACATATTACATCTTTGTGCCCAAGAGTAATAGGATCGAATGATCCCGGAAAAACAGCACAATTCTCTTTTTTCATATTTTTAAAAATTTAAACAAAATTAATTAAACTTTATTAAATAGATTTTGAGATGAAGAAAATGATTTAACAAAACATGATTGTATTTTGGAGATTAGAATATTAATTCTTGATTAAATAATTTTTTATTCAATATAAAATAATCAAATGGAGAAATTATTTGTGCCAAAAATTAATTTAAAAATTATTCTATTAATACAAAAAAGGAGATACAAAAAAGTATCTCCTTTTTATTGAAATTTTTATCCCAAATAATTTTTTAAATTTTTGGATCTATTACCGTTTTTCAATCGTTTAATAGCTTTTTCTTTTATTTGACGAACTCTCTCGCGAGTCAACTTATATTTTTCAGCTATTTCATCTAGAGAATAAGGATGTGTATAGCCGATACCATAATACATATTAATAATGTCTCGTTCTTTTTTAGTTAAACTAGAGAGAGCACGTTGGATTTCTTTTGCTAAGCTTTCTTGGATAAGTGCTTGATCAGTAGAAGGTGTATCGCTAGGTATGAATAAATCTAGCATAGTAGCATCTTCATCAGGAGATACTGGCGCATCTACAGAAATATGTTTACCACTAATACGAATAGATTCAGCAACTTTATTTTCTGGAATTTCTACAAGATCAGCAATCTCTTCTACTGATGGCATACGTTCGAGCTCTTGCTCGAGTCTAGCAGTTTCTTTAGAAATTTTATTAATAGAACCAATTTGATTTAGTGGTAATCTAACTATACGACTTTGCTCAGCGATGGCTTGCAAAATGGATTGTCTAATCCACCACACAGCATAAGAAATAAATTTAAATCCACGTGTTTCATCAAAACGTTCTGCAGCTTTTATCAGTCCGATATTCCCTTCGTTTATTAGATCTTGTAAACTAAGACCTTGATTTTGATATTGCTTAGCTACGCTAACAACGAAACGTAAATTAGCTTTTACTAATTTGTTTCTTGCTGCCTCATCACCTTGTTTAATACGTTGAGCTAATTTAACCTCTTCGTCAGGAGTGATGAGCTCCTCTCTACCAATTTCCTGCAAATAATCATCCAATGAGGTGTAATCCCTATTGGTGATAGAACGCGTAATTTTTAATTGTCTCATATATATCTATACCTACCTTTTTTATGTTACGATTACAATTTTTTTTAATATACTACAAAAAATTTATACAAAATTACAAAAAAAATTTGACATAGCAATATTTTTTATAAAATGTTTATATAGAAAATGCATAATAAGCTTTCATACCATTAGGATATATGCCTTCTATCAAAATAGCACCCTTCCTATTGGCTAATGCATTTTCTATATCTTCGATAGAATTAATAGGATTATGATCTATCTCAGTTATAATAAAATCTTTTTTTATACCAGCTCTCTGTAAGGGACCACTCTGAATATCTGTAATTTGCATGCCGTGATCTATCTTTAGCTTTGCCATCATATCTGGTGAAGGTTTTTCAAAAGTAGCACCTAATACAGATTGAGCAGAAATTTCTTCTTTTTTCATAGGCTTTAAATCACCATTTTTATTAAGTAATTGAACTTTAGTAGTTTTAATTTTATTTTTAGATTTATATTCTATAGTTACCCAATCACCTATATTTTTTTCATTTATTTTTTCTAATAATCTAGAAGCAGAATTTAATTCTTCACCATCAATTTTTAGAATTATATCACCAGCATTTAATCCAGCTTTAAAAGCAGCACTATTAGGAGTAACAGCAGTAATTAATACTCCTCTCGTATCATCTATTCCATATTTTTTAGATACAGCAGCATTAATATCAGTTACACTAACGCCTAAATATGGCCTTTGTACAAAACCATAATTTATAAGATCATTAGCTACTTTTTTTGCAAGATTAGATGGTATAGCAAAAGAATATCCTATAAAAGCACCTGTTTTTGTAGCAATAGCAGTATTAATACCAATTAAATTACCATAAATATCTACTAAAGCTCCACCACTATTACCAGGATTCACAGCTGCATCAGTTTGTATAAATGATTCTACAGCATCTGCAGATTCTAAAATGTTAATATTCCTAGCTTTAGCACTTACTATACCTGCTGTCACAGTAGAAGTCAAATTAAAAGGGTTCCCTACAGCTAGCACCCATTCACCTATTTCTACGTTATCGCTATTACCAAATTCTAAATATGATAAATTATTAGCATCAATTTTAATTATAGCTAAATCTGTACTCGCATCATTACCTATTATTTTAGCTTTAAATTCTCTTTTATCATTTAATGTTACTATTATTTCTTTAGCATCTTGTACCACATGATTATTGGTAATGATATAACCATCTGCACTAATAATAACTCCAGAACCACCACCTATAATGGTTTGCTCTTGCCTTGGCCCACCAAAAAATTTAAAAAAATCATAAAATGGAGCAAAAAAATCGTCATAATAAATATTTTTATAAGTAAATGTAGTCTTAATATTTACCACTGCTGGAATAGCTCTTTGTGAAGCATAACGAAAGTCTGGATATTTTATAGTATCTCCAATAATTGGGAAATTATAATTGTATGAACTTCTGCTTTCTTCTGCTCTACTTGGACTAACAGTAAAACTATAAATAACTAAAAACATTAATACTAATGTCAGTATGCTTGTCGTTTTTTGGAAATAATTCCAAAATTTTTCTAATTTTTCTTTTTTTATACTCATAGCAATCAATTTTTTTTATAATTAACATTTCTATTATTCAAATATTATTCCAAATTATATAATTTTTTTGGTTCTATAATGTTTTGAGTGGGCTAATTATTTTACCACAAAGTGCACAAAGATATTACACAAAGTGCACAAAGTGCCTTTTTTAAGCATTTTAATTTCATTTTTTAATAAAATATCATTAAAGTTTATCATTAACTTTCATTTTTTCTCTGTGTTCTTTGTGCCTTCTTTGAGAACTCTGTGTTTAATATTTAACTATCCAATAATAAATTTCATTTTTATAAATTACTCTTTTTTAATCTTTGCCCACTCATAACATTATAGAACCATTTTTTTATTAAAAAAGTCAAAACCATATTAAAAAAAATAATTAAATTTGTAAATGTCAATTTGTCATTTATTATGAAAAACAAAAACCTTTCTTTTGTCCTTGGTATTCTAGGTGGTATTCTTATATCAATTATTTTATTTTATGCTTTTTGGCCTAATGTAAAATATTTAAGTTATAATGAGAAATTTAAATCTATGGCTCCTATGCTTGAAAAATTTCATTATACTATTAAATCTGATACAAAAATCATGAATTTGATTAACAAAAAAAATAATAATGAATCCAATATTACTAATTTAACAGTAGTAGATACATTAGTAAATAAAAATACGTCAAATATTGATAGCCTTTTGAATGGATTATATAATAATATTTTAGATTCTTTATTAAAAATAGAAGGCTATAGATACATAGATTCTTTCAAATTAGATTCTTTAGTTCGTTTAATGGTAATTGATTCTATAGAAAAAAAATTAATAGAAAGCAATAGCATACAATCAGATAATAAATTAATAGAAGGCAATAGCATACAGTCAGATTAAATAAAAATATTTTACTATAATCCCTGGAAACTATAAAAAGATAATTCGACCATCTAGGTTTATCATCCTTTTATTAAATATTAATATTTTAAAATTAACTTATTGATTTATTTCAATTTTTATCTATCTTTGTAAACAAAAAAATGAAAAAGTTATCTATTTTTTTATTATTAAATTTAATTTTATCAACAATGAGTTATTCACAACAAGAAGCACGTTTATTACGTTTCCCTACCACAGATGGGGAAAGAATAGTTTTCTCTTATGCAGGTCAGTTATATACTGTGTCAAAACAAGGTGGTATGGCACGACAATTAACCACTGGTAATGGATACGCTATTTTCCCTAGATTGTCACCTGACAGCAAATGGGTAGCATTTACAGGACAGTATGATGGCAATACAGAAGTATATCTAATGCCTGCTGATGGTGGCAATCCTAAAAGACTCACCTATACTGCTACTCTCAACCGTGATGACCTAAGCGATCGCATGGGACCAAATAATATTGTTATTGGTTGGACACCTGATAGTAAATATATCATTTATCGTAGTCGCAAAAAATCTTTTAATGATTTTGTGGGGCAGCTATTTTTAGTCCCCATTGAAGGTGGCTTGTCTAAAGAGTTACCACTTTCAACCGGCGGATTTTGCTCTTATTCGCCTGATGGTAAGAAATTGGCTTTTAATAGAGTTTTTCGTGAGTTCAGAACATGGAAATACTATCGTGGTGGCATGGCTGATGATATTAGAATTTTTGATTTTGACTCTAAAGAGATTATAAACATTACTAATAATGAAGCTCAAGATATCATACCTATGTGGATAGATGACGAGATTTATTTTATATCTGATAGAGACCGCACCATGAATCTATTTGTTTATAATACTAAAACTAAAGAGACCTCTAAAGTTACTAATTTTGATGATTATGATATTAAGTTTCCTTCTCATTGTGCAGCAAAAGGATTAATAGTTTTCGAAAAAGGCGGTTTTATTTACACTTTTGATACTAAAACTAAACAAGCAAATAAAGTTTCTATCATCATAAATCAAGATTTACCCTTAGCTAGAACAGTGAAGGTGAATGCAGCAGATTATATCACATCATTTACACTAAGTCCTGGTGGCGAACGTCTAGGTTTTTCTGCTCGTGGAGACATTTTTAGCGTACCAGCTACAGAGGGTGTCATCAGAAACCTCACTAAAACATCTGGTGCACATGAGAGAAATGTAGAATGGTCTCCCGATGGGAAATATCTAGCTTATCTTTCAGATGAAACGGGTGAATTTGAAATTTATATTCAAAAACATGATGGCTCTGAACCTCCCATCCAGCTGACAAAAAATGCAGATACTTATTATTTCGAATTACTTTGGTCCCCTGATAGTAAAAAATTATTGTTTAGCGACAAGAAACTTCGCCTTCGTTATGTAGATATAGAAACGAAAAATATTACTGAAGTAGCTCAAAGCCAAGTATGGGAATATAATGATTTCACTTGGAGTCCAGATAGTAGATATATAGCATACAGCGATCCACAGAAAAATAATTTTAATATAATACGTATCTATGATACTCAAACTAAAGAAACTTATGACCTTACAGACATGTGGTACGACTCTCATAGTCCACATTTCAGCCCTGATGGCAAATATATTTATTTCGTTTCAGAGAGAGACTTTAATCCTATTTATTCTCGAGTAGAATGGAACTACGCTTACCAAGATATGTCAAAAATTTATTTAGCAATTCTTGATAAATCTACTCCCAATCCATTAGCTCCTAAAAATGATGATTTGGATTTAACTAAAAAAACTGCCGATGACAAAAAAGAAGATAAAAAGAAAAAAAATAAAGAAATAACTGAAGAGGATAAGGATACACTTGTTAAAGTTATTATAGATATCGATGGTTTAAAAGATCGTATAGTTAGCTTACCTATCGATGTATCTACTTATTGGAATCTGCAAGCTACTAATGATAAAATACTTTATCAAAGAAAAGGAAGCAAAGATGAAAAAGCACAATTATTAGCTTTTGATTTAAATGAAAGAAAAGAAACTAAACTGGGTGAATTTGATACCTATCTTTTATCTCAAGACAAAAAAAAGATTTTATTAAAAAGTAAAGACAATTATTATGTTTTAGATTTTGCTGTGGCAGAGCTCAAACCAGATAAAAAAGTTCCCACACAAGATATGGAAGTATGGATAGACAAAAAAGCCGAATGGCAACAGATATTTTATGAAGCTTGGCGACAGATGCGAGATTTCTTCTACGTACCTAATATGCATGGTGTAGATTGGGAGAAAATAAAAAATAAATATGAAATCTTTTTGCCTTATATTGCTAATAAACACGACCTAAATTACATTATTGGAGAGATGATAGGCGAGCTTAGTGTAGGTCATGCTTATGTGGGTGGTGGTGATGTACCTACTATTAATAAAATTTACACGGGACTTTTAGGTGCTGAATTATCAAAAGATGTACAAAATGGTTACTTCAAAATAGATAAAATCTTAGATGGTGCCAATTGGAGTAAAAATCTTAGAAGCCCTCTGCAGGAGATACAAGTAAATGCCAAAGTAAATGACTACATTATCAGCATAGATAATATTCAGACTAATACTATTGATGACATTTATAAGCTCTTGATAGGTAAAGCTAATAAACAAGTAGAGATGTTAATAAATAATAAGCCTAGTGTAGAAGGTGCTCGTAAAGTCATTGTAGTTCCTATAGCTGATGAGGCTGCTCTATATTACTATAACTGGGTACAAAATAACATTAAGCTTGTAAATGAAAAAACAAATGGACAAGTAGGCTACATTCACATACCAGATATGGGCGTAGAGGGATTAAATGAGTTTGTTAAATATTTTTATCCTCAATTAACAAAAAAAGCTTTAATAATAGATGATCGTGGCAATGGTGGTGGTAATGTTTCACCAATGATACTTGAAAGATTACTTAGAGTACCACAACGAGCTACTATGGCCAGAAATGTTTTGATACCAGGTGTAGTACCTGCTCAGACTATGATTGGTCCAAAAGTATTGCTTTTCAATCAATATAGTGCTAGTGATGGAGATCTTTTCCCCTATGGTTTTAAAAAATATAATATTGGTAAAACTATCGGCGTGAGATCCTGGGGCGGAGTAGTAGGTATCCGTGGCTCTTTACCTTTCGTAGATGGCACTTACCTCAATAAACCTGAGTTTGCTAGCTATAGCATAGATGAATCTAAATGGATTATAGAAGGATATGGTGTAGAACCAGATATCGTGATAGATAATGACCCTTATAGAGAATATTTAGGTAACGATGATCAACTACTAAAAGCTATAGAAGTGATCATGGAAGAACTCCAAAATGCTAAAGAAATTCCTGATATACCAACTCCTCCTGACAAATCTAAATGATTGAAAAACTAAATTAAATCTATAATAGAGGAATTTTTTTTCACTTTTTAACATAGATTAGTTAAATATAGATTTAATTTTAATAAATGTAGTTTAAAATTTAATTTAAAATAATGTTTAGAAAGATTATAAATATATTTGCAGTAGTAATATTTTTAGCAATATGGTTTTTGTTATATTTTTTTAAGTCTAATTATGAGCATTCCACTTTTCGAGAAATCGAAAATCAACATTCACAATCTAATAATATAAAAATAGCTCCATCTACACCCGTTTTTTATGATTCTACTAAACAACAAATTTATGGATTTTGCAAAGAAAATTCTCAATATGAGATTTCACAATTCTTTCTCTTTTCTTTAAAGGATGAAAATATTGATTTTTATCCTTTACCGACAAAATATAATAAACTTTTAGGCTATGCTAAAAATGAATCAGAATATTTTTGGATGTCGTATAATGATAGTTTATCGTCCTTAATTAAATTAAATAAAAGACAAAATGAAATCTCTATTTACTATGATAGCATTTTATTAGATATAAATCAAGTAATCGGTTTTGGACTCAAAAATAACAAGCCAGAAATAGCATTGAGAAATCCATTAAAAAATAATATCATTATTTACACTTTTTCGGATACAGTAGCAGATGTCAGATTGGTGAGATTCCCTATTTTTTATCAATCATTCTCTTTGCCTACCTTAGGATATATTAAAAATAATAATTGGCAATTTTTATGTAAGGCTCTTTATAGTGAGCAACAATCTTATTGGAAAAGATATGATACTACCAAAAATTTAAATATTATTAGATTTCAAGAAAATGTTGCATTGCCATTTTTCTATGATTTATTGCCATATCCATATTATACACCTATCACTAGTCTACCATATTATTATTTTAATTATTTAACTACCTCGCATTTATTATTTGAAGCTGATAATTTTAGTTTTGTAGATAATCCCACTCCTAATAAAAATACTATTAATGTAAAAAATGATATTATATGGAGCTTGCTAGATGACAATATTTATATAAATTTTTTGCGATATGATACGATAGTAACATTATTAAGCATAAAAAAGGAATTAAAAAATAATAAACAATATTTCTATTCATTATCAGATACAGACTACAAAAATTTATTATTTTTTGTACCAGATACTACTGAAATTTATTCATATTTTTATCTCAATAAAGATAGCATTTTACTTTTAACAAATGATTTTCAATATTTATACATAGATGAACAAGGTAAAAGTTACACAAAATTTAATATTATTGATAATATTTGCATTACTATAAATGAAAATTTCCCTCAAAAAATGAAGATCTTAGATGCAAACATTCCTGGAGTGAAAGCACTTGGCTTCTATACAATAATTTCTGGACCATTTATTCTGTGGTTTTTAGTATGGTTAGTTGCTTGGCTTTTTAAAATTTTTAAGAAAGATAAAGATAAATATTCATATTATACTTTTTATAAAAGAAAAAAGAAAAAAAATACAATTTTATATCATACTTTTATAGGTTCTATCGTTTATATTGCTATTTCACTGATACTTTTTAATAGTTTTTTATTAATTTTTAATATTATCTAAAATTGTTCTTAATTAGGCTTAATTAGGATAGAATGTGTATAGTAAAATGAATATTTCTGAAAAATATTAAAATAAATATGTAAATGGTATAGTTTACCCCGTTGGATAATCACACTTAACAATGTAAAACTAAAATAAAAGTAAATATCCAATGGGGTAAATGTTAAGGGGTATTTAGCTTTAATTTAATGTAGGCAATAAGTTCAAATAATTAAAAAAATAGATTTTCTCAATAACTATCAGGCTAATGAGCTATTAAAAGTCTTTTAATTCTGGGGAAAATCCGATATAAGAATGGATTAAAGAAACTCTTTGAATATTTTTGTAGAAACTAATTTTTGAGAGAAATAGTTTTTAAATGTTTGTAAAGGATAAGGGGTGGGAGAGAGGGAAGGGTTTTGTTTTTTGCTAGAATAAAATTTGAAATCCTTTGAACGTTTATATTTTATTCTACTTTATTAATTATTTATTCATTAAAAAAATTTATTATATTTTTGTATTATAAATCTTAAAAAATATTATTATGGAAAACCAAGAAATTAATGTTCAACAACCTGAAGAAAAAAATGTAAAAAATCAAGTTTTACCAGGTTCTCAATCTGCTTTTATATTAGGTATTTTATCTGTTGTTTTCACTCTTACAACAGTAATTTTAGGTATAATTTTAGGCATTATTGCTGTTGTAGAAGGTAATAAAGCTTTGAAAGCTTACGAATTAAATCCTTCACTTTATACAAAAGCCGAATATAGTAATGCTAATGTTGGCAAAATATTAGGATGGGTAAGCATCGGCCTTGGTGCTGCTATTTTTCTTTTTATTATTTTAATTATAATTTTTGTGCTATCTTTTGCTTTACCTATTGCTGCTTTTGATAGCATTACTAGCATTACATTATAATTCATATGAATATTTTAAGTATTGAAGACATTAGAAAGGCAGATGAATATACTATAAAAAATGAACCTATTGACTCTATAGATTTGATGGAGAGAGCTGCGAGCAAATGCTTCGATTTTATACAAAAAATATTCGTGAATTTTAATAGTTTTGTAATATTTGCGGGTACTGGTAATAATGGTGGTGATGGTTTAGTAATTGCTCGTAAACTTATAGAAAATGGCAATGATGTTAAAATTTTTGTTTGTGAATTTAGCAAAAATTATTCTGCAGATTTTCTAACAAATCTAAATAGACTTCCTGATAAAAATAATATTGTAAAAATTCAAAATTTTAATGATTTTGAAAAACTAAAAATATTAGATAATAATGATATAATTATTGATGTATTATTAGGTTCTGGCATTAGCAGAGCGCCAGATGATTGGTTGGCTGAATTGATAAAATATTTAAATAATTTAAATAATATCAAAATAGCTATAGATATGCCTAGTGGATTATTTGCTGATAAGACATCAAAAAATCATTGTGATAGAATTATCAAAGCTAATTACACTTTAGCATTTGAGGTTCCTCGTTTAGCTTTTTTTATGCCAGAGAATTATGATTATGTGGGAGATTGGAAAATATTACCTATAGGTTTAGATCACAATTTCATTAATAATTGTGATCCGCTAGCTATAATGATAGATAGACAAGAGATTAGCAAGAGGCTAAAAAAACGAAATAAATTTGGTCATAAAAATATCTTTGGTCATGTTGGCATAGCTGCAGGTAGTCCTGGTAAATATGGTGCAGGATTACTAGCTACTCTAGGTGCTCTTAAAAGTGGTGCAGGCCTTGTTTCTACTATTGTACCTGAAAAACTTGTGTCTGCATATCTATCTAAGCTTCCTGAAGCTTTAACTTTACCTATTGTTACAGCAAATATCGAAGATTTATCAATTTTGCATAATTATGATGCTGCATGCATAGGGCCTGGATTAGGTACTGATGATTTTACTGCTAATGCATTACTCGATTATCTTTTAAATTGCAAAAAACCTACTGTTTTAGACGCTGATGCTATAAATATTTTAAGTAAACACAATGAATGGTATAGTTTTTTAAATAATAATTTTATACTTACTCCTCATCCTGGCGAGCTGAAAAGATTGATTGGTGAATGGAATGATGATTTTGAAAAATTAGAACTAGTAAAAGATTTTTGTAAAAAATATAATTGTACTATAATTATCAAAGAGCATAACTCCAAAATTATTGATGAAAACGGGCAAATTTTTATTAACATCACTGGAGATGATACATTATCTAAAGGTGGCAGTGGAGATATCCTATCGGGACTTTTAGCAGGTTTATTGGCTCAGAATTATTCTCACTTAGATGCTTGTATTTTAGCAACTTGTCTGCATGGAGCCGCAGGTGAATGGTGTGGCAATAAATATTCTCATCATGCTACCACTATTTCGCAATTAGCTAAAGGTATAGAAAAAATTTTTACCAATTGGGAACACAACGATTTTTCTCAAATTTCTGATTTTTCACAAATTTGATAATAGTCGGTTGGATAGTAAAATCGGCGGTTCAGACAAAAGAGATTTGTTTTAACAAAATTTAAAAAACAATAGAACTATACAGCTGTTTTATCTCTTCTATAGTAAATTTATGAATTTTAGGCTTACCGATCTCATACAATAAAATAAAACTTATTTTTTCGTCTAAATTTTTTTTATCACGAATCAAAAAAGTTAATAATTCATCAAAATCTATCACTGGTGGTTTACCATACCATGTTTGTAGCCAATCTATAACCTTTTGTGACCAATATGGTGAAAAGTTTAATACTTTTTCAGAAAATTTCAAAGAATATTGCAAGCCCCAAGCTACACATATACCGTGAGGTGTTTGTAAGTTTTGTGATAATCTATATGATTCGAAAGCATGACCAAATGTATGTCCCAGATTCAAAATTTTTCGTCTGTTTTTTTCAAGTGGATCTATTTTAATAATGTGATGTTTGTATTGAATAGATTTCCTTATGAGTTGTGTGTTTGGTACTTTGCGAGGATCAGATTTTATAATTTCATTTACAGATTCTTTATTGATCAGCAGTCCATATTTAATTATTTCTCCATAACCACTTAAAATGTCGATTTCTGATAGAGTATTTAAAAATTCAGGATAGATAAATGTAAATAAGGGGAAATAGTAAGTACCTATTTCGTTTTTATTATTATTAAAATTAATGCCATTTTTACCTCCTATACCAGCGTCTACCATAGATAAAAGAGTAGTGGGAATGTTTATGACCTTTAAGCCACGTTTAAAAGTCGATGCTGCGAAACCTCCTAAATCACTTATAGTACCGCCACCGACACATATTATCAGATCATCTCTATTAAAATTATTTTTATCTAAAATATCCCAAATTTTAATGATTTCAAAAATAGTTTTTATATTTTCATCAGAATTATAATAAATTATTTCTATATATTTGAAATTAGAATTATTGATAATTAATTTTACTTCATCCAAATAATTATCATTGATAAAGGCATCTATTAATATTAAACAATTAATATTTTTGTGTGTTCCTAGGTGATATCGGAAATATTTTTGAAAAGTAGTGAAGTTGTGCTCTATGTAGATTGGATTTTTATTCCCGATGCGCATATAAGATTAAAATTTTATTCTTTGGGAAATATTATATGTTATAACCTAGTCTTTTTAAAGTATTTTTATCATTACGCCAGTTTGGTTGTACTTTAACAAATAAATTTAAAAAAATATGTTTATCTAATAATTTTTCTAATTTCAGTCTAGCATTAGTACCTAGTTGTTTTATCATTTCACCTTTTTTCCCAATAATTATATTCTTTTGTGAATCTCGCATAACCCATATTTCTGCTTCTATGAAAACTGGATCCTGATCTTCTTTGAAGCTATTTATTACTACTTCAGTTTCATAAGGTATTTCATCTTTATATAAATAATAAATCTGCTCTCTAATAATCTCTGAAGCGAAATATCTGAGATATCTATCTGAGAGTATGTCTTTATCATAATATGGTGGATGCTCTGGTAAAAGGTTAATAATTATTTCTAGTAATTTATCAATATTATATCCTGTCAGTGCAGAGACAGCGATTATATCTACATTAGAGAATTTTTCTTTAAATTTTTTTTCTTTAATTAAAAATGTTTTTTCATCAACTAGATCAGCTTTGTTGAGAACAACAATTTTAGGTTGTGAATATTTAGCTACTATGTCTATGAGTTGATTGTTATCTCTTTTATCAGTTAAATCATGCATGTAAATTAATATATCTGCATCTTCGAAAGCAGATTCTATATCATGTAGCATAGCTTTATGCAGCTCATATTGAGGGTTAGTGAGCCAACCTGGTAAATCTGAAAAAATAATTTGTGTATTTTCATCATTATAAATGCCCAATACTCTTTGTCGCGTAGTTTGTGCTTTGGGAGATACTGGCATTAGGTTTTCACCTATAATGGAATTTACTAGTGTAGATTTACCAACATTTGGATACCCTAATATGCTTATGAACCCGGCTTTATGCATTTAATTTATTATATATTTCTTTTTAAAAATTGGACAAAAAGTAATTAAAATTTAAATAAAATTCAGAATAATTATATCATTATAATACTACGAATTTCTTTATTCCTTCAGCAATATTTTGTAATTCTTCAGAGCTGAATTTCAGTTTAGGTCTAGTAAAATCAATATCAGTAATATTTTTAATTGGAACAAGATGAATATGAGCATGTGGTACTTCTAGACCCACAACGGCAACACCTGTTCTGATAGCTTCACCTTCCATGTATTTATCGATAGCTTTAGCTACTTTTTTGGCAAAGATCCATAAGCCGGCAAGACTTTCATCATCTAAATCAAAAATGTAATCAACTTCTTTCTTTGGAATTACTAAAGTATGAGCTTTGGCTAATGGATTAATATCTAAAAATGCCAAATAATTTTCATCCTCAGCGACAATATATGCTGGGATTTCACGATTAACAATTTTTGTAAATATACTAGACATAACTATTCTATTTTTAAAATTTTATATTTTATTACACCAGCTGGTACTTGGATATCTACAATATCATCGATTTTTTTACCTATCAGAGCTTGAGCTACAGGACTATTGACACCGAGATGTTTTTTCTTGAGATCGGCTTCTTTGTCTGGTACTATTTTATAAGAGATTATCTGATTATTAGACAAATTTTTAATAGTAACTGTAGTTAAGATTCTAACTTGAGATTTATCAACCTCAGTCTCGTCAATAATTTTAACATTTGCCAATAGTTTTTGCAATTGAGCAATTTCTAATTCTAAATGAGCCTGAGCATCTTTAGCAGCATCATATTCAGCATTTTCTGATAAATCGCCTTTTTCTCTTGCTTCTGCTATCATCTGAGCTATATGTGGCCTCTCCTCATGCATCAGTTGATTTAACTTATTTTGAAGATTTTCAAAACCTTCTTTTGTGAGATATGTTATTTCATCCATAATGATAAATTTACATTTTTATAAAAAATATAAAAAAACATTCCCACGCATTTTAAAGCATGGGAAAAATTTATTTGCAAAATTAATAAAAATTTTCTAATATAGCAGACATTAAAATTAAATCTTCAGGATAAGTGATTTTAAGATTTAATCTTGTACCTTCAAAAAAAGTAAGTGGTAGATTTTTACTTTCCCATACACTAGCATCGTCTGTAAATTTATCATTATAGTCTTGCTCATAAGCTTGTTTGAGTAAAGAAATATTAAAAAATTGTGGAGTATCAATTAACATAACATCATCTCTATCTACGATAAAATTTTTATCATCATCTTTTATCCTAACAGAATTATAAGTTTTATGATATGGAATAGCACAATTATTTTCTTTTGCTAATTTATAACCTTTTCTAATTAATGGTTTGGGCACATATGGTCTAGCAGCATCATGAATAGCTACTAATCCATCGTTAGGTAAAGCTGCAAGAGCATTTTTTACACTATCGAAACGCTCATTACCACCTATTACAGTTTTTATACCATTATATTCGGGATAATTAAACCATAATACCATATATAATCCTTTATGCCTGCTATTAATCACCAAAATAATATTAGAAATAGGAACAATTCCAACAAAAGATTCTAAACTATAGCAAACAATAAATTTACCATTAATAGACATTAATGGTTTTGGAACTTTACTATGCATGCGTCTGCTTTGGCCTCCAGCTAAAATAATTGCATATTTATTATTATCCATTTGCCGATAATTAATCAATGATTAACATTGCATCCCCATAAACATAAAAACGATATTTTTCTTTCACAGCTAATTCATAAGCAGACATTAAAAGATCGTAACCTGCGAATGTAGCTGCAGACATCAAAGCTACACTATAAGGCAAATTAAAATTGGTCAAAAGTGCATTAGCTACATGAAAATCATAAGGAGGATAAATAAATACAGAAGTCCACCTATGAGCAGGCATCAAATATCCATCGATATAATGAGATGATTCTATAGCTTTCATCACAGAATTACCAACTGCACAAATCTTTTTTTGATTTTTTTTAGCTTCATTAACTATCTGACAGGCTTCTTCATCAATAATAAACTCTTCTGCATCGAATTTATGCTTAGATAAATTCTGAACATCTATTTTTCGTAAATCTCCTAGTCTAATATGTTCAGTAATTTCAGAAAAATTGATACCATGCACTTTCATTCTTTTCATTAATAATTCTGTGAAATGTAATCCTGCGAAAGGTGGTAAAACCGAACCTTCTACTTTAGCATAAACAGTTTGAAAATATTCATTATCAATAGGTTCAGTAGAGCGATCTAAAAGTACAGGTACTGCTAATTCACCCAAGCTTTTTAGCAATGTTAAAAATTTATCATGTGGCATCTCTGTGAGAAAGCGAATAGTACGCCCACGAGAAGTAGTATTATCTACTACCTCTGCAACTAATTCACCATTATCTCCAAAATATAATTTATTACCAATACGAATTTTTCTCGCTGGCTCCACAGTAACATCCCACAATTTGAGATCTTCATTTAGCTCCCTTAAAAGTATCACTTCTATTTGAGCTCCAGTACGTTCTTTTATGGCTATTAATCTTGCTGGAATCACTTTAGTATTATTAATGATCATCACATCTCCTTCATCAAAATAATCTATAATATTTTTAAAAATTTTATGTTCAATTTCACCTGTTTTTTTATGTATTACCATTAGCCGACACTCATCTCTCTCCTCCATAGGATATCTAGCTATCAACTCATCAGGTAGATCAAAATAAAAATGCATCAATTTTTTAGGTTCCATAAATTTATTTTTTTTAATAGGATATTAATATACGTAAAATAATTGTTTTTGTTACATTATTTAAAATAATATTAAAAAGAGTATATTTTTAAAATAATTAAAGAATATTCTTTATTATTTTTAATGCCCGGAACAGGACTCGAACCTGCACACCTATGACAGTACTAGTCCCTGAAACTAGCGCGTCTACCAATTCCGCCATCCGGGCATAAAAAAAATGCCCAGGACAAGACTCGAACTTGCACACCCTTGCGGGCACTACCCCCTCAAAGTAGCGCGTCTACCAATTCCGCCACCTGGGCAATTTTTTGCAAAATTAAATATTTTTTTTGTCAATAAAAAATTTAATTTTTTATTAATCAATTTTATTATTTTTGCAAAAATTTAATATTAAATATGAATAATGCTATAGAAGTTTCTAACATTACAAAAAAATATAGAGAGCATACTGCTCTAGATAATGTGAGTTTCTCTGTACCTAATGGCAGTATTTTTGGTATCTTAGGACCTAATGGTGCTGGTAAAACCACACTATTACGAATAATTAATAACATAATACCACCAGATAACGGAGAAATATTTCTCTTTGATGAGCCACTTAATGACAAACATATGGAAGATATTGGTTATCTACCAGAAGAGCGTGGCTTATACAAAAAAATGTCTGTAGGTGATCAAGTTTTATATCTTTCGCAGTTAAAGGGACTTTCGCAGAAAGAAGCTAGAGAAAAGATAAACTATTGGTTTGATAAATTAGATATAAAATCTTGGTTAGGCAGGAAAGTAGAAGAATTATCAAAAGGAATGCAACAAAAAGTACAATTCATTATTACAGTTTTGCATTCTCCTAAATTACTTATCTTTGATGAACCATTTAGCGGCTTTGATCCTATCAATACAGACATTCTAAAAAACGAAATTTTAGAATTAAAAGATAAAGGTGCTACAGTACTTTTATCTACTCATAATATGGAATCTGTAGAAGAGCTTTGCGATCAAATAGTTTTAGTGGATAAATCTAAATTGTTACTATATGGCGATGTAGATGATATTAAAAAGAAATTTAGTAAAAATTATTTTGAAATTACCTTTGCAGATCCTATCGATGATGAAAAAATCTTAAATTGGCAAAATAGCCACTCTCAATTTGTAATCAGCAAAAATGAAAAAAATCATAATACAATTTCAATATCAGCAGATATACCAATAAAATCTAGCGAATTATTACCATTGATTTTACAATTAGGAGAAATTATTACTTACAGAGAACAGTTACCAAGCATGCATGATATATTTGTTTCTGTAGTGCAACAAAAAGAAGTTAATAATTATGAAAAACAAATTACCAATAATAATTAAAAGAGAATATCTAAATATTGTAAAAAAAACTAGTTTTATAGTAGTTACTCTGCTAGGACCTATAATTTTAGCAAGTATTTTTATAATACCTATTTATATTTCACACATTAATGAAGAACAAATATCAATAGGAGTGGTAGATGAGACAGGTTTCATCTATAAAGGATTACAAAGTAATGCTACTGCTAAATATACCTTACTTTATTTACCTGTAGACAGTGCAAAAAAATTGCTAGATAAGGAAGACTATGATGCCATTCTATATATACCTAGTTCATTTATTAACTCTCCAGAGACACCACGTATATGGTCAAAAAATACAGTTAGTCAAAATGTAATGAATAATATAGAGTCTGCCCTAAAAAGTGAACTAGAAAAACATCGACTAGCAATATATGGCATTAATAATAAAATTTTAGAAGAAATAAATGCAGATGTTAGAGTGAATAATTATACTTATAAAGGTGGTGTAGAAAAAGCTGCTTCTAGTACTGTAGCTACTATATCAGGCTTTTTAATGGCAATAATAATATATTTCTTCGTTTTTATGTATGGGTCTATGGTCCTGCGATCTGTAATGGAAGAGAAACTTAATAGAATTGTAGAAGTAATTATTAGCTCAGTGAAATCTATACATTTACTTATTGGGAAAATTGTTGCTGTTTTATTAGTAGGTCTCACACAATTTCTTACTTGGATAATATTAACATTATTAATAATCATAGGCGTACAACAAGCTTTTCCTGATTTATTCAAATACACAGAACCAGAAGCTATAAGTATTCAAACCAAAGGACTTAATCCCGCAGAAGCTCAACAATTAGCCAATGCTGCTAAACTACAAGAAAGCCCTACTAATAATGCTTTGATAGCATTGTCTAATATTAATATTCCTTTGTATATTTTGCTGTTTTTATTTTATTTCGTTTTTGGCTATTTAATATACTCTACTCTATTTGCCGCCATAGGTGCAGCAGTTGATAATCAAGACGATACAAATCAATTTATGCTACCCATTACTATACCTTTAATTTTGGCAATTATTAGTTTACAACCTATTTTTAATAATCCTACTGGTGGTGTATCAATATTTTTCAGTCTGTTCCCATTCACTTCTCCAGTAGTAATGATGGGGCTGATACCATTTAATCCTCCTTTATGGTTATTAATAACTTCAATGATTATACTTGTTCTCACTTTTGTTTTATCAGCATATATTTCAGCAAAAATTTATAGAATTGGCATTCTAACTTATGGTAAAAGACCATCATATAAAGAGTTATGGACTTGGATTAAAAGATATTAATTAATAAAACATTGTTTTTAATAAATTATTTGTTGAAAATTAATATTGTTATTATTAATATCGAATTCTATATATTTAAGAGGTAAGATGTTGTTTTTACTATTAAGATTTTTTAAATTATTAATCAGCTGAGTATAATTGGAGGATTGTTTGTTTGATATTTTTTTAGATATTATAACTGGTTGAATATCACTTATTCTATTTGGAATATAGTATTGCTCTATCCAATCTATATATCTCTGAATTTGAAAAATAATATCTGGTGTAGCACATACAGATTTTAATTCTATAGGTTCAATTATTCTTTCATCATCTTTTATTAAAGATAGCATTATATCTATTTTTTGCATTCCCACACCACAATATACTTCATTCCCAATCCATTCGACATCATAATTATTAACTAATAAATTATCTAGATTATTATGCGTTTTTCTACCTATATTTTGCACTATATATGCCTGAAGATGAGGTTCAAAAGATTTACCCTGATTAAATTTATTAATTAATCTTGGTAAAATATTTATATTTTCTTTTCTCCCAGTATAAGGATATTTTGCATTATTTCCAATTATTTCCTGTGTATTAGTATCAAAAGTAAAATTATTGCAATTTAATGTTTTGCCATTATTTTTATCTTTTATTAATTTAATCAGCCTTTCACTTTCATAAATTGTGATCATAGTATTGCCTCTATTAGCACGTAATTTTCTATAAATTAAACTCCAAAGCATTTGATTAGGTGATTGTATATATTTTATTTCATCTAAAGCTTCCCATTCTGTCACACCTATAGGATATACCTTGTATGGTTCTATTATAGTTCTAAAAGTTAGAGATTTGTTTAAATTATCTTTTAAAAATTGATTTTTATCATTATTATCAAGAAATGAATGATTTTCTTTGGCTTTAAAAATACCATAAAATTTACCTTCATAAACTTTTTTAGCTTTATTTTGTTGTAAATAAAAAATTATATAATCGCCCTTTCTTATCCTCTGAGAATCTGAAATCATACTAACTAAGTTATTTTCTATAGCATAATTTAATGAAGAATTAGAATTATTATTAAAGTCAATATAAAGATCTTGAGCTCCTGTACCTGCAAAAAGATATTCTAAATGGTACTTAAAAGTATTTATATCTACAATAAAAACATGTGTTGTCATTTTTTTGATTTTTGAAATAAAAATATATATTCATGTTTAAACACATAAAATCCGCCCGCTAATGCTCTGTATCTCCACAATTCTTTTTGATTCATTTTACCTTTTGTTTCTTCAAAATTTTTTACAATGATACTTTTCAAAAGATATCCTCTTTTTAAAACTTCTTGCATGCAGTAAAATCCAAGTGGGATCCATTCACCTTTAGAATATTTATCACCTATTACTAATGCCATATATCTTTCATTGTCTAAAATATCATAGGTATTATCAACTACTTTGCCTAATAAATCTAAAAAACTATCAATAGTATTGGCATTAGACAAATCATTAGGATTATCACTAAATTTTATAATATCCCAATATGGAGGATGTAATATCAAAAATTGAACTGATGAAATATTTAATTTTTTTAATTCATTTTTGAAATTTAATTTAGTACTATCAGCATTAATAATTTCAGTTCTAACATTGAAAATATTTGTTTCTAATGATATATTAGTTTTAGCTAATTCAACAACTTCTGACTGTAACTCTATTCCTATTCCATTTCGTCCTAGTCGTTTACATTCAATTAATGTTGTTCCGCTACCCAAAAATGGGTCTAAAACCCATTCATTTTTTTTAGTGTATCGTTGTAAAAATTGATTTGGTATTTGCGGTATAAAATTGCCCCAATAGCCACCATTATGAGCTCCAGAATTATCTCTTTTATCTAATATCCATAAACTATCCGTAATTATATTATCATATGTTTTCCATTGATTTAAATTAATATCATTTATTTTATTAGTTTTTACTTCTAATGAACTTTTCTTTAGTCTTTTAATATAATAATGAATACGTTCAATAGTTTGAGATTTTAAAATAGTATTTATTTCTTCTAATATGGTACTTTTATTATATGTAATTATATTTCCCTCATTAGTTTTATTTATTATATCATATTTATCATCTTTGGGGTTATTTATTATTTGAATGATATCTAAAAATTCTTTTTTTATTCTATCTATATTATTTATTTGTTCCAAATCATCTAATACTTTGATTAATGTTTCTTTATCAAAATATACTATATCATTTTTTTCCAAATTATCATTTTCATTAAATTCAAATAAATTTAATTCTATTTCATTTTTCATAAGAAAATATTAATTTTAATTATTTCTAGCAAAATTACATTATTTTTATCATTTAATACGATATATACTTCAAATTTAGCAACTACCAACATTTATTCGCACTTTGTAATATTATTTTTATCTTTGCAAAAATTTTTACTTATGACTATGACTAGCTATGAAATTAGAGAGAACTTTTTAGAATTTTTTAGAAAAAAAGATCATGTGATAGTGCCTAGCTCACCTATTGTTGTGAAAAACGATCCTACTCTAATGTTTACTAATGCTGGGATGAATCAATTCAAAGATATTTTCCTTGATATTCAAAAACCAAAATATAAACGAGTAGCCGATACACAAAAATGTTTGAGAGTTAGTGGTAAACACAATGATTTAGAAGAAGTAGGATTGGATCATTACCATCATACAATGTTTGAAATGCTCGGTAATTGGTCTTTTGGTGATTATTTCAAAAATGAAGCTATTCATTGGGCTTTTGAACTACTCACAGAGGTATATGGCATTGATAAAAATAATTTGTATGCCACTTATTTCGAGGGTGATAATGATGAAAATCTTAATGAAGACATAGAAGCTAAAGAAGTATGGCTGCAGCTTTTACCTGCTGATCATGTTTTACCTGGCAATAAAAAAGACAATTTCTGGGAAATGGGTAATGTTGGTCCATGTGGTCCATGCTCGGAAATACATATAGATTTACGTGATATTGAAGAAAAAAAGGAAATTCCTGGTTATACACTAGTAAATAAAAGCCATCCGGAGGTTATAGAATTATGGAATTTGGTCTTTATTCAATATAATAGAAATGCTGACGGCTCACTAGCTCTACTGCCGCACAAGCATGTAGATACTGGTATGGGATTAGAAAGATTGACTAGAGTATTACAAAATGTAAAGTCTAACTACGATACAGACCTTTTCCAACCATTAATTAAAAAAATTGAACAATTAGCTGGCATACCATATAAGGTTGATTCACAAAAAGATATTGCTTTTAGAGTAATAGCAGATCATGTGAGAGCAGTTAGCTGTGCTATAGCTGATGGTCAGCTGCCATCAAATATTAAAGCTGGCTATGTGATCAGACGTATTCTAAGGCGTGCCATCAGATATGGATATCAATATTTGAATATTACTGAACCTTTTATATATAAAATTAGCCAAACTTTTATAGAACATTATCACAAAATATTTCCTGAACTAAAAGATCAAGCAGACCTGATAGTAAAAGTTATTAATCAAGAAGAAATCACCTTCCTCGCTACTCTAGAACGTGGTATTAAACTTTTTGATCAATATATAGAAAATCATAAAAATACGAAAATGATTGATGGAGAGTTTGCTTTTGAACTTTACGATACATATGGCTTTCCTATTGACTTGACTCAACTCATGGCAAAAGAAAAAGGATTGGATGTTGATATTACAAAATTTGAAGAATTTCTTAATCAACAACGCCAGCGTAGCCGCCAATCTTCACAAATAGATACTGAAGATTGGATAATAATTAAAGATGGAGAAAGTGAATTTGTAGGTTATGACACATTAGAATGTACAACACAAATCATTAAATATAGAAAAATTGTCCAAAAAAATAAAACTTTGTATCACTTAGTTTTAGAAAAAACGCCATTTTATTCTGAGAGTGGCGGACAAGTTGGAGATACTGGAATTATTTATTCTACTAATGAAACCATTACTATTATTAATACTATCAAAGAATATGGCCAGATAATACATATATCTGATAAGATACCTCAAAATTTACAATCTATGTTTATTGCTAAAGTAGATATAGAAAAACGATTATCAACTATGAAAAATCACTCTGCTACTCATCTACTACATTATGCACTTAGACAATTACTAGGACAACATATCGAACAAAAAGGCTCTTTAGTTCATCCCGACTATCTCAGATTTGATTTTTCTCATTATGAAAAAATTCCTCTTGAGCAATTAAATGAAATAGAAAAATTAGTAAATAAATTAATTCAAAATAATTATCCTTTAGAGGAGCATAGAAATTTACCTTACCAGCAAGCAATAAACATGGGGGCTATGGCTCTTTTTGGAGAAAAATATGGCGACCACGTAAGACTAATTAAATTTGGTGATAGTAAAGAACTATGCGGCGGTACTCACGTCAAAGCAACCGGTGATATAGGATGCTTCAAAATTATAAATGAAACTGCTGTGGCCTCAGGCATTAGACGTATAGAAGCTGTTACTGGCATGAAAGCTATTGAAATTTTCCAAGAAACTTTTAATATTTTTTCTGAAATAAAAAACATATTGAAAACTAATAACCTGCTAGAAAGTGTTGAAAATTTAATTGTAAAAAATAAGGAATTAACTAAACAAAATGATGATCTATTAAAAGAAAAATTGAATAATATTGCTCATAATCTCATAGGTAATGCAGAAAAAATAAATGATGTCTTTTTCATTGGCGAAATTTTAGATTTGCCTCCAGAGCAATTGCGACAGTTATCTTTCATTTTAAAAACTTTTAATAAAAATATAGTAGCAGTCATAGCCGCTAATAAATCTGACAAAGCTAATGTATCTTTTGTCATAACTGATGAAGTAATTAAAAAATATAATTTCAATACAAAAGATTTAATAAATATTGCTGCTCCCATTATTCATGGCAAGGGTGGTGGACAACCTAATATGGCTATTATGGGTGGAGAAAATAAAGGAAATTATCAAACTCTAATTAAAGAAGTGAAAACATTCATTATAGAAAAAACAAAAGGATAATAAAGTGTTACTAAAAAAATTTTTTATTTAATTTTGTTTAAATTTTTAACTTATTTTTATGAAAAAGATCAACATTTTATTAATTTTAGGTTTAGTTGCATTAGTGATGTTTTCATGTAGTAATGATAGTAATGACGAAGATGCTACCCCACCAGTAATTACATTGAATGGGCCTAGTGATACTACAATAGCACTTAATACTCAATGGACAGACCCAGGAGCTACAGCTATTGATGATGAAGATGGAAATGTGCCAATAAATGTTAGTGGTGTTGTAAATAAAGATTTAGTAGGTATTTACACTATTACCTACAAAGCTTCAGATGCTGCAGGTAATATCTCTACTAAAACTAGAACAGTAAGAGTGAGAAATATGGCTGATTTATGGGAAGGTGATTATTCTGTTACTGATAATAGTGGTGGGATAGAGTATACTTACACAGATCATATTTCAATTTCACAAACACAAAATACTTACGTGAATGTCCATAAATTTCGCAATTATATCAATGGTACACTTGAATTTTATTTTACAAATCCAGATTCTGTAAACACAAATATTGTCGTAGAAGCTCAATATATCACTTGTGGAGAGCCATACATCGATAGGTTTTTTTATGGTATGGGTCAAATAACTTCTCTCACAAATAAAACATTTGAATTATTTGTTAATGAGAATGACGGCACATCGACTAAAAATATTGTGGAGTCATATCAAAAAAACTAAAAAATCATACATTCTAGCATGAGTAAAAATGTTTTAGATTACATAGGTAATACACCTCTTGTAGAAATAAAAAAACTAAATCCATATTTCCCTGATGTTAGGATATTTGCTAAAATAGAAGGACAAAATCCAGGTGGGTCTATCAAAGATAGACCGGCTTTATTTATGATAAATGAAGCTGAAAAAAGTGGTAAATTAACAAAAGATAAAATAATAATAGAAGCCACTAGTGGTAATACTGGCATTGCTTTAGCAATGATTGCTGCTATTAAAGGATATAAAATTAAACTTTTCATGCCAGAATGTGTTTCTTTAGAAAGAAGAAAAATATTAGAATCTTATGGAGCTGAATTAGTACTCACACCAGCTGCTGAAAATACCGATGGAGCTATAATTAGAGCAAAAAAATTATTAAATGATTATCCTGATGTGTATTTCATGCCAGATCAATTTTCTAATCCAGCCAATCCTCTATCACATTATCAAACTACAGGACCTGAAATTTTGAAACAGACAAATGGTAAAATAGACTATCTAGCAGTAGGATTAGGCTCTAGTGGCAGTCTCATGGGAACAAGTAAATTTTTAAAAGAAAATATTCCCAATATTCAGATTGTAGCTATAGAACCAGTTAAAAAACATAAAATCCAAGGATTAAAAAACATGGAAGAGTCCATTGTCCCTTCAATATTTGACCCATCAATTATCGATATTCATTTATATGTAAATGATGAGGAATCTTTTGAATATGCAAGATTATTATCAATAAAAGAAGGTATATTTGTAGGTATGTCAAGTGGAGCAGCTTTATCAGGAGTTATTAAATTAGCTGAAAAAATAAAAAAAGGGAATATAGTAACAATATTCCCTGATAGAGGAGATAGATATCTAAGTACAAATCTTTTTGCTTCATTTTGTAGCAATTGCCCTCCATAAAAATTTTTTTATTTCATAAAAATATGTAATTTTGCAAATGGAGAGATGGCAGAGCGGTCTAATGCGGCGGTCTTGAAAACCGTTGTCCGTTTCGCGGACCGGGGGTTCGAATCCCTCTCTCTCCGCTTTTTTATACTTATTTTCTATTTTTGAAATATTCTCTTACCTTTATCATTATTTTTTTGAGATGAGCGTTTATATCAAATTTTGCTAAATATATTTTTTATTAAAAGAATAACTCCAAAATAAATCCTTGGCTCAAATTATAACCGCATTAGAAATGATTTGTTATAAAACAAGCTAATATTGTAGTTTAATATAGTTTAAATGTAGTTAAAAAATAATATGATTTCGTTTAAAAATAGATTATCGTAGTCTAATATAGTTTAAAATATTCTTAAACATTTAAACCATTAAACTACTCAACTCATTAACTCATCAACTACTCAACTTTTTATAAATCTCAAATATTTTCCCAATAAAAAACTCCATCTTTGAAAATCATAGCATCCATTGCTAAACAGGAATGAACAGGTATTATTGCTAAATGATCTCCGATATTTAAGTTTTTTATATAATTTTTATCCATACTAATAATTCCATGTTCTTGGGACAAACTTTTCACATAAGCACCAGGTATTAATGTTATTTTATCTAAATCCCACGTACCTACTAGCCCATATTTTACGATACCTTCGTCTATTGTACTATCTTTAGATAAATGCACTGCTCCGCCATGAATTATTAATTCAGATCTTTCAGGATGCATAGATATAATAGGTGAATAGAGAAAAGCAGCTATTTCATCTAAGGAACAATTACCATGTAAATATTGCATAGCATCATAAAACACAAAATTACCAGGTCTGATCTCATCTACATTATTCAGTAGCTCTTTATTATAAATCCTCAATGATGGTGTATCTCCTATCGAGAGTACTATAGACCTATCTATCATGCTTTCTATCAATCTTTTAACTTTTGATAATTTGCTTATATTTTCATAATTTAATTCATATAATTGCTCGTCAGTTACTAAATTATAAGCTTGTCCAAAATGAGAAAAAATACCATAAAATTTATCAGTTAGCTTCCTTTGCATTGTCTCTGCCACAATCTCATAAATTTTTTTATCCTGTTCTATATCTATCCCACTACGATTATACCCGCAATCTATTTCTATTGCAAAAAATAATTTTCTATTGTCTAGTAGATACGGGACTAAATGTCTAAATGCTTCTATAGAATCTATACTTACGATGAAACGATCTAAATATTCATCATTTAAAATAAAATCTAATCTATCTAAACTGTAAATATTTATTGGAATAGCCATAAATATATCATTGATTATGTCATTAATATATCTATAAGTCATATCAATAGATGAAGTAGTAATAGTAGAAATGCCAACTTGTTCAAAGATATAAGACACTACTTCAGATTGATGTGTTTTATAATGTGGCCTTAACCTTACATTCCACTCATTAGCTTTGTTTATAATATTTGATATATTTTTTTTAACTTTTTTATTATCTATTATTAACTTTGGTGTATATGGATATAAAAAATGTTGTTCTTTCATCTTTAAGGGTTTCATCAATTACTTTGGAATTCAAAATTAAATAATTCTATTTTTATACTGTTTGAATATTTATAACCGCTCCTTTATTTTGTAAATCATTAATTATATGATTGATAAAAGGATGTGAACTCAAAATATCTACATTACCAACTAAAAATAATAATTCTCTAGCTCTAGTGAGAGAAACATTCAGCTTTCTATCTACGCTATTTTCTGCGTTCATAGATTGTGATAAATCTAAATATTCCATGTTATTAATGGCAAAAGAGTAAATGATAATATCACGTTCAGAGCCTTGATATCTCTCTACTGTGTCTATAGTTATGTCATTAATAAGAGGAGATAGCATAGATTTAATCAATGCTATCTGCGATCTATATGGAGTTATGACCCCGATAGAATAATTAGCAAATTGACTTTTTAAGGATTTAATAAGTTCTACGACGATTTGGGCTTCATATTTATTTGTAGGAGAATAGAACGAAGACATATCTATCGGAGTAGAAATGAACATGACTCTATCAATATGCTCTGTGCCATGATCAATGCTAAAGGGCAACTTAAAAGCTTTAGGTAATGGTGATTTTTGTCTTTCTGTAGAACTAATTAGCTTTTTGTCATAAAAAAGTTCGTTTACATATGTAGCAATATCGTCGTGCATCCTATGATGATACTTTAACATACAATAGCACTCATCCCATCCTTTATTTATAGCATTCTTTTTTAATCTGGTAAACAATGGTTCACTGAAATCATCTAAGTGTATTTGCTTTAGTATATCCATAGAGTTACATTTACCATTTACATTATTAGAACATTTATCTCCACTGTCTGATAATGGACATTGATTATAATTAACATATTTACAGTCAAAAGATAAATCTGCTTTTTGAGATTTATCTTTTTGCAAAACAACAGCAGGCAGTTGATTTTCATCACCTATCAATATCCATCTTTTTGTTTTAAACAAAACTGCTGCCAGCTCATATTCTAATATTTGAGTAGCTTCATCTACTATAAGTGTTTCTGGTTTGATAGCATCTAAAATGGTAATATGAGAATTAATGAATGATAAGGTAGCAACGAATATTTTATTTTCATTTAAAACTTTATTTAGCTCGGGCAAAATATTATTGAGTTGATCTATGTCTTTAGCAGATTCTAATTGATTTTTCACTAAATCTTTATTGAGTAATATGTAGGGGATAGATTGATTATCGAGATTATAACAAATCTCATCTACTGCTCTACGAGTATAAGCTACGATTAGAGTTTTCTTTTCAGCAAGAAATAGATTTTTGGCAATAGCAGTGAGAGTTTTAGCAGTTTTACCAGTGCCTGGAGGTCCTTGAATGAGAAAATAATTTTTAGCATTTATAGCTTGCTGTACGGCTAGATTTTGAGAACTATCCAACCCATCTAATTGACAAATTTCTGAATTGTTATCTTCGAAAGTAGGTTTTTGCAGTCCTAGAAATAAATCTGCAAAATGTTCATTCTCATTGGATATCAGATAAAACAAATTGCGAAGACCATAATTATAGTTATGAAACCATCTATCTGCCTCAGCTATCCATTTAGATTTATTAGTAAATATTTTATGGGGAATATATTTATTTGCGATACTCAGCTCTACTTCACTTTCATTCATTCTCACGATATAACCTTTCAATAACTGTTGAGTTAAAGGATTATGATTTTCAGAATTATATGGATACAAAATTATAATATCTTCTTCTCTAAGTCTAGAAATAGATGCGTCTTTATTATCTAATGAAAATATTAAATGATTATCATCAGTGAAAGAATTAAACGTCAATGGACCTAATACTTCAAACTGATTAAATTTTTTATTAAGAGATTTTCTCCAAATATTAGCATAGCCCCATTGAGATTCTTTTATTAAACTTTCCCAAGCATCATATACATCAGGATTTCCTATTTTAGCGCACAGAAGTTCTCGATAGATGAAGCGTACATTACCCCAGAAATATGCATTTAACAATTTATTATTAGCAATTTTATTTATAGATTTATGTAGCAGATCTATGTCATTATACATAAATGTTTGAGAATCACTTAACTTGGTTTCATTTTTGCTAAAAATAGAAATAGTAAGTGGTGTAGAATCATCAGAATCTTTGGGTAAACAATTAATGAGTGATGAGAAATCACCATTAGCATAATCTATATGATTTTTCACAATATTATTACGAGCAAAAAGTACCTCTTGTATTAACATTAGCTGACGCTCTTCGGCATTATCACCAAAAGTAATGCTACGTAAATGATGCTCCTCTGCTCCAGGATAAGCCATTTTATAAAATAATTTTTTGTTGGGATAAGTGCTGCGAAATAGTAAATAATAACATATCAATTGAGCATCATGAGATTTGGTATATAAATAACTTTTATTCTTGGGTTTGTGAGATTTCAACTCGTAAATATTAGCACTATTTCCTTTCTCCGTAAATGCTAATGCATCCATCCTGCCTTGTAATCCATAAATATGACTTATGTAAAAGGGCTCTAAATACAATATAGAGCTTTTGTCTCTTTTGATACTTGGTAACATTAATTCTAGGCCAGACAAATATTCTTTTTTGATTATATCTATCAGAAAATCTATATTTCCACCTTCAGAATTATTATACCAAAATAATAATTCAAAAATATTTTTACCAATGAAATCTTTGTAAGCTTCTAGCAAATTAGATTCAGAAACTTTATCATTAGCTATATATACATCAAAAATTTCTCCTAAGATGTTACCAATGAGAATGCTTTGTATTTTCTGAGGATTATCAATATTTACGAAGGTTCTAATGATAGAATAGATGGGAACTAACTTGATAAAATGTGGATATGAATTATTGAAAATATGTACATCACTTACATCCCTCACATCTACGATATAGTCTGGATATAAAACTATTAGTGTATCAGCAGTAGAATAATATTCATTACCTTTCAGAAAAGTACAATTTTGTATGAGAATATCTTGACCAATTTCTAGTATCGATGCATATTTGGTAAGATCTGGATATAATAAATTATTTTTGCTATGATCAAATAAATACACTACTATCTCATCAATAAACAGTCCATCTGAACTAATAGTTTGTAAAGTTAAAATTATTTTTTCGTCCTCATAATTAATATTTTTGATAATTCCTCTCAAATGACACAAATTCTGGTAATTAGTAAAAGGCTTACGCACAATCTGAGGGATAGAATTATCGAGTGTCGGATTTATCATTGAATATAAATATGATTGCTGTGATGCACATGCTCGTATATTGTCAATGATAATTTGAAATTGATTTTTTAGCTTCAATAAATCATCGGGATTTAGTAATCCAGTTTGGTAGAATTTATTTTTTAAATCTTCGTATTGAAAAAATGCTTCCTGGAGAATATGATTCTCTGCAAAAATAGTTGGTAAAGAATCAATAATTTCATCGATATTATAAAATTTTTTATTTTGAGCCACATTAATGATTTTAATGATATTTTTTTCAATATCTTCGATTAGCTGAGCAGTATATTTATCACTCTTCATTAAAATTAAGTTTTTAAAAAAAAATAAAATTAATAATAATTTTTTAAAAATAGTGATAAAATTTCATACAATGATTATAAATTTTGAATAAAAAAATTTCAGAGCTACAGATTCTTAAATACTCGCTTAATAGTCTATTATTTTATATAAAAAGCTAAAATATTCGTTTAAATGTAGTTTAATATAGTTTAATATACTGCTTAAACTAATCAACATATCACTAACCAACTTATCACTTATCACCTATCACCTATCACCTATCACCTATCACTTATCACCTATCTCATCCTCACCTCGTCTCCTCGTCACCCCAGTCCCCCCGTCTCCCAGTCTCACCATCAACTTATCAACTCATCACTTATCACCTATCACTTATCACCCATCACCTATCACCTATCACTTATCACCCATCACCTATCACCTATCACTTATCACCCATCACCTATCACTCCTCAACTTCTCACCAATAACTCCCTCATCTTTTATAGTAAAAAAAATATTTAATTTTGCAATTATCAATAAAAAATTAAAAATATGTCATACTTATTTACTTCAGAGAGTGTATCAGAAGGACATCCTGATAAAGTAGCAGATCAGATTAGTGATGCATTGTTAGATGAATTTCTAAGGCAAGATCCAGAGTCAAAAGTAGCTTGTGAAATATTAGTAACTACTGGTTTAGTTATTATTTCTGGTGAAGTAACCACTAATGCTTGGATAGATCATCATAAGTTAGCTAGAGAAGTTATTAAAAAAATAGGCTATACAAAAAGTACATATTTTTTTGAGTACAATTCTTGTGGTGTCATATCTACGCTACATGAGCAATCTCCTGATATCAGACTAGGTGTTATTAAGCAAAAACCTGAGGAGCAAGGTGCTGGTGATCAAGGTATGATGTATGGCTATGCTTGTAATGAGATGAAAAATTACATGCCTATATCCATTGAGGTAGCAAACATATTATTACAAGAGTTAGCTAATATCAGAAAAGAAGGAAAGGTAATGCAATATTTGGGACCAGATAGCAAATCGCAAGTAACATTAGAATATGACGATAATGATATTCCTACAAAAATAAATACTATAGTAATATCTACCCAACATGATGATATCTGGGAAACCTCCGAAGAGATGCAAAAATCTATAGAGCAAGACATCAGACAATATCTCATCCCAAGAGTAAAAGCATCTAATGTAGTACCTGAAGAAGTTAGAAAACTTTTCGATCAAAATGATTTCAGACTATTAATAAATCCAACAGGTAAATTCACTATTGGCGGACCTCATGGAGATACTGGATTGACAGGACGTAAAATCATTGTAGATACTTATGGTGGACACGGTGCTCACGGTGGTGGTTCTTTCAGCGGTAAAGATCCTTCTAAAGTAGATCGCTCTGCTGCATATGCTCTACGTTATATTGCTAAAAATGCTGTAGCTGCAGGATTAGCAGATAAAATTTTATTGCAAATATCTTATGCTATTGGCATAGCTAAACCAATTTCTCTTTATGTAAATACGTATGGAACCGCCAAAGTGGCGATGAGCGATAGAGAAATAGCTGATAAACTACTCCATATGTTTGATCTTTCACCTTATGGTATTATCAAAAAATTTGAATTAACAAATCCTATATATCTACCCACTGCATCATATGGACATTTCGGCAGAGATGTTTATGAAAAAGAAATAGAAGTAAGTGAGCTACATAAAGATGCCCAAAAAAGAATTGTCGATGGACAAACAAAATATTATAAAAAGATAACTTTTTTCCCTTGGGAAAAGCTTGACAGTGTAGATCTGATAAAGAATAATTTTAATCTTTAATAAATTTAAAACTGAAATTCACATTATATATTTATTGCAAATATATCGTTAACATCTTTTATAAATATTCAAGATGTTAACGATTATTTAGGTTCTATAACTTTTTGAGTCGGTAAAGATTAAAAAAAGTAATTTTATAGAATGAATTTTATTAGTGTATTGTTGTTAAATATTAACCACAAAGTTCTCAAAGAAGGCACAAAGAACACAGATTAAAATGTCTGAACTGGGATTTTGTGAGATTAAAGGATTTTGGGATAATCGTACAAGAATCTGCGCTTCAGGCTTATTAAAAGATGACTAAATAGTATTTTTATATTTGAAAAACGTTGCTTCCTATCCGCATTGGGAAATGATTTGCAATAAAACAAGCAAGCAGGGATGGCAAGAAGGGTTTACACTGTTTGAGCAAGCTAAAGCTTGCGAGTTTGTAAACCCCAAGAGGTGATTGCGTAGTTTTATCAAATCATTTCCCCTGCGGAGACTTTTCTTTTGTTACTTTTCTTTGTGTGGCTGACAAAGAAAAGTAAATTAGTTATATGATATGACTTTTTCAGGGCTAAAGCCCATACTTTTTCTTGGTCATGCCCTGACCTAAAGGTCAGGGTTAATTTTATGCTTATTTGTGTGCATTTGTGGATTAATTTATTACTATTATCTTTCTAAAACTCTTCAACTTATCAACAAATCAACTTTAATTTATAATTGTTGCCCTATGTGATAAAATAATTTACCCACACTATCTGTTATAGAACCATTTTTTAATATGAAATATAGTATCAGCCTTCCAAGAACGATTTCATATCCCTAAATATATTTCCCCCAAAAACCACAATTATCAACTACACAACACATATAAATCGTCTCTTTTGGGAATGCACATTATAGGAATTTGTGCTTTTTTTAGTAAATCTTTTGCATTGGGTCCCAGAATGTAATCTATTGCTCCCCAATATTTATTCACCATAATAAGGTATAAACTTATCTGGTCAATAGTAGCTAATGATATGCTACTCTGCTCAATGGTATAGACTGTGAAATCAGTATCAATGATAGAATAGTTTAAATCCAATTTATCATAAAGCTGTGTTAGACTAGTAAAATTACTCATAATACCAAGTTTGTAATTCTGGTCTTTCACTTTGGGCTTGTAGATAGTTATTTGACTATTAGCAATTCTCGCAAAATAAGAACCCCATAGTATTTTTTCTTTTTCTTCCTTTTCGAAATTCATAGCAAAAGCAATTTTATCTAATGGCAAAATAGTAGCATTATTAGGCACTAGAATTAATGGCACTCTGCTATTGCGAAAAAAATATAGAGTTTGTGAGATAGTGGTTCCCAAGCTAGTTTTATTACCTATAAGACTAACTACAAAAAAAATAGCCTCATATTTAGAACTTGCTTGGATAAGCCATTCTTTCATTGGCATATCTAATTGCAATCCCATTGCTGGAATTTTAAATTCAGTATTTATATAGTTAATAAGTTTTTTTAAAATATCTTTATTGAATTCAGGTGGAGCACAAATGGTTAGCTGTGCTCCGAAACTTTTAGCATAAATAATAGACTGCGCTAAAGCAATTGTGGATGAATAATTTTCATTCACTATTAAAAAAACGTTCCAATTTCTCTCCGTGGGAGGTTCTTTGATATTATAATACCATTCGGGTAATATTATTGGATATATAGCTTGGTCTTCCATTCTTTGTTTTCTGTTTTAATTATTACAAAATATATACCTGATTTTAAGTTTTTTGTAGAAATTGTTTCAAAATTATTAATTAATTTTTTAGTAATTAACAAAGATCCTTTCTCATCAAAAATAAAGAGAATGCCATCATTACCACTATATGCAATATTTACCTCATCAATGGCAGGATTGGGATAAATAATTGGTTGTTGATATGATAGTAAAGAAGGATTATTTACATTATTCAATATACTAATTGCATTTAAATAGTTATTTATCAACTGATTATAATTTTTAGCAAAAACAAAAATAAATGACAATTGCAGAGAGTCTAAATAATTAATGTTTAGTGGACCAGCTTTTACTAAGACAGAAACATCATTACCATAGCTTTGACTACCAGCCGTAGTTCTATCAGTTGTGAGGCATGTTCGCTTTTCTACATCTGTAAAACCATCATAAATATTAATAGATCCATCAGCACCATTATTATCTATAGCATAAATACTATAGGGTAAATTTGTTAATAATCCGATACCAGCGAAATAATTAGAATCTATATCAAAAGTTACTGCTCCACGAATGGCATCTTCACCAATAGCTTTATTCCCTTTCTCTCCTATATCCCAATCTGCAAATATTCCAAAATAAAAATTATCAATATCATCATTGGAATTATTTATAATATTATAATTAACAACAAAAAAATCTTGATTTAGTCCAGAAATGTAATTGTAAGATCTTTGCTTAATATCAATACCAATGGGCAAAAAGCTCAATGAATCATTATAGTTACACACGACATTCCTTGTATTATCAGTGATATTTGTGTAAGAATAAATTTCATTTTTAATTTTAAAACTATTTTTTAATTGATCATTAACACCATAAATATTATCTGAAATTCTGCCATCAGTCGTACCAGCTACTATACCAATGACACTGGATAAAGGATTAGAATTTTTATAACTCACGCCATTACCATATAGATGATATCGCCCGTCATAATATCCTATTCTACCATTATTAGTAAAAGAAGCTAATAAATTATCATTAGCTAAATCAATAATATTTGGAGAATAATCTATATAAATAGGATCTATATTAGTAAAAGAGCTATTAGATAATTTTGCTAAAATTAAAAAAGTAGTTGGATGATAAGTGGTATCATCTATGATAAATCTTGCAGATAAATTTTTAGGTACATTATAGCTAAGGCTATCAAAAATAAAAATACTATCAAGTAAATGAAAATTAGGATTTTTTGATTGCAAATGAATGGCTACGTCATATGAAGAATTTAAAAAACTCTGGATAGAAAATTGTAAAATCAATGTATCGCCAGTAGTAATATCAGTAGGATATGTAGAATAATCTTTTAATCTAATCGAAGGTAAAAAATTATCAGATAATGCCTTGTAAATATTTAATCTGCCAGAGCCCAGTTTATTTTTATAAATTAGATTATCAGAAATAGTGTCAATCACATCAGCAGAAGTCCTTAATAGCTCTATAGCATCTAAGTTATTTAATTGTGGGAAATGACTCAAGACTAAAGCAGCTGCAGCAGATACCATGGGGGCAGCCATTGATGTTCCATTAGAATAAATGAAACCAGCATTAGGCCATGTAGAAAAAATACTATGTCCTGGAGCTGAAATATCAACATCATAATTATAAGATGAATAAGGCCACTTAATATCATATTGATTGGTGGCAGCTACTGACATAACGTAAGGAAATGAAGCGGGGAAATATCGTATTTCATCATTTTGATTGCCAGCAGCAGCTACTATTATAGCTTTTTTTACTAATGTAGCATATTTAATAACTTCTAATGGGAACTGCCCAGGAAATGTTGTACTACCCCAACTGCAATTGATAACTCTGCAACCGTGCTCCACAGCATATATAATTCCTTCGTAAGTATAAATCATTTGGTCATTGTCATTAATGACTTTAATAGGTAAAACTTTACATTTAAAACCAATACCACTCATCCCGAAATTATTATCTGTAGTAGCTCCAGCGATACCAGATATATGAACACCATGAGCATTAGAAAAATATGTGGGGTCATTATCCATCTCACCAAAGTCCCATCCACAATAATTGTCAATGAAACCATCATTATCATTGTCTATGCCATCTATAGTATCGCGGTAATTATATGCCACTGAATTAACAAGATCAGGATGTGAAAAATCAAAACCAGTATCTACGATTCCTATTACAATGTTGCTATCACCTTGTTCTATATCCCAAGCCTCATAGGCTTGTATGAGATTGAGATAATATTGATTGTTTATAAAAGGATCATTTGGCATGTATAAAAGCTGCGGAATATAATAAGGCTCCGCATATTCTACTTTATTGCTAGACATTACTATGCGTGCTATTATATTAGGATCATAATCTGGAGAATATTTTATTCTGTATATTCTAGATAAATCAATATTTAGTTTATCATCGGCATTTTTTTCTGTAATATAAGGGAAAATGGGAGATATAGATATCAGATTTATGCTATCTAAATTTTGATTTATTTTTTGTGTAAGTATACTTGACAGCTCATCTATTTTTACATTTTTTTTAATTTTTACAATTACTTCATCCCTAAGATAATCGTTAGTTGTTTGGCCCAAAACAATTATATTAAAAAATAAAAGAAAAATTAGAAAAATATTTTTTTTCATTTAAATTTTAGGATTTATTAAGCAAATATAGTAAAAAAGAATTATAATTTTTTTTTAAAAAAATTTATAAAAATGAATTAATTATTCTAAATTAATATCATAAGGCAATCTAGTCATAATAACTGGACTTTCTAAATTGTTATTAAACAAATAATAATGGTAAAACGAAGTGAAAAACTCTTGAGGTATTAATTCATTTACTGCAGATTCTGGAGTCATCATATCCATTATTTGTTGATAAAGGGTAACAGGAGCGGGATAAGTAACTACGCGATAATCGCTAACTTTAGCTAATTGAGCAGCTTTTTTGATAGCATCATTTGTATTACCGAGACTATCTACAAGCTTTAAATTTAAGCCATCTATGCCAGTCCATACTCTACCCATACCAATTGAATCTATATATGATATTGGTAAATCTCTACCTGCATTAATGCGAGATAAAAATATATCATAAAAGTCTGATACATGCTTTTGTAAAGTACTAATAGCATAATTATTAGGTCTTTTAAGGGTAGCAGTGAAATCGCTATTAGCATTAGTGCCTATGCCATCCTGAGTAATACCTAATTTATCATTTAATAATTTATCTACTAATGGATATAATCCAAAAACTCCTATAGAACCTGTAAGAGTAGTTGGTTCAGCAAATATAAAATTGCCTGCACTAGACAAGTAATAACCACCTGAGGCAGCATATGAACCCATACTAACAACAAGAGGTTTTTTAGCTCTAATGTTCATAAGCTCTTGCCATATGACATCTGATGCTACTGCATCACCACCAGGACTATTTATACGTAATACAACAGCTTTTACATTTTCATCATCAGCTAATTTTCTAAGTATAGGTACCATTTTTTCAGCTGTTATCTTGCCATCTAGAGAGCCTTTCATCATTATTTCACCTTCTGCGAAAACTATTGCTATTTTATTCAAAGTTTTTTTATCAGCTTTAATATTTACCTTATTTTGAGCAATGTACTTACCTATAGTTATTGGCTTGGGAGTAGAACCTATCTTATTTTCCACCATTTTGTCAAATTCTAATAAAGAAACTAAAGTATCTACCATTTTATTATTAAAAGCATAACTAGCATTGAAAGCATATAAACTATCTGCTATCAAATTTAGTTTATCAATAGGAATATTACGAGCATTACTAACGTCTGTAACTATAGTGTTCCACATTTGATTAGCAAAATGTGAATATTGTTCTTTATTCTCAGGGCTCATTTTGTCTTGAATATATGGCTCTACAGCACTTTTGAATTTGCCCTCTCTCAGTACTATCATGTCTACACCAATCTTTTGTAAAAGATTTTTGTAAAAGTTAATTTCTAAATAGATTCCTTTCCATAGTATAGATCCTATCGGATTAAGAGCAATTTTATCTGAAGCAGTAGCCACATAATAGCCTGTTTGAGAATAAGCATTACTAAAAGAATAAACAAATTTGCCACTTTTTTTGAATGAATCCAATGCCATTTTAATAGGTCTAAGAGTCGTAAGGTCTGAACTCACTTCTGAGCAATCTAAAATAATACCATTTACCTTGTCATCATTAATAGCATAGTAAATAGCATTTACTACATCATAAGAGTTTAATTGCTTCTGCATGCTACCATTGCTATACAGATTAAAATTATCTTTTTCATATTCACCTATGTGAGTAGCTAACGAAATTTTCAAAACATTATAATCAGACTGTATCTCAGATGTTTTTTTAATAGATTTTACTGATAGTGATATCATTCCCATAATAAAAAAGAATAACAGAATAAAAAAGACTATAATTGTAATTAAATTACCTAATAAATTAGCTCCTAAATTTTTACCAAATGTTCCCATAAATAAATTTTTTACAAAGTTAAGATTATTTTTTAAATGAAAGGAGAAAATAATTAAAAATTTATTTCTAATTTTGTGAAAAATTTGCCCTGTGGTGTAATTGGCTAACACGTCTGACTCTGGATCAGAAAAGTCCAGGTTCGAGTCCTGGCAGGGCAGTTTTATTTTACTAAAGGTTAAAAATTTTTATTGTCCATAAATAATTCTATATTTTTATAATAAAATGACTGATAACAATAAATATTATCGTATTTCGCAAGTGAGTAAAATGCTAAACATACCTGCTTCCACTTTAAGATACTGGGAAAAGGAATTCAAACAACTAAAACCTCTAAAAAGTAAAAATGGCATTAGATATTACAATGAAAAAGACATAGAATTATTAAAAAAGATAATCTTTATGATAAAAGAAAAAGGTTATACTATTGATGGAGCTAAATTCGCATTAAAAAACATAAATGCCAAAACAGGTGATATAATCACAGAATTAATATCTATAAAAAATGATTTGAAAGAATTGTTAGATTTGATTGATGATAAAAGATAGTAAGAGTATTATTTGAATAAAAAATCGTGGAATTCAATTATTTAGTTTCTTTTCTAACTTTTCTTTAATTAACTCTAGCAAACTCAGTGGTGTAGAAGTGGCTCCGCTTATTCCTATAGATTTTACATCAGAAGGGATATTTATTTCGTCAATATCTGATAATAATGAAACAAAAATCGTATTAGGGTTAGCATTTTTAGCTATATTATATAAATATTTTCCATTAGAGCTTTCCTTGCCACTTACGAAGATTATCAAATCATGCTTTTGAGCAAATTTCTGCAAAGCAGGCGATCTTCCAATTACTATCTTGCACATTGTGGCATAAGACTCGAAATGTATATTACGTTTATTTAATTCAGTTTTGAAATATTCTTCTATTTTTTCGAAACCTTCTTTATCTTTAGTAGTTTGTGAGAAAAGTGCAATAGGCTTATCTAGTTCAACTTCTTTGGCTTGTTCTATGTTTTCTACAACTATACCTATATTTTTAGTATGTCCCAATAATCCTACAACTTCTGGATGATTTTTTAAGCCATATATAACAATTTGTCCATGCATTTTTATCATTTTCTCAGCAATTGTACTAATCTTTTTTTGTAAGTGCAATACTATAGGGCATGTAAAATCATATATTTTAGCATCTATTTTTTGTAATTTTTCATATGTGTTAGGTGGCTCACCATGAGCTCTGATAATGATTTCATTGCCTTTTAATAAATCAATATCGTTATATGAAATTTCTTTCATACCTAATTTCTTTAATCTATTTAATTCCTCTTCATTATGTACTAGCTCACCTAACACATATATCTTTTCTCTGTTTTTTAAAAGTTCTTCAGTTTTTTTTATTGAATTAGTTACCCCAAAACAAAACCCAGCATTTTGGTCTATTTCTATGAAAACGTTTTTCATTTTTTAATAAAAATTATAAAATATTTTTCAAAATTAGCAATATTTAATAAAAAAACTTTAATTTAGCATAAACAAAAACAATATTATGAAAACATTTAATTTATTTTTAGTAGTTTTATTTGCTAATACATTAATCTATTCGCAAATAATTAGTAAACAGCAATTAGATAGTATTATAAATCTACAATGGAATATTAATGATGCCCAATGGATAAATTTAAATAAAACATCCTATACTTATAATGATAGTGCAAATCTTTTAGAAGAAATTAATTTTTTATGGAATAATAACTGGCAATATAGCACTAAAATAACCTATGAATATGATAATGATACAAATTTAATTAATAAAATCACTTATTTATGGAATAATAGTTCTTGGATTGGGTCTAGTAAAATACATTATACCTATACACAATTAAATGAGCCTTTAGTAGTAGAAACATATAAATGGGTAAATAATGCTTGGAAAGATTCATTAAAAGAAGAATATATCTATAATAACAATTTACTGGCAGAGAGAATTTTTTATGTTTATCAAAATAATACTTGGGTGAATTCCGCTAAAATCGAATATTCTTATGATAATTATGAGAATTTAATTTTAGAAATTTTTTATTATTGGGATAATGCAAATTGGATAAATTCTACCAAAACAGAATATACTTATGATACTTTTAATAATCTGATTTCATCAATATATTATGAATACCTTTTTAGCTGGGCACCGAAGACCAAGAGAGAATATACTTATGATAGTTCTAATAATTTGATTACAACTATTTATTATAATTGGATTAGCACTTGGGAAAATTTATGGAAAACAGAATATAGTTACAATAATTATGGAGATATGGTACAAGATATTAATTACTCATGGGATAACCAGTCTAATAGCTGGGTACAAGGACGTAAAGTTGTGAGAACTTATGACAATAATTACACATTTGATGATATGATTTTACCTATTTCTATCAATTATGATTTATTTAGTCATAAATTATTGAATGAAATGTCTTATCAATGGAATAATAATTTATGGATTAATAATACTAATATTCAATATTATTATTCTGATTTTAATAATCAGGGAATTAGCGAACTTAATACAACTAATTTTAATTTATATCCTAATCCATCTCATGATTTTATCTATATAGATTTAATAAATAGTTATAGCGATGATATTATGTTTAGACTTTTTGATGTATTAGGTAATGAAATTATAGAAACTAAACTAGATAAAAATAATAAAATCGATATAGCTGAGTTAAATACTGGCATTTATATTTATCAAATAATTTATAATAAAAAGATTATTAATGGTAAATTATTAAAATATTAATTTTTTTTAAAAAAAAATATGTATATTTGCAAATACAAACCCTAAAAATATAAAAATATGAGGAGATTATTAAGTTTAATGTTGGCTATCCTAATTTCAGGAGTAGCTTTTGGGCAGATACAACCCATAAATGTTTCAAAGGTTCTCGATCAATCCAAAGAATCGAAAACAAGTATCACACAATCAAATACTCAAATGGGTAGAGTGCAAAGAGATAATAATACTATTCACTTTGCTGATCCTAATAAAGCTATCACAGGTACTTTTTCACTTTCTCCTACAACTTATATCCCAGGACAAACTATGATTTTAAATTTCAATATTACTTTTTCATCACCAGATTATGAATGGTGTGATGGGATCAGTATTACATTCCCTACTGGCATGACTCCACTAGTGACTGGTACAACTGATACTATTGATGACGCTACTCTTGTAACCCCTATATCAGGTAATACTGTTGTATGGGGACAAGTATCATCACCTTCTGGATATGGAGATATATATCCAGACTCATATGATTTCCAAGTGGCAGTAGCAATAGATGCAGGTCTAACTGGACAACAATCTATTGTTTGCTATGCTATGGGAGATGGATATGGTTCCACCCCACATGCTATCAATCAAACTATCATAATGACAGAAGCATTAGCACATGATGTAGCAGTAACTGGTCTTTTATTACAGAACATATATAGTACAGGCACCACTATAACTCCTAAAGCTCTTATATTTAATACAGGAACTAATGCTGAGACAGTAAATATGCAATTTGTCATCAATGATGGTACTACAGATGTATATACTAGTACAGTTACAGGACATGCTATTGCTAGTGGCGACATAGATACTATTACTTTTACACCAGACTGGACAGCTAATGTCGTAGGAAGTTATACAGCTACTTGTTATTTTACAACTACAGACGATTATGCAGCAAATGATACTTTAACTAAGGCTTTCTTAGTATCTGATCCTATCTGGGGTTTTGCTGTGAATGCTTATGATCCTGATGAGATAATACCAGAAGGACCAGTGAAAGTTAATTTAGCAACTGGAGAAATTATCCCAATTGGTAGCAATACTGTAACAGATTTAATACCAGGGGCAGACTTTATTGGAGGATCTTGGTATGCTAGTAACTATGATTCTGAATCATTAGTAACAATTGATACAATAACTGGAAATTTAACTACTATTGCAAATCTAGGTTTGGTAATGAACGGATTAGCTTATGATGCAACTACTGATAAATTATATGGATGTGCATACGATGGTAGTGCTAATTCTATTTTATATGAAATAAATTACTACACTGGTACTTGTACACAAATAGGCACTATTAGTGCTGGTATTATAATAGGTATGGCTGCTAACTCACATGGTAATCTATATGGGATAAATATTTCTGATGATGCCTTGTATAGCATAGACAAAACAACTGGTACAGGTACCTTAATCGGAGCATTAGGTTATAATCTTAATTATGCACAGGATATAGCTTTTGATAAAGACAATGATAAATTATATGGTACATTATATGCTACAGAAGGGTTACTATGCGAAATAGATACTACATCTGGTGCTGTTACTGTTTATAATACTACTCCTTGTGAGCTTACTGGTTTAGCTTTCCCATATGCATATACTTTAAATAATAATGATATTGCTGTTACTAATATAGATTTACCTGCTTCTGGATGCGATGTATCTGCAACTAATACTATTACTATAACTCTAAAAAATGTAGGTACTATGGATCAATCAAATATCCCTGTCAATATTTCAATCAATAATGGTACACCTATTACTGAAACAGTAGCTGGTCCTATAGTTTCTGGTGCTACTCTAGATTATACATTTTCTCAAAATTTCGATTTTTCGGCTGATGGAGTTTATAATATTACTGTTTATGCATCTCTATCTGGGGACGAAAATCCTAATAATGATACTATGCGTGGAGTAGTAAATAACTATGCTCCCAGTCAAGTCCCTACAACTATAGATTTCGAAGACATAAATCTACTCGATAGATATACAATAGTAGATAATAATAGTGATGGTAATACTATGTTCTATCTTAATGATCCTTCATATGCTCATAGTGGAAACTACGCATTAGCATATCAGTGGAGTGCTGATAACCCAGCAGATGACTATTTCTTTTCAAGCTGTATAGATCTAGAAACTGGACAAAATTATAAATTATCTCTATGGTATAGAGTTAGAAGTGCTAGCTACCCTGAATCTTTTGAAGTTTATTTAGCTTCAGCTCCTTCTGTTGCTGGCGTTATAGGTTCACCTATCATTTCTGTTGCTAATGCCACTAATACAACTTATGCAGAAGCAACAGCAAATAATGTAACTGTTGATAGTGATGGCTCATACTATATTGCTATCAGAGCTACTAGTGATGCTGACATGTATTATCTATTCATAGATGATATAACTATAGATATAAGTGATTATATTAAAGAAAATGAAAATCATTTTAATATCTATCCTAATCCTGCAAATGATGTATTAACAATTAATAGCAATACCACTATGAATCAAATAACTATAATAAATAGCTTAGGGCAAGTGGTGATGAATGTAGAACCCAATACAGATTTTTATCAAATAAATATAAATACTCTCCCTGAGGGCATTTATACTGCTAGAATAACTACTAATAATGGATTATCAACAAAACTAATTGTTGTAGCTCATTAATAATAAAAAATTAATAAATCAAAAGAGGGCTTGATTTTTCGAGCCCTCTTTGTTTATTTATAACAATTGAAATTACATTATGTCTATTAATAAAAACAAGCAATATCTATAATTTCATCCACAGATTTACACAAATTAACACTGATAATTTATTTTTTTTTAAGTGCATTTGAGAATTAATTGACAACTAATATCTTGCTAAACTAATCAACTAATCAACTCATCAACTAATCACTTATGACCTCTTCTCCCAGTCTCCTAGTCTCCCCGTCTCCCATCACTCTCATTTTGTGTGTATTTGTGGACAATAAAAACAATTGGATAGATAAATATTAACCACAGAGTTCTCAAAGAAGGCACAAAAAACACAGAGAATAGTAGAATTAAAATGCTAATAAATTGAACTTTGTGAACTTTGTGTAGTTTCTTGGTGTCCTTTGTGGTAAAATAATTTAACCACAATATATGTTATAGAACCATAATATTCATTTATTATAATAATTGAAAAAGATATTTTTTAGCATTTAGAATTCTATATTAAAAATTTTTAGAGTAATTTTGCAAATAGATAAGAAAAAATATGTTTAAACGTAATTATTTATTTATTTTAATAATAATATTGACTACAATTATTGGCTGTCAAAGAAAAGAAAAAATAAATTTCGAGAGATTAACTCCTCATAAATCTTTTTTGTATGTTGATCATAGGAATGATACGACTTTTAAAATTAAAAGAGCCAATAATGATGTGAATGTTTATTTACTAGCAAACAATAATTTTTTTACAAGAGGTACAGTGATATTGCTGCATGGGTGGGATCTATCACCATTATCATGGTGCGATCAGACCAGTTTCTGTAATGAATTATTATCTATGGGATATCATGTTATCATTCCTGATATGGGCAAAAGTGTTTATGCTTCTCAATATTACCCAGAAACTGTAAAAACAATGGCTATGTATCCTCAGTTGCCATTCGTTTTGGATACTTTATTGCCATTTTTACAAGATTCTATACATATTTTGAATAACTCACATAATAATTTTTTAATAGGTTATTCGATGGGAGCTAGAGGTGCTCTAGCAATAGCTGAGAATACAGAAAATATCTTTAGCAGATTAGTACTGATATCTGGTGAATATGATCAAACTCTTATACCAGAAGATAATATTCTAACTATGTATTTTGGTTCATATCAGCAATTCCCTGAAAGATGGGAAGGTAAAGATAATCTTTTGAGAAATATTGATAAATTAAATATTCCTGTTTTAATATTACATGGGCAAAATGACGATGTGATTTCTGCTATTCAGTCAGATACTCTTGCTAAAGTTTTAGAAAATAAAAATAAATTTTACATAAAGACTATTTATAATAACTATGGCCATGATTTTGATTTTGTTCAAAAAACAGTAAAAGACGTAAATGTTTTTTTAAATAAATACTTTTTACCACTAAATTAGCTTAAGTAATTATATCAATGTTTATTCAACATTTTTCTAAAATTTGTAATTTTGTTTAATTAATTTTTTACTATGAAAAAAATAATTTCAATAATAGCTTTATCACTGCTATATTCTATTGTTTATAGTCAAGATACCATTAAAGTGATGACTTATAATTTATTAAATTATGGCAATTACACATCCTATTGTACTACAAGTAATAATAATGTAAGTAATAAAAATGAATATTTAAAAACAATTATTGATTATACCTTACCAGATATATTAGGTGTAGTAGAGATAGCCCCAGAGGACACTTATATTGATGGATTTAGAAATAATGTATTAAATCAAAATGGTAGAAATTATTATGCTAAAACACCTAAATCTAACTATTCTGGTAGCTCCATAATAAATATGCTATATTATGATAGTAGGAAAATGACTCTTTCTTTTTGGACTTCACTGGCTACCACTTATAGAGATATTAATATTTACACTTTTTATTTTGAAAATGATGCATTAGAAAATGGAGATACTGTATATCTCACTTGTATAGTTATGCATTTGAAGGCTGGCAATACAGATACTGACGCCTCTGATAGAACTGCTATGGCACAAACCTTAATGAATTTCTTAAATAATTTTAATGAAAACACAAATTATTTGGTTATGGGTGATTTTAATCTTTATAGTTCGTCAGAAGGAGCATATCAACAACTGACTAATCACTCCAATGCTAATATTAGATTTTATGATTTTATTAATAAATATGGTGATTGGTCAAATGATGCATATTTCGCTCCATATCATACTCAGTCTACACATACTACTTCAGATTGTTTTATCGGAGGAGGATTAGATGATAGATTCGATTTTATCTTAGGGAATATCAATACTATAACTGGTGCTAAAGGATTTAAATATATTGCTAACTCCTACACAACACTTGGACAAGATGGACAACATTTTAATAAAGGGTTGTTAGATAGTCCTACTAATACTACTGTCCCATCAAATGTTTTAGAAGCTTTGTATTGGAATAGTGATCATTTGCCGATTATTTCTAAATTCATTGTAGATAATACTCTGTCTATAAATGATTATTCTCTTCCTATTAATTACTATATGATTGATAATAAATTATATATAAATTTTATTAATCCTTCAAATGCTGATATGTCTATTAAAGTATTAGATATGCAGGGCAGAGATGTATTTACTGACCAGATACCATCGAATATGCAGCAATATGTATTAGATATGAATAATTATAATAAAGGTGTATATCTCATTGATATATTTAATAATACTAATTTTACTTCATTTAAAATTATAAATTTTTAATAATAAATTTAACTATTAACTTTGTAAAAAATATATTATGAAAAAAACATTTTTAATTTTATTTTTAGTCAGTGCAAGTATTATGAAATTATCTTCTCAAATAGATACGACGTTTATAGAACCTGATTTTGCTATAGAACCGCAATTAAGCTCCAAACCACAAAAGTTTTTTGTCTCTTTCTATCAGAATTTTTGGTTAGATATAGATAAATCTCAAAGAGATAGTATGACTTTGAATGATTTTCAACCATCATTTGCAATTAATTATATTTATCCAATTATGCTGGGCAATAGTCAATTTGCTATAGCTTGTGGTTTAGGTATGAAAGTAGATAATATTAGGTTTCAAAGTGATTTGATTTCCCAAGATACGATTTTTTATTTTAATCCACAAAATATTTATAAAAAGCAAAAATTAGTTTTGCCATATATCTATTTACCTGTAGAGCTTTCATATACCTCAAAAGGAGAAAATACTTTTCGTCTAGCACTAGGTGGATTTTTTGGAATAAAAATTACTGATCATTTAAAGCAAATAAACGCAGATTTTAAACAAAAAATATACAACATCGATAATTTAGAAAAATATTATTATGGTGTATATATGAGGATAGGCTATAAAATAATTAACTTAAGTATTAATTATAATCTATCTTCAGTATTTGTAAGCAATGTACCTAAAAATATGCATACATTATCATTAGGGCTTACATTGTCTTTATTTTAGGAGCTTGTAGCGGAATATGGTTTTATAACGTTTTGAGTGTGTAAAGCTTAGTTTTTTCACTAATTATCTTATAAAAACTTTAATCTATCACTCAATGCTCATTTTTATTAAACTTCTAAACTTATCAACTTATCAATCTTGTTTTTTTTATTTGTGTTCATTTGTGGATTAATAAAGAAAAAACGCAATGTCTATAATATCATCCATAGATTTACACAAATTAGCACTAATGATTTAGTTTTTTGAAATGCATTTGCAAATTAAATTACATCTAATATCTTGTTAAACTAATCAACTCCTCAACTAATCAACATATATCTTTAATTTGTGCATAATTGTGGATTAATAATAATAATTAAACAATTAAATATTAATCTAATTAATTTACCCATATAAAACGTTATTGATCCTTTGATTGTTATTATGCTCTTGGAGGTGGCGTCCAGATACTATTTTTAGTACCTTTAATAACTCTAATCCATCCCATTAATGTTGCTAAATTAGCAAGGTAAAAATGTGTTATAAATCTAAAAAGTTTTAAAATTTTATTGCGTGGATACAGAATATATCTGTCTATTATAGTAATCAAAATACTGAGAACTATAATGCTAGATAGTAAAATATATAACCAATTACCTGTCGTAGCTATAATAATTGAAAATAAAATAATTATTATTAAAAAAAATGGACCAAACCAACGTAAGACTTTATGAGAAAAAAAACAAAAACTTAATGCATTAAATTTCAATAAAATAGAAGAAAAAATAAATAAATTTTGTATAGCACCGGCAGCTATGCGTATTTTTCGATTATACTCTATTTTCATATCCGCGGTGGTTTTTTCATAGACCACAGCATCACGAGCATATATTCCCCAAAAATTATTCTTTAGAATATTTAAGCAAATATAAAGATCGTCCATGATCAACTTATCTTCTGGTATAGGCGAGAATAAATCTTTTCGCATAGCATAGCAACCACCAAATGATCCCATTGTTTTTCCCCAAATGCACCCTTCATATTCTTTGATTTTAGATTCTAGTGAAATATATTTTTGCTCTGGCAATGTGATACCGTCCGTACTTCCATTTATATTTATTATCCTACTATCTACGAAACCTATTTTAAGATTACTAAAGTAAATCACTAACTCTATAATAGTTTTTGGGCTAAAAATAATATTAGCGTCAGTCAAAATAAGAATTTCATTATTAGCTTTTGGAATTAGCTGGTTGAGAATAGCAATTTTGCCTTGTCTTTGGGTGAAAAAATATGGCTTTATAAAAGAGTATTTCTCTGCCCATTCAGATAATATAGCATTAGTATTATCAGTAGAGTTATCTGATCCAATAAGTATTTCTATTTTGTCTAAAGGATAATCTCCTTTTATGATAGAAGTCAATTTGTCCGATATCACTAGCTCTTCGTTGTGAGCAGCAATTATAATTGATACTTTTGGTAAAAAATCAATGTCTGGTTTGCGACATTTGTGATTTTTAGAAAAATAATGTATTATTAATAATATAAAAGGATATAGTAAATAATTGTAAATCAATAAAATAGCACTAATCCAAAATAATATTTTGATTATTAACATTTTACAACATATTATAAAAATTCAACAAATCATCAGTTAATTTTTCTAATGAAAAATGTTCTTTGACTAGATCGCGTGCATTATTTCCTATTTGATGCGTCATATCAGGATTGTTAATTAAAAAATTAATTGCCTCAACGAACTCATTTATTGTATCTGCTATGATAGCATGTTTATTATTTTCTATGGGAATGCCCTCTGCACCTATACTAGTTGTAATAATAGCTTTACCCATGGCCATACCTTCTATTATTTTCACTCTAATGCCACTACCAGAAAAAAGTGGTACTATCAATATACTGTGCGCAGCTAAAAATTCTTTAGATGAGGGCACCTCACCGTAAAAAATAACATTTTTAAATGTTAACATTTTTGATTTCAGCGCATTATCACAATTTCTACCTGCTATATGAAACTCTAAATTTGGATGATTATTTAATACTTTGTGCCATACTTTTGTGAGAAACCACTCTAATCCCTCTTGGTTTGGTAGCCAATCTAATCCTCCGATAAAAGCTAATTTATCTATAACATTTGAATCGTTAGAAAAAGTAAAATAATCAGATAAATCTATGCCAACAGGTAAAATTATTTCTGGTTTTTGCTGCCCAAGCCATTTATGTATTCTAGCATCTGGTTCAGAAATAGAAAGAAGTCCATCATAGGTATTTAAATATTTTTTTAGATAACGTTGCAAACGGTTAGCTAAATTAAAAAAATAAAATTTTTTTAATGGATTAATTTCATTTTTTGCTTTTCTCTTCCATATATAATGCTCTATATTATGTGCTCTATAGACAACTTTAGCCGATGAATGCTGTCGTATCAGAGGTATTAAATGTAGTAAATACAATCCTTCTAGTTGTATTATGTCAAATTCATTAGTCTTTAATATTTCTATTAATTTTTCATTAAATGCATTTGAATAAAAACGCTCTGCTATGTATGGTGTTTTCTTAAAGAAAAAATTTATCAAAACATCTTGAGTACTAATATTAGTATCTACGAAACAAGTTTCAGCGATTATTTTATTTTTTAAATAATCTGGTAAATTATTTTCATCAAATGGATGCTTGGGAGTAGTCATAGTGAATAAATAGATGTCTTGGTGAGCCTTTACAAGTCCTTCTAGCATACTAGCAGTAGCTAATGCACCACCATCATGCGATGGGTATGGAAATTTATTAGCTATGATAAGGATTCGCATGTTTTTTTAAAAAATTTATCAAAGATAATAAGAACTTTTATAATTAATTGGAAGATTTTATTAATATTTGATTGTGATAAATTCTAATAATCAAATACTAAAATTAACTAAATACTTTATAAATTATTTTGATTACAAAATATTTAATTTAATTAGGCGTTTAATTAATAACTAAATTATTACTGGTTCATTCACTGTAATAACTATATATCATATGAGTATAATTTTGCTTTAATAAATTTTTACTTAATTTACTTTTCTTTGTCAACCACACAAAGAAAAGTAACAAAAGAAAAGTCTCCGCAGGGGAAATGATTTGATAAAACTACGCAATCACCTCTTGGGGTTTACAAACTCGCAAGCTTTAGCTTGCTCAAACAGTGTAAACCCTTATGCCTATCCCTGCTTGCTTGTTTTATTACAAATCATTTCCCAATGCGGTATTGCTAGAGCTTAATAATAATTGTAAAGGTATTCTTTAATTTAAATTCTTTGATTAATAACCACCTACAAAAAACTAGTAATTCTCAACAAATAGAAGTTATGCAATATGTTAATTTATTTATATGTTTTAAGAAAATTATTAGTTGTCAATTATTTATTTTTAAAAATAATGATACTTTTAAATAATTTTGACAATACTATATTTTTTAAACGCTTTATTACTCAAATAGCTTGCCAAGATCATCTTCGGTAATAGGTATTCTTTTAGTAGTATCGATTAATTGAGCAAATTTTAATTTTCTATTTTGTAATATTAAAATTTTTTCTTCTATAGAATCTTTTACAATGAATTTATAAGAAATTACATTTTTGTTTTGTCCTATACGATGAGTACGATTAATGGCTTGGTACTCTACGGCAGGATTCCACCACGGATCTAGTAAAAAAACAAAATCTGCTGCTGTTAGATTTAAACCTACACCACCAGCTTTTAGAGACATTAGTATAAGTTTAATATCTTTATTATTTTGAAATTCATTTACTATCTGCATTCTTTCCGCCATAGGAGTACTACCTGTAAGCATTAGAAAAGGAATATTATGAGCTTCTAAATATTCTTTATAAAGATTTAAATGCTTTACAAATTGAGAAAACATTACTAGTTTATTGTCAGAAATGATAATTTTATTAATATTTTCTATTACATCGTTAAATTTCCCACTTTCATCCTTGTAATTTTTATCAATTATAGCTGGATGATTAGCTATCAACCTTAGTCTAGTGATACCTGAGAGTATGGATAAATAAGCTTTATCAAAACCTACTCTTTGTTTAAGGTCTAAAAGATAATTACGTATTTCACTTTTCTTTTCTTCATAATAGCTAAGCTGCTGCTCTGTCATGACAGAATAATAAGTGCGTTCAGTCAATGGCGGCAACTCTTTAGCTACCATATCTTTGGTACGTCTTAGAATAAATGGACTAATGATTTGTTGTAGGCTTTTTTCTGTGCCTTTATGGGCATCTTTCTCAATAGGTATCATAAATTTTTTCCTAAAAGTATTGAGATCGCCTAATAAATTTGGATTTACAAATGTCATTTGAGACCATAAATCTACTATTGTATTTTCTATTGGTGTACCAGTGAGTACAAATTTACGTTTAGCATTTAGTTTAGTAATTACTCTAAAAATCTTACTAGAAGGATTTTTGATAGCTTGGCTTTCATCTAAAAAAATATAATCAAAAGTATGCTTACTCAGTATTTCGTAATCTTTTCTGACTGTCCCATAAGTTGTTAAAATCAAATCATACTTAGCTAGTATATGAGAGTCTATTTTGCGATTAGTACCATAATACACAAAATATGATAAAACAGGAGCAGTAGTTTTGATTTCATTAATCCAATTATATATTAATGAAAGGGGCATCACTATTAAAACTGATAATTTTCGTTCTTTGAAAAGTGTATTTTTCTCAAAATTTTTAGACGATTGTGGTATTAACTTTTGATTTTCATCTTTTTTGTATGCAAGAAAGGCTAATACTTGTATAGTTTTACCTAATCCCATATCATCGCTAAGAATACCACCAAAGCCGTGTTGATCTAAAAAATCGAACCAGTTAACGCCCTTTTGTTGATATGGTCTGAGGGTTTTTCTTACAGACGGTGGCACCTTAACATTAGCTATTTGATCTAGTTTTAATTGTTTAACGTCAATATCTATTTTAGAATTAGGTGTTGGAATATTTCTAAAAAGTTCTATTTGTGATTTAGATACTGATATGCTATTATGTCCATTTTGAGATAATATGGCTACTTCTTTATATTTAGCAAACCATTCCCTCGGCAATAGAGCGATTTTGCCATTTGGCAAAATGTATTCTCTTCTATTTTCTAGAATATTATTCCTCAATAAATAAAATGGCACACTATAATCATCAAAATACACCTCTATTTGCAAATCAAACCAATCAATGCCACTTTTTTTGATTTGCTGTTTTAGCTCTACTTTGCCCAGAAAATATTTATCTTTTAATCTATCTATATCTAACTCTATATTTTTATTAGTAAAAAGCTCTTTGTTTAAGTTAATAAAATTAATATAATCATATAAAGTCTCATTTTCATTAACTTCATTGTCATCTTCATTAGTATCAATTAGGATAAAATTATTATAAAATTTATGTTTTAATCCTATGAAATTTAAATAATTTATTGTTTCGTTTTCAAAATCTTTATTTCTCTTTATTTTAGTAATATTAATTACACCGTTATCATCATTAAATTCAACAAAACAATCTTTTTTGTCACTAAAAGCAATCTCTTCGTCATGATAGCGGAAAAACAAACTAAGTACAGGCTTCAGATCTAATCCTATTTCTAATCTTAAAATAGGTATAGGAGAAATGGATAATTCTTTGACAACAAAATCTCCATTTAGCTCCACAGGCAATTGCTTTTCGAGTAATGGTTTTATAAATTTATTAATATAAGTAATTTCATGAGATTGTGGGATAAAAATCTCTTTTTTTTCTAAAAATGGTTCTATTTTTTTGCCATCTATACCATCATCAGTAGTATATAAAACGCCATTATTTATTACCCAGCATGGCAAATAGTTTAAAATATAGGTATTTTCTTTTGACAAATTTATAATTTTATCATTTACCTTGGTTTTTAAACTATATTTAATGCCTTGATTATTTTTGTTAAAAATAAATATTATATCTAATGGATTAGAACTAAAATGAATTGGCTCCTCGCCAATAATTACACTATCTCGATCTCCTTTGTTATATAGAGGTATTCCATTTTTTTCTAATATTTCAAGAAGTTTATTTGTTTTTTCGCGTAGATAATTGGTAATTATTTTAAAATTTTTTTCATTTAAATTAGCTAATTCATATTCAATATTTAATGTGTCTAAGTGAAAAACATTGGCTATATGTAGATAGGTCATCATAGAGCATAATTCTAGTGCTTTTTTAGTAGGTTCATCTATATCAATTGATACATTTTTTAATGTAACTGGTTTATAAGCAGCACTGAATTGACCATTTTTCAATATATTAACCTCATATGGTACTACCATCCAATCAAAATATTTATCTTTTACAATTGTAAAAATAATTCGCTTATCCACAGTTTTTGTATTCTTTTGCAAATATAATAATTATAGTTTAATTTAAAAAATTTATATAATAAAAAAAGCGATGTAAAGTTTTCATTTACATCGCTTTATGTTTTTTTTGATAAAGATTATATCATCTTGAGAGCTTCTAATGCAGAATTATAATTAGGTTCATTAGTGGCTTCTTTTACATATTCCACATATCTAATTATACCATTAGTATCTATTATTACAACACCTCGAGCTAATAGCATTAATTCTTCTATTAGAAATCCATATTTTTCACCAAATTCTCTATATTTATAATCACTTAATGGTATTACATTTTTAATACCTTCTGCAGCACAGAATCTATTAAGAGCAAAAGGCAAATCCATAGATAAAGTTAGCACTACTGTATTATCATCCATAGAAGTAGCTAATTTATTAAAAGTACGCGTTTGTGTAGCACATACAGGCGTATCAACGGATGGCATAATAGATAAAATTATTTTTTTCCCTTTAAAATCATATAAATTTTTTTCATTTAAATCTTTATCTACAACTTTAAAGTCTGGAGCTTCTAAGCCAACTTTAACTAAATTACCTAATAAGGTTACTGGATTTCCACCAAATGTTATTATTCCTTTATTTCTTTCCATAATTTTTTTGTTTTCTACAAAATTAATCATAAATAGTTTATCCCCATTAATAACTGACAAATATCACGTAAATCATCAAAATTATTAAAAATAAAATAAAAAATACTGATCTTTTGATCTTTAAAAAATTTTAAAAAAATTTTTTTATTAAAAAAAATTATGTAATTTTGCAAACGCAAAAGGGCCCATAGCTCAGTTGGTTAGAGCAACTGACTCATAATCAGTAGGTCCCAGGTTCAAGTCCTGGTGGGCCCACTTATATCAAGTCATATATTCCAAACTAAAAATTACTATATTTTATCAAAAATAAAATGAATGAAATTTCAATTTTTTTTGAGATAACTCTATAGTAGGCATAGGTGTTTTGATGTATTTAAGAGGATAAAAGATATATTTCCACTTTCCTATATTAGTTTGATTTATAATTTTCCACCAGTCTATATCTATAGATAAATAAAATTGCCTATAAGGTACTATGTCAGGCATTACGATATCTTGTTCATAGGAATTTCCATAAATCATTGCTTCTGCTCCATATCCAAATGAAAACATTAAAAAATCTGGAAAATTATTATCTATTTTGCTGATTGGTATAGATATCCAATAAGTTTGTCCATTGTAATCTTTTAACATTTGTTGCCTAAAATTATTTCCTAATAATTCTGGCCTTTGTTGTGCCCATTTTGTTTGATGAAAAGAAAATTTTAATTGCACATCATCATTTAAAAATGTAGCTGCCATTATACCTGCTACATTTAATAATAAATCACTAATAGAAAATCCCCATCCTTCACTAAAACCATCCATTACTTCTATGCTAGCCAAATATGTGAATGTTACTATAGGTGAAGCTATTCTACTTTGAGTACAATTTTTGAATAAGTCACTGTTAAGATTTGTTAAAGAATAAGCAGTGAAGAAATGTCCAGCTTTGTCCATTTCAAGCCATTCTCTGCTATCATCAAAAAAATGAAATTTCCCTGAATTATATTGATAATACCAACTATAATAAGTATAAACACTTATACCTGCATAGATACTACTTAAAACTGTAATAGATTTATTTTTGCAATCGTATTCATTAATATTTGATTGTGATAGCAAAAATTTATTATTTGCATACAAAAAAAGAAGAAGAAGTATAATTTTTTTAAAATTGTAAAACATTGTCATTGATATATTCAAAGATAATATAATTTTAAAATAATAGCCTATAAATATTTAAACATTTTTTTAATTTAAAATAAAAACCATCCCTTTCCGCCCCCAATTTTTTATCCCCCTTCCCCTCATATTTTAAATTATTGCTCTTATTCTTGCTTTTCCATTAAAAACTTACTTCCTACAAAATTATTAAAATTAATTCTTTATTCTATACATAAAATTATAGTAATTAATATTAATAAAATAAAACAGCTATATATAATTAAAATTAGAAATAACTAGTAATATTTTTTGAAAAATTGCCATTTTTTTATTTTACCTTTTGATTTATTTTTAGTAAATTTGCAAATAAATATTTACTATATCATGGATGAAGAAAATGAATTAACTCAAGGAGGAGGGCAGATTTTTGATATTAACATAGAAGAGCACATGAAGACTGCCTATATTAACTATTCTATGTCTGTAATAGTTTCTAGAGCTCTGCCAGATGTACGTGATGGACTAAAACCAGTACATAGACGAGTTTTATTTGGTATGTTTGAGTTGGGATTGTATTCTAATAGGCCAACTAAGAAAAGTGCTCGTATTGTAGGTGAAGTATTAGGTAAATATCACCCACATGGTGATTCATCTGTTTATGATGCAATGGTACGTTTGGCTCAACCCTGGTCTATGCGTTATCCATTAGTTGATGGACAAGGTAATTTCGGTTCTATAGATGGAGATAGCCCCGCAGCAATGCGTTATACAGAAGCTAAACTAAGTAAATTAGCTGAAGAAATGCTCGCTGATTTAGATAAAGACACAGTAGATTTTCAAAATAATTTTGATGATTCACTTCGTGAACCTATGGTTTTACCTGCTAAAATTCCTAATTTGCTTCTTAATGGTTCATCAGGTATCGCTGTTGGTATGGCTACAAATATGCCACCTCATAATCTTGGTGAAATTGTAGATGGTATTATAGCTTACATCGATAATAGAGATATAACGGTTGAAGAATTAATGAACTTTATCAAAGGGCCTGATTTCCCAACTGGTGGTTTAATATATGGTATTGATGGAGTAATAGAAGCATATAAAACAGGAAGAGGTAGAGTAGTGGTACGTGGTGAAGCTGAGTTTGTAGAAAATAATAATAAATCCCAAATAATAATCTCTAGCATTCCTTATCAAGTAAATAAAAGTGATCTTGTTCAGAAAATAGCTAATTTAGTAGAATCAAAAAAGATCGATGGTATCACAGATATTCGTGATGAATCTGATAAAGATGGCATCCGTGTAGTTATAGACCTACGTCGTGATGCTAATGCTAATGTTATTCTCAATTCTTTATATAAATTTAGTCCTCTACAATCTTCTTTTAGTATTAATAATATTGCTCTTGTTAATGGAAAGCCAGAAACATTGAATCTCATTCAGCTAATTCACTATTATGTAGAGCATCGCCACGAAGTTATTATTCGTAGATCTAAATATGAACTTAACGAAGCAGAAAAAAGAGCTCATATTTTACAAGGTCTATTAAAAGCTTTAGATTTTATAGATGAGGTTATTGCTATCATCAGAGCTAGTGAAACTGTAGATCTAGCAAAAGCAAATTTGATAGAACGTTTCGACTTTTCTGATATCCAAGCTACTGCTATTGTAGATATGCGTCTACGAACATTGACAGGATTAGAACGAGATAAATTAGAAAGTGAATATGATGAACTAATGAAGAAAATTGCTTATCTACAAGACGTCTTGAGTAATGTAGACCTACAGATGCAAATAATAAAAGATGAGCTTTTAGAAATTAAACAAAAATACAATGACAAACCTCGCACAGAAATCGATGTTCATGGCAAAAATGTCAGAATTGAAGATTTAATAGCTGATGAACCTGTAGTAATTACTATATCACATCTGGGCTATATAAAACGTACAAAACTGAGTGATTATCGCAGTCAAAATAGAGGTGGTAAGGGGAAAATAGCTTCAGATATAAGAAATGAAGATTTTATAGAAAATTTATATATCGCCACTAATCATGATTATTTACTACTTTTTACTAAAAAAGGTAAAGTCTATTGGTTGAGAGTTTTTGAAATACCAGAAGCAGCTCGTAATGCTAAAGGAAAACCTATTCAAAACTTGATTGCTATAAATGCTGATGATAAAATTCAAACAATTATCAATACTAAAAATTTGGAAAATACAGATGCTATAAAAGATGATTATGTTATTTTCATAACAACTAATGGAATAATTAAAAAGACTAGTTTGACTTTCTATGCACGTCCACGCAATAGTGGTATCATAGCTTTAGGTATTCAAGATGATGACAATCTTTTACAAGTAGTACACACACATGGTAATTCTGAAATATTTGTAGCTACTAGTGAGGGCAAAGCTGTTAGATTTGATGAAAAAGAAGTGCGCCCTATGGGTAGGACAGCTACTGGTGTGAAAGCACTTTCTCTCAATTCTAGTACTGATAAAGTGATAGGTATGGTAGCATTGGAAAATGAAAATCAACAAATTTTGGTTATTTCCGAGAAAGGTTATGGTAAACGCTCATTATTATCTGCTTATCGCAAAACTCACCGTGGTGCTAAAGGTGTCAAAGCTATGAATATTACTGATAAAACAGGAAATATTGTTGGCATTATTGATGTCGATAACCCAGATGATGATATCATGATTATAACTAAAAATGGCATTGGTATTAGATTAAATATTTCAAATATTCCACTACTAAATAGAGTAACTCAAGGTGTTAGAATAATTAATTTAAATAGTGATGATGCTATCGCTTCTGTAGCTAAGATAGCTCATGATATTGACAATGGTACCATTAATGAAATAAAAGATGATAATCTAGATATCGATGAAACTGATGTTACAATCAATCAAGATGCTAATATAGATGAATTTTAAAAAAATATATTAAAATTTGTAAAATGGTATTATTTTTGTAGAAAATTTAAAAAATATTATATTATGAAAACTAAAATTTTGTTTTTAAGTATTATACTTTTAGTGAGTATAAGTTCATTTGCACAGTCAAATAAAGTATTAGATGCTTACAATTATTTAAAAGCTGGTAAATTGGATAAAGCAAAAGCTGCTATAGATGCTGCTGCTTTATATCCAGATACTAAAGACGATCCTAAAACATGGCTCTACAAAGGTAATGTTTATTTAGCCTTAGCTTTTAAAGAAAGTGACCCCAAAAATCCTTATAAAGATTTAGCTACTAATCCGTTAGATACTGCTCTAGAAGCTTATAAAAAATGCCTTATTTTGGATCCTAATTTTATCGCACCAAAAGCCAGTCCCAATAGTCCAAGAGTTGGACTTAAATTTGTAGCTGATGAGTATTATAATAAAGGAGCAAATTATTTTAATAATAAAGATTTTAATAATGCTCTTTCATTTTTTGAAAAAACTAGAACTGTTAGAAAAATATATTCTAATACTCCAGATACCTTGGCTGATTTTTATGGTGCCGTGGCTGCTCTGAACCTTAAAGATACTATTACTGCAGAAAAATATTTAAAAGAGTTAACAACATATGCTGAATACAAAAATCCTACTGCTTTTAATTTACTTTTTGATATTTATCTAGCTAAAAAAGATACTACAAATATGCTAAAAACTATTGAATTAGCTAAAAAAAGACTTCCTGATAATAATGACGTCCTCCTGCGTGAAATAAATTATTATTTAATTACAGGGGATATAGAAAAATCTCAAACCTTATTACAGGAAGCAATTGCTAAAGATCCTAATAATCATATGCTTTATTATGTAGTTGGGACTAATTATGATCAACTATCGCAAGACACTACACTTAATCAAGAACGTAGAGATATGTTTTTCGAAGAAGCTAAAAAGTCTTACCAGAAAGCAATTGAACTGAATAATAATTTTTATGAAGCTTATTATAACTATGGTGCATTATTATTTAATAAAGGTGTAGAAATTTTTAATATAGCTAATGCTCTACCACCAACTGCTCAGGCAGAATATGAGAATCTAAAGAAAGTTTATGAGGATTTATGGCATCAAGCATTACCTCTATTAGAAAAAGCTCTATCGTTACAACCCGATGACATTCCAACATTATATACACTTAGAACTATCTATGCTAGATTATCAATGCCAGATAAACTCCAAGAAGTTAACCAAAAAATTGATAGTTTACAAAATAATCAATAATTAAATTCAAGTAAATAATTATTAAAAGAGTTGTCATTTATGACAACTCTTTTTTTTATTTATTAAATCTTTTTTGCAATTTATTATTTGATATTTATCATTTATCTTATTATAATATAATTTTTATGTTAATTTTGCTAAACCAAAAAACAAAATATTATGAAAAGGTTAGAAAACAAAGTAGCAATTATCACTGGTGCTGCAAAAGGCATGGGTAAAGAAGAAGCTATATTATTTGCTAATGAAGGTGCAAAAGTAGTAGTAACTGATATCCTAAAAGATGAAGCCGAGCTAGTAGCTAATGAAATCATTAAAAATGGTGGAGAAGCTATTGCTTACAAGCTAGATGTCTCAAAAGCAAAAGATTGGGAAAAATTAGCTGAAGATATTGAAAAGAAATGGAGTAAAGTAGATGTATTAGTGAATAATGCTGGTATATTGAGTTTAGCAGGAATAGAAGATGCTGACGAAGATGAATGGGACAAAATAATGAATATAAATGCTAAAGGCGTTTTTTTAGGCATAAAATACATTTTGCCACTAATGAAAAAAACTAAAAATGGATCTATAATAAATATTTCATCTATCTTTGGGTTAATAGGTAGTGGAGCTTCAGTAGCATATCATGCTTCTAAAGGAGCAGTGAGACTTTTAACAAAAACTGTAGCTGCTGAATTAGCTAAATACAATATTCGTGTTAATTCCATTCATCCGGGTGTGATTAGAACTCCTATGACTGATGATTTATTAAAAGATCCTGAAGGTTCAAAAGCTTTACTCGGTACAACAGTTTTAGGCAGACCTGCTGAAGCTATAGAAGTAGCTTATGGAGCATTATTTTTAGCTTCAGATGAATCATCTTTTATGACAGGATCTGAGCTAGTAATAGATGGTGGCTATACAGCACTATAAAATTAAAAATTTTTAATAATTTTACAAACCAAAAATAAAAAAACTATGAAAAAGTATGAATGCGAAATTTGTGGATATATTTATGATCCAGCAAAAGGAGACCCCGATTCTGGTATAGCACCAGGAACACCATTTGAAGACCTTCCTGATGATTGGGTTTGTCCTGTATGTGGTGTAGACAAAACAGAATTCAGTGTTTTAGAAGATTAAAATGACACTTTAATTAATATAAAAAGCCCATTCTGATGAATGGGCTTTTTATTGCTCATACTTAATATTAATATTATAGCAAAATTAATGTCAAAACATTAGATTCCCGATAGATTATCTCAAAAATATATCGTATGTGAGTATTACCATACGCTCATTAACCCTGACCTTTAGGTCAGGGTAGAACAAAGAAAAAGGTGTGGACTTTAGCCCTGAAAAATTTAATTTGGAATCAATTATACTTATAAAAAAAGAACGCTAAATTTGTTTCTATTTTTTTAACATTTCAAAAATTTTATATTTGCATATAGTTTTTATTTCCCAAATTATGAAAAAGTTAGTTTTATTAATTTTATCAATTTGCTCCCTGACATTATTTAGTCAGGAATTTAAGCAAGTTAGTCCACAATCAAAATCATTTGCTTTATCATCAGTACAGCAAATACATACTGTGGATGTTTCAAGTATCAATTGGACTCTATTACACAAGGAGGATTCCATTGCTTTGGCAAACAATCTGCCTATTAGAGCTGGTGTATCATTAAGTCATGAAATAGATCCAGCTACTGACGGCGAATGGACTTTATTACCAAATAATAAAGTTGTATGGCCTTGTAAAATTACTGTTCCAGGAGCCACGTCTATAGTCATATCTTTTGATAAATGGAAACTTAGTGATGATGCCGAACTATTTGTTTATAATGACAATGGCTATGTAGTAGGTGCTTATACCGCCAATCATAATGACAAAAATGGTGGTATTAGACAAATGGCTACTACTCCTGTTCCAGGTGAGATTATTACTATTGAATTAGTAGAAAATGCAAAACCTAATACTTTGCCACTGCCTCCTAAAAGTAAAAATGAAACACAAGGCAATATTGCTATTCAGCAATATACTGGGCGAGTAGGACCTGTAGAATTACAAAATTATACTCCTAAATCTATTTTGCATATCTCTGAAATAGCTCTTATATACAATGACCCAATTAATGAGATACCACTTAAAGATTTAGGCGACGCTGATGTCTGTCAGGTAAATATTAATTGTTCACCAGAAGGTGATAACTGGCAAGCACAGAAACGCGGCGTAGCAAGAATATTTTTTAGAGAAGGTGCTTCATGGTATTTATGTAGCGGTTCATTAGTAAATAACACACAGAATAATGGTATACCATATTTTTTGACAGCATATCATTGTGGTGGTGATGCATCTGCTGCAGATAGAAATGTTTGGCAGTTTTATTTTAATTATGAACGTCCTGGTTGCCCTAATACAGGAACACCACCCAATAATGTGATAACAGGTTGTACATATAAAGCTGGTGGTGATATAACTGGTGGTTCTGACTTTCAGTTAGTAGAGCTTTATGATGATCCACCCCTCAGCTGGAGCCCATATTTTAATGGATGGTCCAGATCTGTAACTGCTAGCTCCAGTGGCGTAGGTATTCATCATCCATCAGGTGATGCTAAAAAAATATCTACTTACACTACCACACTTGGAACAGGTACATGGTCTGGTGGCATTTCAAGTGGACATTGGACAGTCAGATGGGCAGCAACTACAAATGGTTGGGGAGTTACAGAAGGTGGTAGTAGCGGCTCTCCTCTTTTTGATAATAATAAAAGAATCATTGGTACTCTCACTGGTGGTAGTTCTACATGCAGTAATCCAACAGCAATGGATCTTTATGGTAAATTCCCTGTCCACTGGACGGCTAATGGTACAACTGCTGATAAACAATTAAAACCATGGCTAGACCCATTAGATTCTGACCCGACAACATTAGATGGCTTCGATCCAAATGCTAGTACTGATCCACCTATTGCTAATTTCTCCGGTACTCCAACTACTATTACTGCTGGTCAAAGTGTACAATTTACAGATATATCTTCTAATTACCCAACTTCCTGGAAATGGACTTTTTCAGGTGGTTATCCAAGTACATCCACTATACGTAATCCTATTATAACTTATTTTACACCAGGAACATATGAAGTAAAATTAGTTGTATATAATCAATATGGTTCTGATTCTATCACAAAAGTCAATTATATTACCGTAAATTCCTACTCGCCACCATCCAGTCCCATTACTATAGGCACTGGTACTTCTCAAGGTGGTGTCTATCCTCTTGGTATTAACACTAGACCTCAAGGTCAAGCAAAATTTGTAAATGATGCTTCCATATATTTAAGTTCAGAGATAGGTGGCTCGTGCATTATTAATGCAATAGCATGGAGACCTAACACAAGTCGAACAGATACACGTAACATAAAGATATATATGAAGCATACCGACCTTACTTCTTTCACAGCGTGTACTACTGATGATTTAATTGCAGATGCTACCCTTGTATATGATGGTACTTTCACACCTGATGTAGTGGGCTGGTTTACAATAAATCTACAAAACCCATTCAAATATATATCTGGTAAAAACTTGATGGTCATTACTAAAGTTAATTCAACCGCTACCAATCTTAATGCCCCAAGTAATTGTTATTACACTACATCACCCAGTAGACATCAGCAATGGAATGGTACTACTGATCCATCCGCTAATAATGGTACTGTAAATAATAATAGGCCAAATATTCAACTAACTGTTCAGGGATATACTGCACCGACAGCTAATTTTGTTGGATTAAATTCAGTGTTTTCTGAAGATTTTGAGAGTACTACCTTCCCCCCTACTAATTGGATTATTGTAGATGGTGATGGTAATGGTAATAAATGGAATCATACTACTGCACAAAATCATACTCTAAATGGAAGTAGATCTGCTTACCATGGCTGGGGTGATGGGTTAACTTATGAAAAAGGGTGGCTTATTACACCTGCAATTGTTTTACCATCAGGTTCTCCTAAATTATCATTTTGGTCGTATAATAGTTACCCTACTTATTATGGAGATAATACTGTACTGATATCTACCACTACTTCAGATACATCTAGTTTTACTCCATTGTGGCAACCTGCAAGCGTAACTGAGCCATGGTCACAAACTATCATTGATTTAACTTATTATGCAGGCCAAACGGTTTATATCGCCTTTAGATATAGAGGTACAGATGCTCATGGCTGGTACCTTGATGATGTTATGATACAGCAAGAGGTATCCGATACTCTTAGGACTTATGAAGGAGATCCTGTTTATTTCATTGATAAATCAACTAATGTACCCATTGCTTGGGATTGGACTTTACAAGGTGCAGTAGATAATCACTTATATGTGCAGAATCCAACTACTATTTATAATGTAGCAGGATTATATGATGTTTCATTAAAAGCTGCTAATCCTGCGGGTGAAAATGTAAAAAATAAAAATGATTTTGTAAAAGTAATAGGACGTGCTCCTATATCACGATTAGAAGGTAAAGGTAATTTGAAAGATTATTATTTACGTCCTTTCATTCCTATAGGGGGTACAGTAAACTTCACAGATAAATCTTTACGCGTACCTACGGGGTGGAACTGGACTTTCGATGGAGGAGTACCTAATACATCTACTGCACAAAATCCCACTAATATTAGATATTCATCTCCTGGATTATATAATGTAACCCTAAATACATATAATGCACATGGTGCAGATACAGTAACTTATCTTGAATACGTTGTGGTCGGTGGCATAGATACTTGCACTAATTTTGTAAGTTCTGATGCCCTTGCTGTATATAGTGCTACTAATGGACTTATTCCTGGCCATTGTGACTTTGGTAGTTCTGATCGTTTATATAGATATGCAGAATATTATACAAATTCTTACCCCGGTAAAATACATGGCTTTGGTATGTATGTTGTTGAAGCACAAGGAACGGGAAAAACTATTAAAGTTACAGTATGGGACGACGATGGGGGGTTCCCTGGTTCTGTTATTTATACTGAAACTAGAGACATTACTTCATTTACTGCAGGCGCTTATAATGAGATTATATTTTCTAGTCCTGTTTCTGTTACTGGTAATTTCTTTATTGGTTATGAGCTAAACTATGATGCTAATCATAATTATACTACTCATCAATTTTGTGGTGCTATGGCAACATTTCGTACTAGTACAGTTGCACCTACAGCCTTTGCTTCTTATGGAACTACATCTCCTGGTACTTGGTATAATTTTAAAGATATTTTTGAGGATGAAAGTTCATTATATTTAGATTTAATATTTGAATATATTTCTACTGGTCCAACGGTTATAGCTACAGCATTACCTGATGCAATATGTAATAGTGAAAGTTCAGTATTAACAGCCAGTGGAGCAGATACTTATAGCTGGTCTCATGGTCTAGGTAGCGGAAGTTCTAAAACTGTAACTCCAAGTACCACAACAACTTACACAGTAACAGGTACAGTAGGAGGTAATACAGAAACAGCGACAGTAACTGTAACGGTAAATCCATTGCCAACAGTAACAGTCTCAGCAGACCCTACAACAATATGTGAAGGTGCAACTTCAGTACTAACAGCAGGTGGTGCTAGTACATATACTTGGTCTCATAGTTTAGGTTCTGTTAGCTCTATAACTGTAACCCCATCTAGCACAACAACATATACAGTAACAGGCACAAGTGCTGCTGGTTGTACAAATACCGCAACAGTTACTGTAACAGTTAATTCTATTCCAACAGTAACAGCATCAGCTTCACCTACATCTATAT
>ERZ773359.103-NODE-103-length-103116-cov-8.837727_pt1 | contig 103116 bp, 89 predicted proteins | sample MGYA00374955_ERZ773359 | MGnify/ENA primary metagenome ERZ773359 (study PRJEB29098, sample SAMN04486028) | biogas fermenter metagenome | study: EMG produced TPA metagenomics assembly of the Biogas fermentation microbial communities from Germany - Plant 4 DNA1... | reverse complement strand
TCATATCAGAGAATAGGCAAGAAAATTATTAAGAAACTTGATGAAAAGAAAGAGAAAAGCCTGTAATTAAGGGGTTAATAAAAGGAAATGATCAAACCTTCTTCTCCTGCGTATGTGCCCATGGTTGCTCCCATATAATTCATTATGACTTCTTTCGGGTTGTATTTCTTAATAATTTCAGACTTTAAAAATTCAGCATCTTTTAAGTTATTGATATGAGTAATGCCAAATATTGTGTTTGAAAAATCTTCTTTTAAATTCCCTATTAATTCAATGCTTCTTTTTAAAAATTTCTTTTTCCCCCTGATTTTCTCCAGAATCTCAACTTTTCCGTTTATCCCGTGCAAGATAACCTTAATGTCAAGCAGCTTAGCCAGGGAACCCTGGAATTTGCTTAATCTGCCGCCCTTAACGATATTCTCAAGGGTATTCAGCAGTATAATCACCTTGGTTCTCTCAGCCATATTCTTAAGATGATCAACTATCTCATCAATGCCCTTTCCCTGCTTAATCAGCTCACCGGCCTCAATAAGCTGAATTCCAAGCCCCAGCGAGCCGGATAAGGTATCTATTACCCGTACGTCACCTTTTGAATAGTCGCGGCCAAGACATGCTGAATTATATGTGCCGCTTAAACCCGATGATATGGTTAAACATAACACAGGTCCTTTCTCTGACAATTCATCAAAAACTTCCGCAAATGCAGCCGGAGAAGGCATGGAAGTCTTAGGCAGTTTATCTGCCCTCTGCATCTTTTCATAAAACTCTTCCGGAGAAAGCTCCTTGCTTTCCAGATAGTCTTTCCCGTCTATATGTATTGTCAAAGGTACAACAGTAATATTATATTTCTCTATTATCTCTCTGGGTAAATCACAGGTGCTGTCTGTTACCAACTGTATCAAAAAACCACTCCCTTTATTACTCTTAGTATTATATCATATAAACGTAAATAGATGTGAACAAACAATGAATTATGCTGTTATAATTCCCTTTTTTTCAGTCTGTCATACGGCCTAATTTATATGCAGGAGGAACAAAGGCAAGGGTTAATGCCCTACAAAGGGAAGTGCAGCTGTAAATGGCAAGTTTATGGACAAGAGAAGCGGCATTTAGTAAAATGGAATTGCTGATAAAAAGCCGGCAGAACTAATACCGGATACAAAAAGGATATAAAGCCCGCTCTTAAAAATATGACATATAATAACATGCAGCTGTTAATGAAGCAGTATTAAATAAAGTATAAAGGAAGGTGCATAGTATATGCTGTTTAAGATCTACCATGAAGATCCCCATTCACTTCACATCGGAACTCTGCCCCCGCGTGCCTATTTTGTGCCTGCCGAAAGCCCGGCTGCAGCACAGCCTGAAATTGCCCGCAACACATCTTCACGTATTCAATTTTTAAACGGAAGCTGGGATTTTGCCTATTTCGAAAGCATGTATGACATTGAGGATGCCTACTGGGTTCCGGGTACAGCCCGCCCTCCTATGAAGCCGATTCCTGTACCATCAGTCTGGCAGACCCAGGGGTATGACCGCCATCAATATACCAATTCCCGCTATCCCTTCCCTTATGATCCGCCTTACGTTCCCCATAACAACCCCTGTGGATTGTATATCCGCTCCTTTGCTCTTGATGAAGATAAGAAAGACTTTTCCCAGCACCTGAATTTTGAAGGCGTTGATTCCTGTTTTTATCTCTGGATTAATGGTAAATTCGTGGGATACAGTCAGGTTTCCCACATGACATCGGAATTTGATATAACGCCTTTTGTGAAGGCCGGAGAAAACGAAATTGCTGTACTGGTTTTCAAATGGTGCGACGGAAGTTACCTGGAAGATCAGGACAAGTTCCGCATGACGGGAATCTTCCGGGATGTATATATCCTCCACCGCCCGAAAAAGCATATAAGGGACTATACGGTACATACTTTCCTGAAAGACAATAGAAAAACCGCTGATATCAGGGTTGAACTTACATTTCCGGGTGAATCCTTCCCTGTTTCATATACCTTAACATCCCCTGAGGGCACAGAAATTGCCAGGGGAAAAAGCAGCGGAGCTTTAATTGAGATCTCTGTTGACAATCCTCTGCTTTGGAATGCTGAGCAGCCCAACCTTTATACCCTGATCATGGACACCGGAGAAGAAGTTATCGGAGAAGAAATAGGAATAAGAGAAATCACTATTGAAAACCGGTGCATTCTGATCAACGGCCAAAAGATCAAAATAAAAGGGGTCAACCGCCATGACAGCGACCCATTAGCAGGGCCTGCCGTAGGATACGAGTCCATAATAAGAGATCTGGCCCTGATGAAGCAGCACAATATCAATGCCATCCGCACCTCTCATTATCCCAATGCCCCTTACTTCTTACAGCTTTGCGATCGATACGGCTTCTATGTATGCGATGAAGGGGACCTGGAAGCCCACGGCGTGGTGGCCATTTACGGCCAGGATGCTAAATATTATAAAATGGCCGCACACCCGGAATTTAAAGAAGCCTGGGTTGATCGTGTCAGACTCCTTTACAACCGGGACAAGAACCGCCCAAGTGTTATTTTCTGGTCTGTGGGCAATGAAGCAGGTTTCGGCCCCAACGCTGAAGCTGCCCTGGAATATCTGAAAAAGGCCGACCCCACCCGCCTAACCCATTATGAGTCAGATTATATCTATCCGGAAGGCCATGTGCCGGATCATTCCAACCTGGATACCCACAGCCGCATGTATTCCACCCTGGACTATATTAAAGAATACTGTGAAAATCCTGAGAACAAGAAACCTTTTATACTGTGCGAATACAGCCATGCCATGGGAAACGGTCCAGGCGATCTTGAAGACTATCAGGAACTGATTCAGCGCTATGATAATTTTGTCGGAGGCTTTATCTGGGAATGGTGCGACCATGCCATGTACAGAGGAACAACCATAGAGGGAAAACCCATGTACGGCTACGGTGGCGACTTCGGAGAATATCCCCACGACGGCGAGTTCTGCGTAGACGGCTTGGTATACCCTGACCGCAGGGTACACAAAGGGCTTTTGGAATATAAAAATGTGATAAGGCCTGTGAGAATAGAAAAAAGCACAGTAACTGAAAACAGCTTTATTGTCCGCAATATGCTGGACTTTACTGTGCTCGGGGATGCAGTCTCAATCTCATATGAAATTACTCAGGAAGGAAAGATCATCGAAGCCGGTGAAATTCAGGATTCCAACGTTCTTTCCCTGCCTCCTCACGGAAAAACAGAATTTAAACTCAGTCTTCCCACACCAAAAGGCAATCAATATATCAGGTTTATCTACTTAAACCGAAAAGAGTCTCCCTTTGTATCGATCGGAGATGAAGTCGGCTTTGATCAGATAAGGCTGTCCAGGCAGGCTCCGGTTCTTAAACAGGCAGATGAGCCCTGCCCTTCCTATACCGAAGATGCCCGGTATGCAGTAATTGAAGGGGCCAATTTCCGGTATGTGTATAATAAACTGACAGGAGCCTTTGAGTCCATGGTGCATAACAATCGAAACATACTTCTAAAGCCCATGGAGTATAATATCTGGCGGGCTCCCACTGATAATGACCGAAGAATCAAGGAGGAATGGTATAAGGCTCATTACCACCTTGCAGGTTCCAGGGGATATGAAACTGAGATCAAAGCAGATGACAATGCCCTGATTCTGACCACAACCCTGTCCATATCAGCTGTTTCCATGCAGAGGCACCTGGATATTACTAGCAGCTGGCGAATTGAGGGCAGCGGCCGGATAACCTGCCGGATGGATGTTAAAAAGAATGCCGCATCACCCTTCCTGCCCAGATTCGGAATCCGTATGTTCCTGCCCGAAACCATGAATCAGGTTGAGTATTTCGGATACGGGCCTCATGAAAGCTATATTGACAAGCGCAGAGCCAGCTGGATCGGAGCTTTTTCATCCCCTGTTTCCGAAATGCATGAGGACTATATTAAGCCCCAGGAGAACGGCAGCCATTACGGCTGTGAATGGGTCACTGTAAAAGGCAGGGACGGCGGAATATTTGCAGGAGCTGTCAATGAGCCCATAAGCTTTAATGCATCCAATTACACCCAGGAAGAACTGACCAATAAAAAGCATAATTACGAACTGGAAAAGTTAGGATACACTGTCTTCTGCCTGGATTACCGCCAGAGCGGCATCGGTTCCAACAGCTGCGGTCCGGCTCTCCTGGAAAAATACCGCTTAAACGAGCCTGAATTTACATTTGAATTTGTGCTGGAGCCGCGCCCATAAAATGATGCTGATCTCATTCTGATATTAAACAATAGCAGACTTCATTCTATCTGGTCATCCGGGATGCTTTTTCAGCGGAAATTTCATGTATTAAGGGTCTGTTATTCATAAAATTATCAATATCGTCCAGAACAGCCATTGTTGCATACTTTCTTCTGTCAACCGTCGGACCTGCCATATGCGGTATCAGGTATGCATTGTCCAGTTTCCTGAAAGGGCTGTTATCAGGCAGAGGTTCCTTCTGGAATACATCCAGAACCGCTCTCACTCCGGTCTTCTTTTTAAGTACCTCAAGCAAAGCATCTTCATCTATTACACTGCCCCGGGAGGTGTTGATGAATACAGCATCATCCCTGAGGCTTTCCAACAGCTTTTTGTCAATCATATGGCGGGTTTCCTCAGTGGCCGGCAGGTGCACCGAGATAATAGGACAGGCGGCGAAAATTTCATCAATAGCCGCCTTCTCCACCCCGTACTCTGCCATGGCTGCTGCATCCACATATTTGTCAAAAGCTTTAATCTTTGCCCGGAAGGGCTTCAGCATGGGAACCAGATACCTGGGGATCTCTCCAAAACCTATCAGGCCTATTTCCTGATCCAAAAGACCCCTGTTATAATAGTCCGGATCCTTCCAGCCGCCGGATTTCATCTTATTAGTATAATAGGGTATGTCCCTCAGGACAGTTAACAGATATCCTATAACGCTTTCTGCAACGGATTCCGCAAAAACCTTGTTGGCGCTGACTACTCTGATCCCCCGGGCAAAGAATTCATCCGAAACCATGTGTCCAACAGTTCCGGCTGTATGTGCAACCAGCTTTAAGGAATCAGCATTTTCAAGCACCTTTTCAGAAAACCTGGGAGTCCCCCAGCCTGTGATGCAGATATCAATGCCTTTAATGTTTTCCCTTAAGTCGTCCTCTGTCAGGATGCTGCTGTTCCAGGTTATACTGCCCATGCTTTCAATCCTGCGGGTTATTTCTTCAGTGAGAAATGTCTTCTTTACGCTTTCAGATAAAGTTACAAGTATGTTCATAATTATTTTTCAACCTCCAGGTTTCCTCTTAAGTATACTTTATGTATTTTAAGTTCATCATCGAATAAAATTATGTTAGCAAGCTTGCCGGGCTCCAGGGAGCCTGCCTCATCATATATACCGACAGCTTTTGCCGGATTTTCCGATGCCATTTTCACTATTTCGGGAATGGTTGCGCCTGTATACTTAACAAAGTTCCGCGCTGCCATTTCCATTGTCAGTTTGCTTCCGGACAGCCCTCCGCTTAAGTTAAAATTAAGGTCCGGCGCGCTTCTTATATCATCTTTCCCAAAACCGGACTGATCAAGGCGGGCAATGGTTGAATCGGTTATAAGAATGGTTCTTTCCGGCCCGATGCAGCGGTAAACCAGTTTTAAATTAGCCGGCTTAACATGGATGGCCAGGGAATCTGCAATGATTTCACAATATACCCTGTCGCCCACGGCAAGCACTGCATCGCTTACGGTATCCTGAATTATTCCTGTTATTTTTACAGACTCATTTCCAAGATGACAGCCCATGGCATCATAGAGGTGGGTGATGATGGAAGCGCCCTTATCTACAAACTCATAGATTGTATCCGGCGAAGCGCCTGTATGGCCAAGGGCCAGGGCAATCCCCTTTGACAGGATAAAGTCGGCATATTCGGAAGCACCCTCCAGCTCCGGAGATATCATCCACTGCCGGATATACCCTTTGGCCAGTTCATACAGCTCCTCATACTCTGATGAGTTAATTGGCCGTGTAAGGTGGGAATTGGAGCCAAACTTAGGGTTGATATAGGGGCCTTCAAAATGTATGCCTGCCAGATTGGTTCCTTTTTTCTTACAAGCCTCAATTATGATTTTCGCATATTCCAGTGTCTCCTCATGGGAATAGGTATATCCCAAAGTGGCGCATACCGAGGTGGTGCCGCCTCTCAGGTGGTGCAGTCTGGCCCTTTCAGGGTCCTGAAAGAAGTATTTTTCTCCGCCGCCGTGGCAGTGTATATCCACAAAACCAGGGGCTATATAAAAACCTTCCGCATCAACTATTTCTGCCTGTTCCGGAATCTCTGCCCTCTCATGTTTACAGTCAATAACCGTTAAAATCCTGTCCTTTTGCGTGATCAAAACCCCATTATCAATGACTTTGTCCGAGGTGACAATTTTTCCATTAACAAAAGCTTTCATTATATTTTCCCCCTTCCCTTCTGTTCCGGGACATGCCTTAAGCTGATCCTTACGCCATACGCCTGAAGATGTAAAACAAATAGTCCTTATGTCTGAATAAATTTCTTTTATATGATAATTGTAAACAAGTAAAAATTCTGTTTTTATGTCAGAAGTCCTTCTTTTAAGACAGCGATTATCGATTATATTGATGCCTTACAGCTCTGCCGTGATATAATATAGCTGTTAATTTAAAGGGGGTCTTTGCAGTGCATGAAGAGATGAGATTGGCAAAAAGAGATGAATATCAGGAGCTTGAGGCGTTTCTGGAACGGGCTTTCGGCCACAGCCGCGGCTTCTACGCACGAAACTTTCCCAATCGCAGGGCTAAAGCAAAAAACTGGTCTCTAATCATCAGGAAACAGAGCGGAATCATCGGCAATGTAACCACTTACCCATTGGATATAAAGATCGGCCCTTCAGTCGTTACTGTGGGCGGCATCGGTTCAGTGGGAGTGGACCCGGGAAGCCGTGGACAAGGATATATGGGCAGGCTTATGGAACGCTCAATTGAGATTATGGCTGAAAAACAGATTCCCCTGTCAGTACTCTGGGGCGACAGGCAGCGGTATAATCATCTGGGTTATGAAACCTGCGGACATAAGTACAGACTGGAGTTTACCAGGAGATCTCTGGAACGGGCAGGCATAAGGCCCATGGAAGTGGAAGAAGCCGACAAACAAGATCCTGCCTTGGCTGAAAAACTCAAAAAACTGCATGAAACATTAGACTACCGGGTAATGCGGGGTTCCATAGAACTGCTTCTTGCCCGGCCTCAGGTTCGGGTGTTTACAGGCGGGGAATCTTACCTCATCTCAATAAATGAAACAAGGGGCGACCTTATAATACAGGAAATTGTTTCACCGGAAGGAAAAGAGGCAGAGCTTATCCTCGGAGCCATGGAGTGGACCAATGGACAAAAGGCTTCACTTGAAATGGAAGCAGTTGCATCTCCTGCCCATGCGCGCCTGGCTGCTGCATCATCTTCCTGGACAATAGGTCCTCAGGGCATGTTCAGAATTATCAATTGGCCTAAGCTTTGTGAAGCCCTCTCCCCTTATTTTGCACATAAGGCAAAGGATCTGCCTCCATTTGAAATTGCCATAGGCTGCACCTGGAAAGAAAACAGGCAGATGGCAACCTTAGTATGGGATGGATCTAAGTTCTTAACTGTTCCAGGCAGGGAAACCGAGAAGTATATTGAGCTTGAAGGACCTGTGCTGGCAGCAACTCTTTTTGGCGGGCCCTGTGCATACAATAACAGTCTGGGTTTATTTGAAAAACTTCTGCCTGTGCCCATCCATATTCCCAATATAGATCATATTTAGTCAAATACAGGGGTGTACAATTATAGTTTCTTAATCCGTCCGATGAATCTGACGTACTGCTTTTCATTGGCTTCGTCTCCGCCGGTCTGGTTACCGCTCATCCAGATGGGGGGAACAATGCCTTCCTTAACCAGGGCATTTACAGTCTCTGCTGCAATTGAATTTAAGAGAAAGGCATTGGCAAAGGTAGACATGGCAGCCACCTTCTGGTCCAGACCGTCTATATCAACTACGGCATCGCCTACCTGCACTTTGCTGTCTACAACCAGATCGGCCAGTTCATATAAGTTTTTCTTAGACGGATGCCTTGCAGGATGATCCGGCGGCGTATTTGCGGCGTGTTCAACTGAAGTAACTGCGATTATTTTTACTCCCCTGCGTTTCGCCTCCAGTGCCGCATCGATTAAGGCAGCATTAATTCCATATGCGTTTATAAGGATAAGCAGATCATCTTTCTGAAGGTTGTAGTCTTCTATCACTATTTTCCCGTAACCAGGGGTTCTTTCAATGGCCATGGATCGCAAAGCTCCATTGCTCAGCAATGTGCCCTCATCCAGAATAGCGCTTATATGCATAAGCCCGCCTGCCCTGAAAAATATCTCCTGTGAAGCCAGATTGGAATGACCGCCGGGACCATAGGCATAGACAATTTTATCCTGCTTAATCTGTTCCTTTATCATCTCGGCAGCTTTCAGGATGTTTTCATACTCTTCATTTTTCAGGGTCTCCAGGTGCTTTACGATCTTATTGAAGTATTGTTGCACTACTGTTGTACTCATTAGCAAGCCTCCAATTTTAGTTTCTTGTGTCAGCTTAGCATGAACCAGATAAATTTAATATAGTTAGTTTTTGCACACAGCTATCATTTTTTGACTACCTTCAGGCTGCAGCGGGCCTTGCTGCATTCTGACATGTCATAATAATATTTATAGCCCAGGCCTTCAAGAACCCTCCTGTACAGCACATCGCAGTGGCCGCAGTAATTATGATAGGGTTCTATATGGTCAATCTCAAGCAGCCTGCCTTTGGAAGGGCAGTAGTGCATTTTAATTTCAAATTCGCCCTTTTCTTCATCCAGGGTCATTGTGAAATCGGCGGCCTCTTCATTTAAAGTGTGGGACCAGTAAAGGAAGCAGCCTCGTATTCCGTGCTTTTTAACCAGATCTCTTAACTGGTTTAATCCCTCATCGGAAATATGCTCCCAATACTTAAGAACACCTTCTTCTCCGTCAATTTCTTCAATATATTTAAATAATTCACTGTAAGCAGGTATAAATTCCGTACAGGAAATCATCTTGCTCCTCTCCTTCTCTATGAAGCTTATTTATCTTTCCTGAAAAATCTTTCTCTTGATGCCCCTGTTTCCTGATCATAGGATAACAGTTCAAAACCAAATGGCGTTTCCTCGCAGATGACCTCGTTAACCGTTTTTATTAGTTCATAATAAAGGGGCGAGGGAGTTACGCCTGATTTTCTCATATGAGTAACTGCAGGGCACTTTTCAACATTAATTATCAGTTCATCTTCTGACAGCGACATGGATACAAAATCCAGAGCTTCCTCAGTTTCATAGATTTTTTCATAATGTTCCTTAACCGCAATAAGGCCCTTTTTAAGTAAAGCGGATTTAAGCGGCGCGTAATAAGCTTTAGCGAACCGGGCCAGATACTCCCTTACGGAATCCTCTCCGTATTTTTCCCTGATATACTCAATTCCCAGATTCATTAAATTATGAAAGTCCTTATGCAGGTATTTGTTGTCGGAAGCCCGTCTTTCCATAACTTCCTTAGCCATACATAATAAACCCCCTGTTTACAAAGATCAAATATAAGCTTATTAAACTGAATCAGGTTAACTATTAATTACAGCTCTCCGATTTCCTTTAATTTGGCAGAAATATGTTCCCTGGCTTCTTCCCCGACCTTCCCCATATAGTCCGGGCTGAAGCATCCTTCATATCCCAGTAAATTCATGGCTGCCGTGAAGGAAGGAAATACGCCGTAAAGTACAAAAACATCCCTTAGTGAAATAATATTGCTTAGGTACTTTGCCCCCTCTTCTATTTCCCCTTTGGCAAAATGCAAATAACACTTAGAGGCGTTCTTGGGCGTGCAGCTGAACATTCCATCCAGATTTTTTGTAATGCCGTAATTGTATGCTGCATCAAAGAGATCCAGGGTGCTGAACAGGACAGAAAAATCCTTCCTTATTCCCGGTGCCTTCAGCAGCTGCTTATTTAGCAGAAAGTCCCCTGACTTAATGCCGGCAAACCTCTTGTCATCAATAAGGTCATTTATAATCTCCATAGTGATTTTTACCTTTGTAACCACCGCCAGATCGTATAAATACACAGGATAAGAAGAAACATCTGCAGCAGCCTTGAAATACGCTGTAATATCCTTTGCAGGCGATGCATAATAATAGGGGGTTGTAAGAACGATCCCGTCAATATCGGCTTTGCCGATGGCGGAAAGCTTCTCCTTCACCCTCCAGACAGAATTGTCCATTGCCCCGACGAATAAGGGGCATCTGCCTTTCACGGCATCAACCGCAATTCTTACGATCTTCCCGTACTCCGATTCCTTTACATAGGGCTCCATGCCCATGCTGCCCAGCAAAAGCAGGCCTGATGCACCGGCTTCTATTTGTTCCTCAATATGCCGGATTAAACTTTTTTTAATAATATTCCCTTCTTCATCCACCGGGGTTCCCAGTGCTGTGTAAAAACCTTCCTGTAACACGTAAATATCCTCCCCTTTGTTTAAGCAGAGCCGGCTGTTATATTATAAGGAGCATAAGCCGGCTCATTACATACAGCGTTAAGCGGGTTTAATAAGCCTCATAGACGGTATTCTTTGACTTTAAGCTAATTATCCTTGAGTAATGGTAAACCTTGCATATTTCTTTTCCATTTTCCATGACGGGCGTAGGTGCTTCAATTACAAAATCAGCAACGGTGCTTACATTGAAAGCGATGTATGCCAGCGAAATTCCGTCAACTATGCGTTCATGCCTCTTTGACAGATCAGGCAGAAGGACAGGCCCTGTATCCACATGATAGATATCCCTGTCGTCATTGATATTCATAGTTTTTATGGGATATTCAATGATTGCCCTTATGCCCAGTTCTTCATTGGCTATTTCCGTCTGTGCGACAAGCGGTATGGCCTCATGAGTGGCCCTTCTTATATCTGCATTGCTCTCAAGCAGTTTTGCATGATCTGCTTCTTTAAGTTTATAATCCTGTCCCTGCCACATATCGGCAGCCTTAAGGCAGGATTTATAGTTGTCGTTAAGATATGCCTTGCGCCTGAAGATAATCCCGTACTCAGGACCAAATACAGGCGTGAAATCATAATTATCCTTGTAAAACAAATCCTTTTCAGCAAAAGTATCTTCACTCTTGCAGGCCCCGCATTGGTAATAATCCTCTGTGATCTTGTTTACTTCATCTATATACCTCATGCGGGACTCAACCCAGAAGCGCACCCTGTTTTCAGGCCATCTGCCGGAGATAAAAGACAGACCGTAATTTATCGGTTTCATTAAAGGTCCACCCCCCTTTTTAACCAAATTTTCCTGCAACTTTATTTTCTTATAACTTAAGCTCGGATAACAGGATCTTCTTAATTCGCAGCCTGGCAAGACATGTTCCGTCATCCGCGCTGCCGGCACAATAAGCCAGAAGCACCGCATCATCAATAAAATATATGGCAGTATAGCAGTAGCCGGCATCCGGGTCGTCCTCAACAATTACAAAATTGTCCCATGTTTTGCCTTCATCCTTGCTTACGGCTGCCACCAAGGGGGTTCTGCCCCCGCTGCCCCTGACAATGGCTCGGGTCTGATAGTTGGGAATGGGATTCCAGACAGCAAAGAGATAACCATTCTTCGGAATTCTCTTCATCGAAAGCGGCGAACAAGGCGATGTGAATACGGAGGGTTCCGGCGATGTCCATGACTCTCCGCTGTCTATGGAAAACATTTCATACTGGGTGCCCAGATCAGTTCTTGCCCAGGCCCACAATACCCCGTTTTTCAGCTCTACTACGCCGGGTTCCTGCAAACCACTGGCAGTATGGGAACTGTTAAGTGCAGTAAAATTCCTGGCTTCATTCCATGTGTATCCGTCATCGTCTGAATAATAGAAGTACGAAACAGCCTTGCTGTCCCATTGTCTGCTTCCTGCTTCCGAGTCTCTCAGCTTGTTATGCCTGGCGGCTGGTATTATAAGGCGGCCTGAAGACAGCCTTACTACACGGTCGTTATTGGTAACGAAATATCCAGGTGCATTTATGCAGCATATGGGCTCACCCCAGGTTTCCCCTTCATCGGATGATCTTCTTAAGTGAAGGCGCATGTCATGCCAGCCGTAACGGATTAAATAAAAGAGCCCGATATCCCCGTTCTTCATCCTTAAAAGCGATACGCTCATTATATTCCTGACCTTGTGCTCATCGGGCATGACAATAATCTGCCGCTGCGACCAGGTTTCTCCCCGGTCCGAGGAATAACATTTGGCAATGGCTGCAGCTGCATCGTCAGCATAGCTGTCCCCGATATAATGGCTGTACACAAACATTAGTCTGCCGTCACTCAGTTCAATAAAAGCTCCTTCGCTGTTCCTCGGATTGCCCTCTGCCGGAGGCATCTCAAAGACAGTTTTCCCTACCTTTATCATACCGACTGCCACCTTTCCTTTCTTAAAGTAATTTGAAATATTGAATTTAATGAAATCATAAAACAAAGGCCCCGGTATAAATTATACCGAAGCCGGCTTTGAATCACAAAATTTTTATCAGCATGGTTTTAGCTTCATTGAATTCAATGGAAATAATGTTTTCCCGCTCCAGACGCTTCATCATATCGCTGAATTTCTTATAGCCTATCTGACGTTCGTCAAAGGCAGGAAACTCCTTCTGCAGTTCGGATTTAATAATGCTGGGATTTACCCTGTTAAATCCGTTGCTCTTCAGTTTGTTCAAGTGATTCTGCACAATGCTTATCCAATTTTGTTTTGTGATTTCCCTTGATACAGCCTTGCTTTCCCCTTTCATCTTTACCTTTAATGAATTGGTATCTCCAAACACCTGAATGGTATTGTACCTGGATTCCAAGGTATTCAGCAGCTTACCGAAGGAGTTAAAGCCATAGCTTTTTTCACTGAAGTCGGGACGCAGCCTGAGCAGGGTTTTCTTAAGTTCACTGACAAAAAGGGTTCCTTCTGCATCGGACTGGTCATTAATTATTTTCTCCAGTATCTTAAGCAGGTCTTCCATGTCATTTGAGACATCCTCGCCTTCCTGACTGCCGGAATTGGTGGTTACCGATTCCAGGAAAATAAATTCATTGCATGCTTTAATGAAAATATTGGAAGCTACCTCCGACCGGGAAATGCCCAGCACATATTTTCCCATGGATTTAAGCTTGCCAACCAGAGGCGTATAATCGCTGTCACCGGATACGATGCAGAAGCAGTCGATCAGGTCGTTGGTATAGGCCACATCAAGAGCATCAATAACAAGCTGTATGTCCAGATTGTTTTTTTGGTTTGCGCCGTATTTGATAGAGGGCACAACACTGAAGGTATTGGATAAGAGCACTTCCTTCAGATTGGAAAAAGCCTCCTGATAGCCGTAGACTTTCCCAATCAGGATATCTCCCCTTATTTTTACCTTTTCTATGACCTGGTTCAAAGTGGCAGATTTTCCGCCGGTGTTTTCCAGGTCTATAAATATTGCATAATTTTGTTTATCCATAATTTCTCCATATCTTTATATTTTTTGTCCCGGTTCTTTCCATTTTCACCCTTCCACTTTAATTTGGCTTCTATTTCAGGTTTTCGGGATTAAGGGCTTCCAGGGAGGGCAGGACAAAGCGGCCGTCCTTCCTGATCAGCACATCATCGAAATAGATTTCCCCGCCGCCGTATTCAGGTGTTTGGATACAGATGAGATCCCAATGAACAGCAGACTTATTCCCATTATCACATTCGTCATAACAGCTGCCCGGAGTAAAGTGAAAAGAACCTGCTATTTTCTCATCAAAGAGGGTATCATTCATGGGCTTGGTGATATAGGGGTTGACGCCTATGGCAAATTCGCCTATGTACCTGGCACCTTCGTCAGTATCAAGTATTTTGTTGAGCCGTTCACTGTCATTTGCCTTTGCATCCACGATTTTCCCGTCCCTGAAGATCAGCCGGATATCCCGGAAAGTAAAACCGTTGTATTCAGAGGGGGTATTGTAGGTTAAAACTCCGTTTACCGAGTCTTTTACGGGCGCTGTGTAGATTTCCCCGTCAGGAATGTTAAGCTTACCATCGCACTTGATGCTGGGCAGCCCCCTAATGGAAAATGTAAGGTCAGTGCCTTTTCCGGCAATGCGAACCTTATCCGTCTTGTCCATCAGCTCAACCAAAGGATCCATGGCTCTGGAGATTTTTGAGTAGTCAAGATTGCAGACATCAAAATAAAAATCCTCAAAAGCTTCCGTGCTCATCTGGGCCAGCTGGGCCATGGAGTCTGAAGGATACCTTAAAACCACCCATTTTGTTTTGGGAACCCTTATCTTCCCGTGAACTTCATGCCAGAAATGCTTCATATAAATATCCATTTTGTCCGCCGGGACATCGGACAGTTCAAAGGCGTTTCGTCCGGAACGGACACCGATGTAAGCATCCATGTCGGACATACGCGCCGCCTCATATCCGGCTATCATCTTCATTTGTTCAGGAGTGCACTTGCTGAAAAGCACCCGGTTGATCTCATTGTCCTTAATGGAGACAAAGGGAATTGCCCCCGCATTATAGGCTTCCCGTATCAGTTCCTTGATCAGAGGGGGTTCCAGGCCTATGCTTTCAATTAATACTTTTTCTCCTTCTTTAAGTTCACAGGAATAATTAATCAGTTTATTTGCCAGTGTTCTAATTCTAGGATCCATCTGTTTCTTCCTCCCTTTTCCTGCTCCTGCTTCCTTTCTCTGGTTTACAGTATATACTATTTCATTAAATGCGGCAATTACAAGCTTTCCTGACGGTCCTCAAAGAGGTTTGGTTAATAATATCGGCCAGGGATATTTATACGGGATTTACATGGACAACTACATCAGACAGTCTATTATTCTTACAGGAGTCTTTGAGCTTATACTTTACCTGGGCGGCAATATCGTGACCTTCTTCAACGGACAGGGATCTGTCCACTGAAACTTTTATAATGATGATATAATTCTCTCCAATGGGCTTGGATGTAATGTCATCCACATGATCAACCCCGGGAATAGCCTCTACCAGAACCCGGATTTTGTCCAGAGACGGCTGGTCAATATTCGTATCCATCAGCACCCGGTAGGCGGAAAAAAATATCCGTACTCCGGTAATTATTATCCAGGACGATATTACAAGTCCTACAACACCGTCTGCCCAGTAAACGCCAATTAAACCAAAGAGAATTCCCAGCAGGGTTCCGGTTGTAAGCAGGACATCGTTTCTATGGTCTGCAGCATTGGCCGTTATGAGCAGACTGCTGGTTCTCTTTCCGACAGTTCTTGTATAAATATACAGGGTTAATTTTATTATAATGGTAGCCAGGGCAACGGTCACCAGCCACAGGGAAAAAGCGAATTTCTCACGATTAACTATGGAATACACCGATGATTTAAGAACCTGGACGCCTACCACCATCAGGGAAAGACTTATAATTAAGGAAAATATGTGCTCCGCTTTTCCATGACCGTAGGGATGATCCTTGTCCACTGGTTTACTGGCAATGCGGTTGCCGATTAATGTCATGACAGAAGCAAACACATCGCCGGCAGAATTGAAGCCGTCCGCAATCATGGCCTGGCTCCGGCTCAAATAACCTGCCGCAAGCTTTATAACAAGCAGGAATATATTGGCGGCCATGCCCAGTACACCGACTCGTTTTGTCAGCCTGAATTTAATCATTATCATTACTCCTCCAAATATAAATAAAAACACTTCAGCGCAGGTCAAATCCTGAATTATTATCCTTTAGTATATCAGTATGCCTATGTTTTGTGAACATGAATAATTATTAGTTTTGTGAAGATTCTGAGCTTAAAGTGGAAAAAGCATATTCTATCATGTATAATGTGATTAAAATGTTTCTGAGCAAAATTGAAAACATTACGGAGGAAGCAAAAATGGATATAAAAGACTGTACAGTTGATGGTTATTTGGAACGAATAGGCTATAAAGGACCGCTTGGCAACACCTATGAAACTCTGGCCGGGCTGCAGGAAGCCCATCTTAAATCCGTTCCCTACGAAAACCTGGATGTTATGTACGGCAGACCCCTGTCCCTGGAAATACCTGATCTTTATAAAAAGATTGTCATAAATAAAAGAGGGGGCTACTGTTTTGAGCTGAATGCTCTCTTCCGCTGGCTGCTGTTGGAACTGGGCTTTACCGTTACCAGTTATATGGCAAGATTTTTAAGGGATGAAACCGGCATTCCCATGCGCCGGCATCATATTCTTAAGGTAGAAACCGATGACGGCATCCCCTATCTCTGTGACGTGGGAGTCGGCGGCAATATACCCACCTGGCCCATTCCCTTCGTTTTGGATGTGGTTTTCAAGCAGGATAACGGCTCCTACCGTCTTAAAAAGGATGACTTTTTAGGCTGGGTTCTGGAAGAAATACGCCACGGCCAATGGTCCCGTTTATATTCATTTACCGAAGAAGTACAGCTTCCCATAGATTTTATCATGCCCAGTTTCTGGTGCGAACACTCTCCTGACTCCATCTTCAGAAAACAGAATATGGTATCCATTCGAACACCCAACGGGCGGGTTACCGTTGCCGATAAGGAGTTTCGCATCTTTACTGAGGAAGGCGTTACCACCTTTGTGCCCGCCACGGAAGAAGAATTTCACAGCGCCCTGAAGAAATACTTTGGCATTGTGCTGTAAAAACGCAAGTGCGCTCCGCTATTTATCGGAGCGCTTTTTTCTTGTAAGGGACAAGCCGCCGAAGCCGCTGACAATGGCAATATAAAAACCAAAATCATACCACCAGCCGGTATTGAACACTTCATAAACCCGGATATTTCTGTCAAACAACCCGGCAATCAGGGATATGGGGGCAATCCATCCATGCCAGATGCCCCAAAGAAACCCTGCCGGCTTCTCCTCGCTGTAATATTCGTTGCCGGGCATGCATCCTGTCAGGGCAAATAATACAAAGACAATGATTATGACTGATGCAAGCAGCATCTTTTTAATAATCATAAAAAACACTTCCTGTTTAAGCCGATTATTTACTTAAAAAATAAAGCCCGCTTATATGCTAACATATAAACAAGCTTTATCTCAAGAAAAATCATGCTTTTTTAATCTATTACATTATCAATGGCCTCTCCGGGAGCTACCATTGGATAAACCTTCTCATTGGGGCTTATGTCGCATTCAATCAGGACAGGCTCATTTAAGGACAGCGCCTCTTTTAATACATCTTCCACTTCTTCATTAGCACTGATTTTATAACCTTTGATTCCATATGCATAAGCCAGTTTTATGAAATCAACATCCGGACCTAATGTGCTCTGTGAGAAACGTCCCTGGAAGAATAAATCCTGCCATTGACGAACCATGCCCAGGGTATGATTATTAAGCACCAGCTGAACTATTGGAAGTTTATACTTGGAAACGGTGGCCAGCTCAGTAGAATTCATCTTAAAGCTGCCGTCTCCGGCAACATTGACTACCTTGCGGTCAGGCCTTGCCAAAGAGGCGCCTATTGCCGCTCCAAGGCCAAAACCCATTGCGCCCAGGCCTCCGGATGTTATAAAGGTTCTGGGTTCTGAATATTTATAAAACTGGGCTGCCCACATTTGATTCTGGCCGACCTCAGTGGTGATTACAGCTTTTCCTTCAGTAAGTTCATACAGTTTTTCGATAACATACTGAGGGCTTAAGGGGCCCTTGCCGCGATACCTAAGAGGATATTTTTCTTTCCATTCCCGAATCTGTTCATTCCAGTCGTTTTCTTCCCTTTCAGCTGCCCTGTCAATAAGTTCTGTTAAAATCTCTTTTACATCGCCGCATATGGGAATATGGGTTGTAACATTTTTGCTGATCTCAGCAGGATCGATATCTATGTGGATGATTTTAGCCTGCGGAGCAAACTTCTCCACCTTGGAAACCACACGATCGCTGAAGCGGGCGCCTACTGCAATCAGGCAGTCGCTTCCGGATACAGCATAGTTTGCATAACGGGTACCGTGCATGCCCACCATGCCCAGGAAATAAGGGTGTTCTCCGGGAAAAGCGCCCATTCCCATAAGGGAGACGCATACCGGCGCCTTGATTTTTTCTGCAAACTTAAGAAGTTCCTTGTGGCTGCCGGCAATATTAACCCCGCCTCCGGCATAGATTACAGGCCTTAAGCAGCTTCCTATGAATTCAAGGGCCTTTTCTATATTCTCAGGATTATTATCTGCTTCTTCATACCATTTGCGACGGGTTTTCCATTCCATGGGTGCATCGCTGCCCGGGTAATAATTAATCACGGCATTTTGGACATCCTTGGGAATATCCACCACAACAGGCCCGGGACGTCCGCTTGTTGCTATATCAAAAGCTTCCCTGATGATATGGGGCAGTCTTTCCGCATCTTTGACAATATAATTGTGTTTGGTAATAGGCGTTGTGATACCGGCAATGTCTACCTCCTGAAAGGAGTCCCGCCCCAAAAGATTAGTGGTTACCTGACCGGTTAATACCACCAGGGGCACCGAATCCATATATGCATCGGCGATTCCGGTTACTGTATTGGTAGCTCCGGGGCCGGAAGTTACCAGTACCACACCGGGTCTGCCGGCAGCCCGTGCATATCCGCATGCCGCATGGGTTGCACCCTGCTCATGGGCTGTAAGGATATGAGTTATTTCCTCTGTATTGTATAAAACATCGTAAATGGGCAGAACGGCACCGCCGGGGTATCCAAATATCAGATCTACCTTCTGCTCCTTCAAACATTCTATCAAAGCCTGTGCTCCGGTGAGCTTCTTCAATCGAATCGCCTCCCCTATATAAAGAAGTTAATTTAAAACCTTTCATCCCGCTTTCCTGAGACGAAAGGTTTGGTTTCACAGAACCATTCTCCAGAATAAGTTCCTATTATTCTACATGAACATGATGGGAATGGCAATACCCAACTTCATTTCTGTTATAAAAATATACTCTTGTTCTATAACAGATGTTTAAATATAACAAAAATGCATACATTTATTCACAGCAAAGTTCAGCAATGGCGTGGGCATATATTTTGGTGTGCAGAATCAGGTCATCTATGATAATGTATTCATCCTTTTCATGAGCCAGTTCCGGCCTTCCCGGAAACTTGGCCCCAAAGGCAACTCCGTTTTTCATTGCCCTGGCATAAGTTCCTCCTCCTATAGCCATTACTTCAGCCGGCTGTCCGGTCTGCTCGGTGTATACCTTTTTCAGGGTTTCTATAAGGAAGCCTTCCTCCGGAACATGAAGAGGGGCATTGAAGTTGCCGAATTCCACTTCCACGCCGGTGCCTTCCAGGGCAGATGTAATAAAGCCTGTTATCTGCTCTTTGCTGTAGGTCACAGGGTAGCGAATGTTGATTTCAACTTCCCCGTAAGTTTCATCCACATAAATGGTTCCGAGGTTTAAAGTAAGCTTGCCCGATACCTTATCCTCCAGTTTAAGATTCAGGCCTTCTCCTGAAGTGTCGGTCCCGATACGGTTGTTCAAGAACAGCAAAAACTCCTCCATGTCGCTGCTGCCCAGTCCCATGGAGCTTAGGAACGCCAGCATATGAGCTATGGCATTGCGTCCCTTGTCGGGAGTGCTGCCGTGAGCCGATACTCCCCTTGCGGTAACCTGTACACCGGAATCTTCGCAGAAGTCGGCAGTCAGGTCATAATCGGAAAACTGCTTCATGCTGTGCAGATGCGCCAGAATTTTGTCCTGATCTCCGGCGGGCAAAAAGCAGCAGACACATGTATCCGGCACCATATTGGGCCTGTGACCGCCTTTTATGGTTTTAATCTTTACTGCAGAGCAGTCATCCGATTTAAATCTCTTCTTCAGCTTGAAAGTCAGTATGCCCTTTTCCACATTTATAATTGGATAGTCAGCATCAGGAGTAATTCCAAAATCAGGCATGGGTTCCCGCTGGAAATAAACCTCCATGTCCTTCCAGCCGCTTTCCTCATCAGTGCCGAAAATAATGCGCACCTTTCTTTTCATTTTCCGGCCGGATTCCATAACCGCCTTCATGGCATACAGAGCACCGATGGTAGGCCCCTTATTATCAATGGCGCCTCTTCCGTATATTTTGCCGTCCACAACCCTGGCTTCATAAGGAGGATATGTCCAATCGCTGCCCTCAGGAACCACATCCAGATGACCCAGTATGGCCATGGTCTCATCGCCTTCGCCAAACTCGGCATAACCAGCGTAACCGTCAATATTTTTCGTTTTAAATCCCAGCCTGTCTGCCAGGGCAAGAGCATTCCTCAAAGCTTCGTCTATCTTCTCCCCGAAAGGTTTGCCCGGCAGGGGTTCGCTCTTAACACTGGGTATGCGTATTATGTCCTGTACCGAACGAATAATATCTTCCCGATGATTATCAATATATTTGTTAAGATTCATATTACAGCTCCTCTTCAAAATCAGTATATGATCAGTGTTTCCAATAAAGCTCAATCCATATTTTGCCTTGATTTGAGTATATCATACGGGAATGGGAACGTTCAATTGGATATTCAAATGACATTTCAGTCGTAATAAAGAGTTCCAATCAGCCAAATAACAACTATCATGAGTCCGATAACAATGAAAAGAGGCCAAGGGTTTCTTTTTTCAGCTGGTTTCTTAGTTAATTGCATTATAAGAAGAAATATCAAACAGATTATAATAAGAAGCAAAGGTGCATCCCAAGCCCACATTGATCCATAAATCATATATATCCCTTTCTATATCTATTCTATTAGCGTCTTATACTATTTTTGATTCCTAATAGGTAATCTAAGAACGAAGTAAAGTGTTTATATAATTATGTATGGAAGATTGTGTTTCAATTCCTTATAGGTAATCTAAGAACATGCATAACAGTTTTATTTTACCATAACAGCTTATCAGTTTCAATTCCTTATAAGTAATCGATAGAGTCAATTTACAGTAGGGAAAAGAAGAATAGCAGCCCTTAAGATATTTTGAATCACAACACAATTATTTTAGTTAATCAAATATTCTGTCTGACTCCATTTTAATCTCATAAGCGGATTCTTCATGGAGCAACTGGCCGGTTTCAATTCCTTATAGGTAATCTAAGAACCGACCTCGACACCCTGAAAAGATTGCTCGGTCATAGGTTTCAATTCCTTATAGGTAATCTAAGAACAGCATGGTTTAACTCGTTTGATATACGGGATGATATGGTTTCAATTCCTCATAGGTAATCTAAGAACGATAGGGTATTTTGAAGACGATGCAGACACGACCGAGTTTCAATTCCTCATAGGTAATCTAAGAACTCATATTGGGAATAAAAAGAAAATACATAAAATGGTTTCAATTCCTCATAGGTAATCTAAGAACAAGAACAGTATCAATCGAAATAGGCGAGCATGTATAGTTTCAATTCCTCATAGGTAATCTAAGAACGAAAGTTACAAAAGTTACAAAAGTTATACAAAAGTGTTTCAATTCCTCATAGGTAATCTAAGAACTCTAAAATGATTCCTATCGGTAGCAGGATAATAAAGTTTCAATTCCTCATAGGTAATCTAAGAACCACCCAGCTCCATCCACTTTCACTGCCATCTAAGGGTTTCAATTCCTCATAGGTAATCTAAGAACGTCCAATCTGCCCCTATACATCAATGACGAAGCGTGTTTCAATTCCTCATAGGTAATCTAAGAACTCAAATAAGCCTGAAAACGTGTATTTATTGTTGCCTGAGTTTCAATTCCTCATAGGTAATCTAAGAACATGTCCTGAAGAGATACGCTATATTCAACAGGGGCCGGGTTTCAATTCCTCATAGGTAATCTAAGAACAGCAGAGGTAGAGTATTATGACAGCCGATATACCAGTTTCAATTCCTCATAGGTAATCTAAGAACATGGGCTATGGCAAAATCAAAGAATGGACTCTGAACGAGTTTCAATTCCTCATAGGTAATCTAAGAACGTATCTCTTATTCTCTTTAACCATTCAAGCGTACCTTGTTTCAATTCCTCATAGGTAATCTAAGAACGATATAGCTCAAGCGGCCAATCAAAGTACACAGCTCAGTTTCAATTCCTCATAGGTAATCTAAGAACATAGCCGCTTCAATGCACAATCAGATACTGAAGCAGTGTTTCAATTCCTCATAGGTAATCTAAGAACCTTCCAGAGTTACCTTAAAATCATAAGAAAGTGCTATATCAGTTTCAATTCCTCATAGGTAATCTAAGAACCCTTTGTCAACATAAATACCAGGCAACAAATCGCATGCGCGTTTCAATTCCTCATAGGTAATCTAAGAACATACCCATAGCTGTCTTTCCGACCGATGGTCTGGCGGCGTTTCAATTCCTCATAGGTAATCTAAGAACCTACCTATACAGGGCAATCATAAGACATCTAGACGGCGAGTTTCAATTCCTCATAGGTAATCTAAGAACCGAATGGGATTCCGTATACAGAAGAGCCTGCACACTGTTTCAATTCCTCATAGGTAATCTAAGAACGCTTACTGGATAAATTCAAAGATTTTGTGAATGGGAGTTTCAATTCCTCATAGGTAATCTAAGAACTGTATGGGGAAAAGAAGTGTCAGGATTGGATGAAAGTTTCAATTCCTCATAGGTAATCTAAGAACTCCTTGCTGTCATAGACGCTGCTGCCAAAGTATGATAGTTTCAATTCCTCATAGGTAATCTAAGAACGGAAATGAATATTTATTCATGTTATACAAACCCTGGTTTCAATTCCTCATAGGTAATCTAAGAACGGTATCCGGCAGGCTACAGAACCGAAGCTATGAAGCGTTTCAATTCCTCATAGGTAATCTAAGAACACTTTCACTATAGCGTGTGACCGGAACTTCAAAAACGCAGTTTCAATTCCTCATAGGTAATCTAAGAACGTGGTAAACCCTATCCGGGCCTGTTCCATCATGCTGTGTTTCAATTCCTCATAGGTAATCTAAGAACTTGGATAAGTTTAAGAATTTTGTGAACGGCCTTAAATGTTTCAATTCCTCATAGGTAATCTAAGAACGGCTGATTGTAAATTCTTTTGGGAAAACCCATGTAGTTTCAATTCCTCATAGGTAATCTAAGAACATACACCGCTTTTATGGAAATCTTTTTTGATTACACCACTGTTTCAATTCCTCATAGGTAATCTAAGAACATGAATATCCACAATGTGAAGGGTATGACTACCCTGAGTTTCAATTCCTCATAGGTAATCTAAGAACCGAAAGGATGAGAAAAAATAAAAAAATAGGAGGTAAGTTTCAATTCCTCATAGGTAATCTAAGAACGGACATATTAGTAACCGAAGGCTTAGGAGCTTGTAATACGTTTCAATTCCTCATAGGTAATCTAAGAACGTAAACACACCAGATTTATGGAAATCCTTTTTTATGTTTCAATTCCTCATAGGTAATCTAAGAACGGGGCAACTCTACGAGCTGTCGAGGCCTTCCAAAAGGCGTTTCAATTCCTCATAGGTAATCTAAGAACTAGAAGGATAGATGCAGCAAGCAAAAAGATGGAATTTAGTTTCAATTCCTCATAGGTAATCTAAGAACCTATATTCTGTGTGGCTTCCCATTCTATTTGCAGGGGTTTCAATTCCTCATAGGTAATCTAAGAACTGCAGCTGCTGTAGATGTTTGTTGCCCATTTCCGGGTTTCAATTCCTCATAGGTAATCTAAGAACGGGAGATGGCGTTTTGGAGTGCGGTCAATATAGTGGCGTTTCAATTCCTCATAGGTAATCTAAGAACATGTCGCCAAGCTCCACACCCTCATGCTCTATGCCAGTTTCAATTCCTCATAGGTAATCTAAGAACGCTACTTTCTGTACTGCTTCTTTAGCTGATATGTGAGTTTCAATTCCTCATAGGTAATCTAAGAACTAAAATGTGATTTTTTCAGACCGGGGGTATTTATCGTTTCAATTCCTCATAGGTAATCTAAGAACACGCCGGGTTGTCCCCCCAAACAAAAAGCTGCCTATGTTTCAATTCCTCATAGGTAATCTAAGAACAAGTGCCGCAAAAGATTAAAAAATACAAAGGACTGTTTCAATTCCTCATAGGTAATCTAAGAACAAAGAATTGGTGAGCTGGAGGGAACCGTTGAAGAACTGTTTCAATTCCTCATAGGTAATCTAAGAACATCAAGGGGACACCCGACCATGTCCAGCAATGTGGCGTTTCAATTCCTCATAGGTAATCTAAGAACCAACCTCGGTCATATACTTTGCCACCTTCTTTCGCAGTTTCAATTCCTCATAGGTAATCTAAGAACGTTGATAACGCCGGGTCATCCGTAACCTTGCTACGTGGTTTCAATTCCTCATAGGTAATCTAAGAACCGAGAGTTATAAGTCTCTTGGTTGAATTCTATCTTAGTTTCAATTCCTCATAGGTAATCTAAGAACGAAAACGAAGTATGGGGGAGAGATGATGAGATATAGTTTCAATTCCTCATAGGTAATCTAAGAACGGTTACTATATGTTCGCCGTCATACAAATAAACTTCGTTTCAATTCCTCATAGGTAATCTAAGAACCACCGCCAACGCTCTTTAGTCCGTCATCATCGAAAGTTTCAATTCCTCATAGGTAATCTAAGAACCGTTTACTTCTTCTTCATATAAACCGCTGATTAAATCGGTTTCAATTCCTCATAGGTAATCTAAGAACCGCAAGAAAGCTTAGAAAATAGGGTTTCTTCATTAATCATAGATTATCAAGAAACCCTTAAAAAAGTCAAGATTATTTTGTCAAATCGTTGAAATCACACGGTTTTTGGCTGTTTTGTCAATGTCGTCGATCCCCAGGGGTTTTTGCATTATTGCACATCGACGACTTATAATATATTATCTTGGCCTCCTTTTTTTATTCCTACAGTTTCTCTATTTGAATATTTAGTGGTTCGAAAAGTATAAAATATTATTGAATCTTCATCATCATTAATTATTTTTTTCAATTCAACTTTTAGCTTTTTATAATTAGCGTCTGATATTTCGCCTTCAAATACGGAGTTTTGTACCCAGTATAAATATTTTCTGCATGTTTTTAAGACTTTGGCAACCCGTTTTATATTTATATCATAGACTAATATTACAAACATATACAATTACCACCTTGCTACAAATGGCTGATATTCTTTTTCATCCATCAGATGTTTTTCCAATTTGTATAGTTCCATCCTCATTAGTCTTTGATATGAAACATTTCTGCCAAGTTCACGGTGTCCTATTGTTTGCTTCAACCTTTCATCAAGTTGTGTAACAAAGGTCTTTTTTGCGTTTTCTTTAAGTGCAATACCGCCCATATCCTGTATAAAATCTTTTTTGGTAATAGAACGTTTTCCTATCACTGTGAATATCAGTCTATCAATTATAATTGGTTTAAATATCTCAGCAACATCCAGGTTTAGAGTAAACCTCCTGAAATTAGTTGCGTGAAGAAATCCTATTCGCGGATCCAGATGTGTTCTGTATATTTCGCTAAGAATCAGAGTATATAAAATCGAATTACCAAAACTAATCAATGTATTTATTTCGTTTTTAGGTGGTCTCCTGGTTCTCTCCTGAAAAGAAAAATCATCATTTGATATAATTATGTCAAATGCTTTATAATACATTTCTCTGATATGGGCTTCTATTGACATAAGTGAATTATTATCATCAGCATGTTGTATAGTTTCTGCCATCAGTTCAATGCTTCTAATAATATCCTCCAAGTCTTTTCCGCGATTATTATAATATTTCAATACTTGACGAATATTTCTAAATGCACCTAGTACAAATTTACGTGCTATAATTATTCTTTTTTGATGTTCTAAATAATGCTCAGCCTGTCTCAATATCATATAACCGGAGTTTAAGTGCTTTCTGGGGTAAAATGATCCCATATAATATCCATAATAATTAAAATAATGCACTATTATTTCCTTTTGCGACAATAATTCTAGTAATCTTTTGTTAAATGTAATTTCACCGAATGCGTAAATGTCCTGAACATCTTCAATAGGCAAAAACTTTCTTCCAGACTCTGTTTCAAAATATATTGTATTATCTTTTCGTTTTAACTCACCTTCCGAAAAAATATATACATTTTTCCTCATTATGTTTTTCACCTCTTATTATGCCCAACACATTTCACTGTAAGCGCAGCTGGGGCAAAATCTTGTTTTTTTAGGCTCTGGCGGCTTATCTTTGTATACAATATGTAATATTTCTTTTTCTGTTTTTTTAATCTCTTTTATCACTTCTTCATCCAGAAATACTCTTGTTTTCTTTTTCTCCTGTGGAAACAAAAGTTCACCCCGGGCATTTATTCCAACTAAAAAAAGCTGATATAAATAAAAAGCCAATTGCATTTTTGCACTCTGTTCATATCTGGAACTCTTTTTTACTTCCCCTATTACAAGTTGATCTATATCCTGTTTAATAATATCAAGTTTAATATTTCCAAGAGATACCTCCTTTTTTGATCTTTCATAAGCATGCTCATGTAAAAATCTGCCGAAATCAATATTGCCGTCGTCTTGGTCAGGTTGTATATTATGAGACATAAGCCATACTTCACGTTTACAAATATAGTAATACCATATTAAAATGCCATTTACATTTACAGAAGATTCTTCAATCAATTTAACCATCCTCTTAATTTTAAATCAACTGGGATCACGATACCTGTTAATCCTGCCTGCACGCTGTGCAATTGCATCATGGGGAGCGCACTCAGTAAATAGCCAATCAAAGTCTATGTCCAGAGATACTTTAACCACTTGAGTTGCTATAGCAAAAGGGTATTCTTGGAACGATCTGATTCATTTTTTTTACCATCAAAATTACCATGTTTCAATCCTTATAGGTAATCTAAGAACTAAAAATAGAAATAGGTTTTCTTTGTTAATCTCAGATTATCAAGAAACCCTATATACAGACAAAGCAGTTTTATCAATGCATTGAGATAGTAATTTTTTAGCTGTATATCAATGTCGTCGATCCCCAGCACATTCTGAACTATTTATAAAAACAAAGAAGACTCTTCTATACTTTTTGATTCAGGTGGCAAGAAACCAAGCAAAGGACTATACAAACCACCTTGTTTCTTTATTGCTTCTTTTCGCAAAAGCCATGCTCTGCCTTCAAAAATAGGACGAAAAACTGGTTCTTCTTCATCGGTATATATTTGTGCACAAAATGACCTGCAAACGCTAATCATATCCTTGGGTATTTCTATAGCATATTGTACAACTTTTTGGATTAACTTTTTCTGCTCGTCCCTATCTTCTAGTGACCAAACAGTTTCCTCAAGCCTTTCCATCATAGGTAATAGCTTGCTGTCTTCTTCTATAAACACTGTAACATTATTGGTGTCCTCATCATCAATTAATTTTGTATACTCTCCCCATTGGCCTTGATACAATCGTTCAAAAATCGGAATACTTGCTAATCCCTCAAGAACTTTCTTGTAATACTCACTGATAATTTTACCTGCTTCACGTTCTGAAAAGTTAGAGTTCTTTTTCAATACTTCTTTTGTTTTATCAATCATTATTTCGTCATATATGTTTCGCCAAGTAGGTTGCCCTCTATTATCTGTTAACTCAGCAATCAACACCTTACCTTCATAATTTTCATTACAGTGCCTGTTACATCTACCTCCAACTTGAATAATGCTATCAATAGGTCCTAAATCCCTAAATACCCAATCAAAATCCAAATCAACTCCCGCCTCAACCACTTGTGTTGCAACCAGATAATGCCGGATTCCTTTTTTCTCTAGCCATTTTAAATACCTTAAGATTATGCGTCTTCTATATGGTGTTACCCAACCGCTTAATAATAGAATGGGTGCTTCTAGGTTAAGCCTTTCTAAAGCTTTGTGTGCTTCAATAGCTGCCTTCTTTCTATTTACAACCACTAAACCAGAGCGTTCATGAATGGGCAACCTATATTTTAAAATATGCACAAGCTCATTTATGTTTATTTTTTTGATTTCTGCTTTATTCATTTCCATTATAATTTCATATTGGTGCCTGTTATATGGGAAGAATATGTTTGATGGTGCCAGTTCTTGCTCACAGACGATTTGTGGTTGTGTTGCGGTCATAAGTAGAAAATAAGTATTGCATTTTTGACTTATATAAGACAAAACCTTACCAAATCCTTTCCAAAGACGTGGAGAAATTGTTTGAGGTTCATCCAAAATTATTATTGAATTGCTTAAACGATGATAATTCATGGCTCTGTTGGCTTTAGGGTTAAATAAGACATCCCATAGATGGACTAAAGTAGTCAAGACTACGGGTTCACGCCAGTATCTAAACAATGCAGACATTTTGCTCCAAGCAATTGCTTCCTTTGTATAGTCAGTATTATCCTCATTAATATCCTTTCCATAAGCAAGACTGTGGTCTTCTTGTACATTTTCCACATTAAAAACTTCTTTTGCAACAGAAGCAGTTTGCTCTACGATACTGATAAAAGGTAAACTATAAATAATAGACTTGGATCCAAATCGCTTAGCCCATTCATAGGCAATCGAAAGACCTGTTAAAGTTTTACCCGCACCGGTTGGAAGTGTTAGTGTATATACGCCTGGTTTATTAACTTCCTTTGCTTTATTAATACATATACTCTTAATTTCCTTGCGCCAATTGTCAATTATTTCTGAACGGACAGGTAATTTGGGTTGTGAAAAAGGAGGAATTCCTTTTCCCGGAATACTGTTAATTCCGATAGCATCCATCCTATCAGCTGAAATTAATAATGAATATAATATCTTTACCTTGTGCCATTGGTCTATTGTTATTTCATATTGTAGATCAAACAGCTTATCCTGTAATTTTTCAAACTTCTCGCTACTAACTACAAACGGCCAATCAGGCAGCAAACTTTTTATACATTTTTCAAAACTATAATCATTGACCCAATCGGCTATGAGGTCGGCAAGGTTACGAAGACCAGTATGGTGGCGGCAGATTATTTCTGCCGCCCATATGTCTTCAGTAATGCTAAAAGTAAACCAAGCAGACGGTTTAGCATGATTTACACCAGAACCTACTCCATCCAAATGTTTTTGAAACTTTGGATGAACCTTTCCTATGTCGTGGGTCAACATAATTGCTGACAGCAAATGTTCATCAATGTCTATACCTTGATTTGCAACAAGTTTGACAGCAAGTTTAGTTACATTTTGCAAATGTGTAAAAAGCAACTTTTTAGGATGGCTTCTTTTTTCACCAAGCAGGGAACCAAGCAATGTATTCATCTCTGTAAGCCGTAACATCTAATCCCTCCCAGGAAGTCAAATAAATCTTTTCTTTAGCTGATGATGTGTAAATTGTATTTATGGTTTTAAGGAGCTGTCTTTCATTTGACAAACAAAATGGTAATGTGTCCCGGAAAACTGACTTTGTAACAGAAATATCAATTTTGATTTTTTCATTATCGAGTAAAGGCATTACACTTACTAAAGCTATCTTTTTTTCAGTAACCGGTATAAAAGGAAAATACCCTAAATACTCTATATCTGCAATAGCATACGCTGTTCCTAGACAAGGGGTATAAATGAAAGTACCCTTCTCCAAGTGATATCTTAATCTGTCTTCTAAGCCGCCGTGAACATAAATCCGGTATCTAGGCTGTCTGATAAATTGATGCTTTACTCTTATATGAGGGCTTTTTTGAGGTTCTTTTAGATTCCAAAAATTAATTGTAGTTGTATACCATGATATTGTATTTAAAATAGATAATGCAATTTTGGTACCCATCAAATCTTCCCAATATTTTGCAGAATAACCTGCTTCATAGCTGCCATTGTTTAAACCTACAATAGCACCTAACAGACCTGCAATAGCAGTAGGCGGCGGCACAGAAAACGACACTGATGAAGTAGTGGTATATGGGCGGCGAAACATGGCTATTGGTGCAGCTATTTCAAAGGCAACAGACATTTAAGTCACCTCTTTTTTTTCACCAATTTATCGGCAAAATTTAAATTTAGTTCGTTGATCCCCTTTATCTGCAATTCATTATCGAACCATATATTTATTTTATCTATATTTTCTTTTAGCTCCTTTAAACGTTGGTTAATCCCAGCTAAATCCACAACAAAGTCTTTTGGTGTTCTAATGGCTAATTCCTCATCGGCAGTAAACGGCAATTCGTCAGGATTTAGCAGATTAACCCTTTCATCCAATGAACCAGCAATTCCTTTGAATCCTTCATTGTAAACGACTTCAATTAACAATCTTGACACATGCCCTATTTTGCTTCGAGTAATTAGATTAACTGTCCCATCCCACAGGCCTGGAGCTACCTTATCTACATCATCATCAGTAGCACCTGTTTCAACGGAGGGATACTGGTTTGCAATGCCATAGACTCCTAGTAATACAAAAGGTACAATATATTCATTACGAAAAGACCTTTGCTCACTTGCATCTTTTGTGGCAAAAGCAGCCGTACCCTGAATCAGTTCAGCTTTTGCCTTATGTAGAGAACGTCCCCATTTAAATTGAACGGGGCCTGTCCAGGAAAAGGATTCTTTATCAAGGGCAAATGTGACACCAAACAACCTTGTGTCTATACAGTTTTGTATTGCTTCCGCATTTGTTTTTACATTTAGCATGTTTTTAAGCTCTTCGATCCTTGCCTTTAAGGTTTTTGCTTCTCCGTCTACAAATACAGGAAGTCCCTCCCTTAACCATTGATCTCTAATTGTGCGTTTTATACGGACATCTGACACTATCATCCTGCCTGTTTCAGCATCATATCTTGGATGATTTGCATTAAGGGGATCGCCATTTGGGTTAGCATCCTTGACACTGTAAAGAAAAAAATATTCTCTTCTTTTTGTAAAGGCCATAGAAATTTTCTCTCCTTTCTTTATTATTTCAATTCCTGTTCTCCTGGTTTTCCGAATATTTTCCAAAAATATTCATAAGCATTCAAAAAAGCGACTGAGAAAGCAAAATTTCCGTCTACACCTAACTCTGATGATCCTTTAAGCAGTAATTCTCCTGCTTTACCTGATAGCTGCTCAAGATATCTCCCGTAAGGAATATCGTAAACTCTGATTAGCTCAGGTACACGACTTATATGTCTTTGCAAATCTCGTCGTTGCATTTTACCAAACATAATTTGTTTGAACATTGGTGCTGAATCGATACTATCCCCTTCTTCAACCTGATTTTTTGCTATCATACCCAATACAACACCACTTAGAAACACACCTTGTCCATTAGATGACTTTAAGTATGGGTCGGAGAATTCATTTAACCAATCAATTGTCAAAATAATCACCTCCTGTTTGCTCTGTATAAGAAGTCTATTACTTCAGCCATTCCTTTAACTTTTTGTTGACCGGACATCTCCTCCTTTCCATAAGGGTTTAACCAATTGGGGTCATTAAATAATCTAGAGAATCGTGATACCATTAATTTTTTAATTTCATTCACACTTACTGACTCTCCATTTAATAGCCTACTGATTACATAAATAGTTTTTTCTTTCATGACAATCATTTCAGCTTTCTTTTTTTCTTGGTCATCCTTTTCTTGTTCGTTTATTCCAGCTAGAGATATCAATACAGCTGTAATTTGTGATATAGCAGTATCCAAACTACATTTCTTATCACTAACATCATTGTCAAAACTATATGCTTGACATGTTTCAATCCACATGTCTTGCAATTGTCGCAGACGTGTTGGGGGAACATCTTCAACCAGAGAATGAATTATTAGTTGTGCCTGATTAATTTCAGCAAACATAAAATGAAAAACAATGCCTTCATTCTGTTTTAATAAGTGATTAAAAAGTTGTCTTTCATATCGAACACCGTTTTTGAGAAAATTTTTAGTGTGCTCAGCCGCTCTACGAAAGAATTCCTGCCTGTCTGAAATTATCTCTGGTATAACATATAAGTTGATATTAGGAATAGTATTAAAATTAGCAAATCGATTTTCCATTTCTTCTTTACCTGCTGATAAAGTCTCATAACAGGTTTTACATACGGGAAACACTTTTTCTTTGATTTCAGTTGCTCTTGTTGTTCCGGGTAAAAATCCAGGCTTGTCAAAGGTAGCAAATTTAAATACTTTATCTAGTGTTACAACCTCTTTCATAGTTTTTGAGCATAAACCACACCTTATATGTTTTGTTTTTTTATCACTTGCATTATCCAATGTATTCAAAGCAAGTTTTTCCCTGAAATAGTTTATAAAAACTGGTATTTCTCCAGGATATAAGAAATTGTCAGTAGCTTTTAACCCGAAAATCAAAAAACAGGGAATTCTTCTTTCTGACCAATACGCAGCAATTTTATCAATTTGCGCCACCAAATCTGCCATAATTCTGTCAACACTTCCTTCAGTAAAGTAACCCGCCTTCTCGTAATCTATAAGAAGATTGTGATACAATTTATAAAATCGGCACTTATCATCGCCTTGCCAATACCCATTCTTTCCTACCAGGTCTTTATGAGAGTTATTGCTGCCCCTGCCTAGTTTATATAAAGGTGTAAAACGCCAGGAAACATTCCTTCCCACGGGCTCACGATAAAGGCAATGTTCCTTAATATTTACTTCTTTAACTTCCTCACCACCAATGGCCTTATATTCAATTCTATCAACATTCGCTACGCCTTTTATGTCAAGTACATCCTTATAATAATTATCAGCCGCATCAAGCCACACTCTTATAGCATAAACCTTATCTTTTTCTTCTTCAGATAGAGGATAAGGAAGCTGCAAAAAATTAATGATATCAGCCAGTGTAGAATCTTTGTATGCTTCACTTGCCATTAAACCAAGAGAATAAACGGCTTGCAGAAACCCCATCAATTACACCCTCTTCCTACATTTATCACTTTCTAATATAAGCAGCTTTATAATTATTCTGTTTTCAGCAAAACTAAGCAGCATATATCCTAAGTGCATATTAAAAAACTAAGTTCTTACTTAAAAAGTAAAAATTTTCAACTTCTTTTCTTACAAGACCTTCTTTAATAAGCTGTAACGAGAAATACCTCCCTAGTTTAAAAGTTTTATAAACCAAACTATACTTCAGCTGATATTTTTTATGAATACATATTTAGATCTTCCCTCCTTTTGCTTACCTTATTTAGACTGCTTGTCTAAAGCAGTTGAGAGGTTAAATCTGCTAGCTTCCGGTTGTCTATACCAATATTTATGTATCTTAACACTTGTCTGAAGAATATGTATTCTTCGCTATATACTTTCAACACAGCCAAAACCCTGGCTGTTTTTACTGCCAATTCCGGAATCAATTAGCAATTGCAGTGTTTCTTTCGAACCGGTTACATTAAAATTACAGGAATGTGCCTTGATGATAAAGCCTTTGTAATTGATGATATGCATTCTAATTTTGCCAAACGGTTTAATTTTAAAAGTCTCATCAACTAAACCTTCGTTGTATAAAGCTTTGTACTTATTTACCAGATTTTTATAAACAAGATTTTGAAATTCAGGTTCATCAGGTCGAAAATAGTAAGTGTATTTTTTGTTATCAGGTTTTAAAAATGTACTGTACACCACAACGGGAGAAAGTGTTTTAAGCGTAATTATATTTTCGTTAGGCATCAATCTCCTGAGAGATATTTTATTAATTGGCAATATATAGTCCCTGAAGATGATACAACCTTTTGTTAACAAAGTGTTCACCAAAGATTCACAAAACCTGTCGATGGGTGAACTGATTGTGAAACAAACCGGGCCGTAGAATGTTATTGTTCCCAGCTCTGTATTGATATTGTATTTGCCTTTCAATTTTGAAAAGGAAAAAAATCTAAAAACCCGTTTTTCACTTATGTACCCTTCTGAATGCAAGAAATCCGCCAGTTCATCGTTTATGGATTTGTATATAGCTGCCTGCATAAGATAATTATAATGAATTGGAAGTGTAATTCCGTTTTCCGGAAGTTTTAGAGTTATGTCAATATGTATTTTGATCACCCGCTCTCTTTTCTTTTTCGTAACCTTTTATTATTTGTTTAGCTTCTGAATAGACTAGGTCTGCAAGTTCTTTTGGTTCTCTGACCAGTGCTAAATGCCCATAACTCATTATCCAATTTTTTATTTCAATTAATCCATTGACTCTGGCTTTAAAGATAATTGATCCATCTTTTAGGTTCATGATTTTTTGATTTGCAATCCATACTTTTTCGCTAACAAAAACAGACGCAGGGTGAAAAAACCGAATTTCAATTTTAAACGTTTTACCCTGGAATATACCAAAGCTGTTGCGCATATAATCTCTGATGCTGAAATCTGGCGGATATCGATATGTCTCATTTAAAAGATCAATTCTGCGAATACGAACCATCTTAAACGTTCGAATGGCTTGTCTTAACCTGCAATAAGCCACTACATACCATGAACCCTCTCTGTATATTATTCCGTACGGATGTATAACTCTTTTGGTAACAGTATCATTAACAGGTGAATAATAGGTTATATGCAAGCACTTTCTGTTAACGATAGAATGTTGTATGAATTCAAAAATATCTTTTGTTTCAAAGCAATTGTCAGATTTCCCATAAGAAAACACAAAATCTTCAGGTACCTCAGGTTCGATACTGGTAACAGTATCGCCCGCAGCCCATCTAATTTTAGCTATAGCGGTTTTTAATTCATTTTCCAAAACAAACCCGTTCTTCTGGGTTAAAACTTTTTCTGCCAGAAGGAGAGCTGAATACTCTTCAGGTTCCAGATTTGGCGGTGTTAAGTAACTTGATGATGCAAGAAAGTATCCGCCTCTGCAACCGCTGATACCTCTTACATCTATTCCTGCATTTCTTATATCTTCAATATATGATTTTATGTTCCTGGGATTTGTCTCCAACCTTTCAGCTAATTCACGTCCTGATATTAGATAATTGGTCTCCAGCAGGGCTATAAGTTTAAGGATTTGACTTATCTTACTCAAATTACCACATCCTTATTTAATAAGGTAACATATGAATGTGACATTATATGTGTACTATTTATATTTGAAGCATAATTAATTTTAAAATTCGATAATTTTTATTTTTTTCCTCTATTATTTTCAAAAAATTTCATCTATTTTGGCTTGTATGAAATTTTATTATGTTTATCCTAAACATTGAGGCCTTATTACGCCAATACAAATAAAAAGCCATGAATCTGTTTCGTTCACGGCTTTTAAATGTTTATTACATTCAAATATTCTGTTTAAATCAAGGGTGAATTAATTAATGTGCATTAAATAAGCACAGTATCCCAGCCCATAAGTTTACCGAACTTCTTTATAATATCCGCTTCAGTTGTATAGCACAGAACTGAATGATGTGTTCCCCCGGCCATTGAAAACTCCGTCAGGAAATCCTCTATGCCGGAATCAGGTCTGAACCAGCCGTGTATGCTGTTTTTCAGCATATCCTCACCGCTTATATCTATCATTTCTCCTTTTGCAATGATCAGGGCATAGCCTCCATCCGGGGCAGGAGCCAGGTTTACTATAGCCGCCCTGCCAGGTTTGAATAAGCCGCTTGCTACGGCCGGGTTGTCTGCATCGGTATAGGGAAAGTCCTTTTCTATAAGCTCAGGCTTTGATGAGGTCAGGGAAATATTCATCTCTCCCATATGGCTTAGGAATATGGTATTGCTTTTCCAGTCCGGGCAGAACATTTCCGTAAATGATGTTTCTTCAAACCCGGATGCCAGGGCAGCGGACAAGGCAGCAGTCAGCACATCTCCCTCGCCGGCATAGCCGATTCCTCTTGCCATCTGCTTCTCTATCTCCAGGAAGGGCATGACATTTATGGGAGAATCCTTCCTTATGCTTAAAAAATTAACCGTAAACCCGTCCAGATCACTTTGGTCTATCCATTTGCGCAGGGCAAGGCCTGCCCTGACAGACTTGTAGTGGGTTCCTTCGTTAATGCCGGCAGTAATGAACCGCTTCCTGTCAGCTTCCATCTCCTCCAGTATTTCTTTCTCGGAAATACTTTCCGCCAAAGCCCTGCCATCATCTAAATCAAATTCAATGGTATTTATTCCTATGTTTTTCTTTAATTCATCAAAAGGCACGGCAAAATCGCCCATCCCCTTAAAAGGCATGCCCAGTATGCCTATTCTGGATGTTTTCATTTTTGAAGCCATTTTTGCGGCCCTGGCCCACGAGACAACCCGGTCTATGACATCAGACTTCAGCCAATGACCGGTTTCAATATGGTATTCCTTATGGTTCCGCTTTAATAAATTGCAGAGATCCTGCACTCCGTGGATGCCGTGATTGAACATTATCTCAGCTTCAGGGGTAGTGTTGTCAAAGGCATAACTGGGAGTGGTATTAAGCACAACCACCGGCAGATCGGTTGATACCAAGGCCTCATAGGATTCCAGTGAGGGGGAATAGGCCAGGTGCAGGGTAACTATTATATCAACGCCTTCTGCTTCAAAGTTTTTAACGGCTTCGTCAAACTCCGGCTTTATCCTGCAGACCGGGGATAAGACCACCGACACATTCCTTTTAATAAACTCATTTCTGATTGTATCGGCAAACTTCTCGACTTCACCTCTTATCTGAGGCATTGATTTATCATACAATTCCAAATAAAGGAGCAGAAGACCGATTTTAGGGGAGTCCATTTTCTTTCCACCTTTCAGCTTAAAAGTTCTCTTCCCACATTTTCTTAACTTTTTCGTATACCTCATCCGGTATGTCCGGACTGCCGAATGAACAGAGGGGTGCCAGATCATCCCCTGCTATTTCGGGGTTTGTGCACCAGCTGTCGTTCCTGAACTGTTCTCTTTCTTCAGGATTCCTGAAATCAGGAACTGTAATTGGCACATTGCCGTTGCATATAGAGCGATAGGCCAGAATGCCCGGCAGCCCCATATCAAGCGCCTGATATACATCTATGCAGTTTTCCCCGTCTTCTCTGCCCAAAACTTTTTCCAGGAAATAATGCATTGTGTAGAAATCACTTCCCCCGTGGCCGGAAGTCATGGCAGCCAGTTTGGAGGTTACTCTGGGTTTGGGACGATAGCTGACTTCATAGTCCGTAATTTTTTCCTCGTCTCTGAAGAGATGGATTCTGTGCACACCTTCATGCCATCTGTCCGATTCCATCATGCCCTTATCGCCGTAAATGCAGTACCATACCGAAGAAGGCTCTCTCTTCAAATTGCCGTGAAGGCTCTTTACCGTTGCGCCGTTGCTCATCTGAGCCACAATCATGCCCGAGGTGCCGCCGCCGTAGCCCAGCTTTGCCATATATTCGGCATTGGGAGTTTCAAAGCCTACAACCTTAACAGGTCTTTCCCCGGTGATGGTGAGAATGGGACCTAAGCTGTGGGTGCAGTAGTAAGTCGAATACATCCGGTTTCTCCAGTGGTTCTTGTCTCCATATGTAATCCGGGGCCAAATGGGTTCGCAGTTGTGCACATATTCTCCCTCGCCGTGCATAAACTCCCCGATATCCCCCCGCCTGTAGAGCTTCTTCATTTCCTGGGTAGCCAGGAAGTAGCAGTAGTTCTCGGCATATGAATAAACCTTGCCGCTTTTTTCCACCGCCTCCACCAATTGAACAGCCTGGGCCAGGGTTTCTACAGGCAGGACTTCGCTTACCACATGTCGGCCTGAATAAAGAAGCCTTATTGCAAAAGGAGCATGCTCATTTGCATAATTGGCCAAAACCACGGCATCCATGTCATGATTGAAAAAGTCGTCAAAATTCGTATAGTATGTTATTTTGGACCCGGTTTCTTCCGCCACCTTTTTGCATCTTTCCAACAAGGGCTCATACTTATCGCAGATTGCAACCAGTTCCGCATCGGGATGCCTGGCCATGACGTTGATCATGGTCATCCCCCTGTATGCACCAAAAACTCCTACCTTAATCTTTCTTTGATTACCCATTGAGATGCACTTCCTTTCATTATTTCCGGAATTTTATTTGTTTCTCGGTTGTTTTCCTGATGTAGACTTGTTCAAGTGGCCTTCTCTTCCATTAAACCCTTTCATTGAAATTTCTTTTATGATATAACAATATTATACACGATAACAAACATAAGGAGGAAATTTAATGAATATATTTATCGGAAGCAAGGAAGAATGCGATTTAAAAGGTGCACAGGAAATCGTCAATCAGATAAAGAATAAACCAAACACGGTTCTGGGCCTGGCAACCGGTTCCACTCCCATAGATATGTACGGCAATCTGATAAAAAAATACAAGGCCGGGGAAGTCAGCTTTGCAAAGGTGAAAACCTTTAATCTGGATGAATATCTGGGGATTTCCCGGGATCACCCCTGCAGCTATTACAATTTCATGCAGGAAAACCTCTTCAAGCACATTGACATCCCTCAGGATTCCGTCCACCTTCCCAACGGAGAAGCTGCAGATCCTGAAGAAGAATGTAAAAATTATGAAAAGCTGATTGAGGGCAGCGGCGGAATCGACCTTCAGGTACTGGGAATCGGCCATAACGGACATATAGGCTTTAATGAGCCGGGCACTCCCTTCGGTTCGGTTACCCAGGTGGTAGATTTAACCGAAAGCACCATTAATGCCAACTCCAGATTCTTCGACAGCCCGGATCAGGTGCCCCGTCAGGCTCTGTCCATGGGTATAAAAACCATCATGCAGGCACGCAGGATTCTGCTCTTTGCCTATGGGGCAGACAAGGCAGAGATTATAAAGGAAGCTCTTAAAGGCCCTGTAACCCCTGAAGTTCCTGCCTCTGTGCTGCAGCTGCATCCTGATGTATCCGTATTTCTGGACCATGAGGCAGCATCCAGGCTGTAAGGATTTAAAGTAAGGATTTACATAAGAAAAGCACCTATGCATATGAGAATATGCAGCAGGTGCTTTTAATTTTTCCTTATTTTAATATGGCGCCTGTATTGGCAGAAGTGACCATTCTGGCATAACGGCCCAGGTACCCGTGCTTAATTTTCGGCTCGGGAGCCTGCCAGTTTTTAAATCTTTCCTCCAGTACCTCGTCCTTAAGCAGGACATCCAGTTTGCCTTCCGGTATATTTATGGATATGATATCCCCTTCTTCCACCAGGGCAATTGGACCGCCTGCCATGGCTTCCGGTGAAATATGCCCGATAGATGCTCCCCGGGTGGCTCCTGAGAACCTGCCGTCGGTAAGAAGGGCCACATCTTTATCAAGGCCCATACCTGCAATGGCAGCGGTGGGCGACAGCATTTCCTTCATTCCCGGCCCGCCCTTGGGGCCTTCGTATCTGATAACTATTACATCTCCCTTATTGATCTTACCGCCCAGGATAGCTTCATAAGCTTCTTCCTCAGACTCGAACACCCTTGCCGGTCCCTGATGCACAAGCATTTCCTGGGCTACGGCCGAACGTTTTACCACAGCTCCGTCAGGCGCCAGGTTGCCCCTGAGCACCGCAATGCCCCCTGTTTCGCTGTAGGGGTTGTCCACGTGGCGGATAACCTCCCTGTTTAATACCCTTGCTTCTTCCACAATCTCGCCGATGGTCTGCCCGCTGACGGTAGGCCTGTCAAGGTGCAGCAAACCCTTTGCTGCCAGTTCCTTCATTACGGCCTGGACGCCGCCGGCTTCGTAAAGATCCTGCATATGATAGGGGCCTGCAGGGCTTAACTTGCACAGATTGGGCGTTCTTGAGCTGATTTCATTTACAATGTCCAGATCTATGGTTACCCCGGCTTCATAAGCTATTGCAGGCAGGTGAAGGACAGAATTGGTGGAACATCCCAGGGCCATATCCACAGTCAGAGCGTTCACGAAGGCATCCAGGTTCAGTATATCCCTGGGACGCAGGTTCTTCTTTAAAACTTCCATTACCTTGATTCCGGCTTCTTTGGCCAGGCGGATCCGGTCTCCATATACAGCCGGAATGGTTCCGTTCCCCGGCAGCCCCATGCCCAGAACCTCGGTCAGGCAGTTCATGGAGTTGGCTGTAAACATGCCGGAACATGAGCCGCAGGTAGGACAGGCATGGCGTTCCATTTCAGTTATTTCTTCCAAAGTCATTTTTCCTGCCCGGACAGAGCCTACTGCCTCAAACATCATGTTCAGGTCCAGGGTTTTTCCCTTCCAGCGCCCTGCCAACATAGGGCCTCCGCTTACCACAACAGTGGGTATATTGACTCTGGCGGCAGCCATAAGCATGCCGGGCACAATTTTATCGCAGTTGGGTATGAGCACCATGGCATCAAAGGCATTGGCCTCTGCCATGGATTCAATTCCGTCGGCAACCAGTTCGCGAGAAGGTAGAGAATAGTTCATTCCCACATGATTCATGGCCGTGCCGTCACAAACCCCGATACAGGGGATCTCTATGGGCAACCCTCCTGCCATGCGTATGCTGGCCTTTACGGCTTCTGCTATATTATCAAGATGTATATGGCCGGGTATGGATTCATTCTTTGAATTCACCACTCCGATTATGGGTCTCTCAAGTTCCTCATCCGTATAACCCATTCCCTTAAGCAGGGAACGATGAGGCGCCCTTTCCAAACCATTTTTCATTCTATTGCTTAACATTGGCTGCCCTCCTTAAACAATTTTCTTGTAATAGTTACAAGCCTTATGCATTTTGTTATATATCAGTACAAGCTGTTTTATTTTTAATGTTTCCAGTATAGCAAGAGGGAGGGGTCTTGTCAATCAACATGACTTCCGTCTTTTTAAGAAAAAAGATTCTTCGCCGAAACGCCTCTTGGGCAGGATGGGCGAAGAATCTTTCATTAATATAGGAGGTTTATTTTAAGGCTTTAAGAATTAACTTAACAACCCTGTCCTTAAGTTCTGACAGGCCTTCCTCATCAATAAAAGGTTCTGCCAGAATATCAACCCGGGAAGGCTGGCTGTCTGAATCCTCAGCAGTACCAGGCAGGGATTTATTGCGCATAAAAAGCACTTCGTTGGTAAAGGAAGTTAAGATTCCGTTCAGGACCAGTTTGCATTCTTCAAAACTGACATCTTCACCTATCAGTTTTTCCTTTCTGCCTTTATCACACAGCTTTTCAATAAACTCATTCATGCCGGACCTGACCGTGGGCAAAAGGGTCCGATCCTCCTGAATCAGCTGCTTTACATCCGATTCCTCCAGACTGACTACCATGAAAAGGAGGCTGGTAAACCGGGTCTTAAGCATTTCAATCGTATGGTTCAGTATATCATATATGGTATCCGTAAAGTTTTGCTGCTTGTCGATTAAGGCAGTGAATGTATCAAATTCCTTGTATACATAGTAGCTGACAGCCTCCCGGATAATTTCCTCCTTGGTTGAAAAATATTCATACACGGTACCCTTTCCTATGCCGGCTGCAAGCGCAATGTCAGATACCTTAAGCTCATGTATGCCGCAGCCTTGGTTCAAGAGGTCCATAATTCCCTTAAATATGGATTTTTCCTTTTCAGAATACTCCCTGACCTGTTTCACTTTCTTCCCTCCGGATTTCCACCTTTTTGTTTTTGCTTCTTACAAACACATCATACATAATAGGCACAACTATCAGTGTTAACAGCGTTGCATAGGTAAGGCCGCCTATGGAAACCACCGCCATGGGCTGCATCATCTCAGCTCCGCTGCCGTAACCTAAGGCCATGGTTGTCATAGCCAGTATAGTTGTGAGTGCTGTCATCAGTATTGGTCTCAACCTGGTTACACCTGCCTCTATCAAGGCTTCCTCATTTTCCTTGCCGCTTTCTCTCAGCTGGTTCACATAGTCAACAAAAACAATACCGTTATTTACAACCACGCCGGCTAATACAAGGAAACCAAGGAGTGAAACAATAGACAATTCCATATCAGCCGCCCACAGAAGCAGGAGTCCTCCGGTAAATGCCAGGGGCAGGGTAAATAGCACGATAAAGGGTGATAACAGATTCTGGAACTGGGCAACCATAATCAGGTATATGAATATAATTGCCAGACCGATCATCATAACCAGGTCTCTCATAGTATCCTTAATCATCTCATTTTCGCCCTCAAAACTTATATCGTATCCGGAAGGAGGCTCATAACCTGATAGTGCTGCTTCTACGTCGCGGCTTACCAACCCTATGTTATAGCCATGAGCTATTTCCGCAGTTACGGTAATATACCTTGATTGGTTTTCCCTTCGAATCGAACGCAGGCTGTCTGCCTCCTCAATCCTGGCAATATTTTTAAGAACAACCTCCTTCTCGGTGCCGTCCTTTTGTTTGGCAGTAAAGGTAAATTCACCGATGTTTTCCCGTGTGATTCCATTCTGATCTTCCTTTACCAGCAGCACAGGGTAGCTGTCATTATCCATGGTCAGTACTGTTGACTGCTTCTCTGATTGGAGGGCTGAACTGATTTCAGCGTATACCTGAGCTACGGTCAGGCCTTCACGCATTGCCTTGTCCTTATCTATCAGTATTCTTGTTTCCCTTTCCGCACTTTCAATCCCGGTATCAACATGAGCGGTCCCCTCAACTTCAGCTACAATTTGGGCCACCTCATCGGCCAGTTCCATTATGGTATCCAGATCCTGGCCCTTAACATTTATTTGTATTCCGCTGCCGCTTAACATTGTAATATCCATATTATTGGCAGTAACATTTATATCTGCATTCAAGTCCTCTGTTTTCTCATATATAAGCCGTTCCACATCCCTGTTGCTCAGGCTTCTTTCATCTTTAAGAAGTATAAAGAATGAAGTCTGATTGCCTGATCCCCTGGCTCCGGACATAAGCATTCCTATTCCTTCACTGCCGCTCATGGCGCCGACGGTTTCCACTGCCTCAATTTCCAGAATCCGTTTCATAATTTCGTCGCTGAGCTCATACATTTCTTCCCTGCTGATGTCTTCCGGAGCCGTAAGTGTTGCGGTCATCTGAGGAGAGTCAACATCGGGCATGAAGGCTGTTCCCATAATAGTGGCACCGTAAATGCTCAAAACAAACAGAAGGATTACGGGAATCAAAACAAGAACCTTTCTGCGTAAAGCAAACCTTAATATTTTCTCATAGGCCGAAAGAATTTTGTTAAAAAATTTCCTTTCTCTTTTCTTTTCCCTAATTAATAGGCCGGCTCCCATAACAGGCACCAGGGTGAGTGCCACCAGCACACTTGCAATAAGGCTGTATGCAATGGTCAGCCCCATGTCTGTAAAAAGCTGCCTTGATAAACCTTCTGTAAAGACAATGGGCAAAAAGACGCAAACCGTGGTAAGAGTGGAAGAAGCAATAGCGCCTGATACCTGCTTTGCACCTTCAACTGCAGCCTTTTTGGGAGGCGTGCCAAGATTCCTGAGCCGGTATATGTTTTCAATAACAACAATGCTGTTGTCCACCAGCATGCCGACGCCCAAGGCAAGGCCTGCCAGGGAAATTACATTCAGGGTTACATTGCTGAAATACATAAGGGTTACGGCAAACATAAGACTTATGGGTATACTCAGGGCAATAACTATTGTAGGCCTTATGTCCCGCAGAAACAGAATCAGAACGGCAATTGCCAGAAGCCCTCCGTACAGCAGATTTTCAACAACGCTGTCTGTCACCATGTAAATGTAGTCGCCCTGGTCCAGCATGGGGCTTATCCTTAAACCTTCATGCTGCCTTTCCAGCTCTTCTATCTGCTTTTTAATTGAATCTGTAACAGCCGCTGTGGATGCTGTGCTTTGTTTCTGGAAGGTAAGCAGTATGCCCGCATTGCCGTTTACCTTTGTATACATTTCCGATGCATTATCTGCAAGCCTGATATCGGCGATATCCTTCAGTCTCACGTCTCCAATCGGGTCCATGCTGACAATAATCATATCTTCTATTTCTTCTTCGGATCCGAAAGCATCTCCGACTTTAACCAGATGCTGGCCGTCTTCTTCCATAATATAGCCGGCGGGCATATCAAAATTTTGAGCCGTTAAAATGGTGGAAATAAGATCTTCTGTCAGTATCTTATTCAAGTCTCCCGCTTCAAGGGCCTGTTCTCTGGCCTTTTCGAACTCCTCCAGCCCTTTTTCAAGCTCTTTCTGGCCTTGTTCCAGCTGCACCTGCGCCTTGGCCAGCTCTATTGCCATGGTTATTTTGCCTGATTCCAGCTGTTCAAGGGCTGACCTTGCCTTTATAAGGCCGGCCTCCAGCTGGGGCTTCATAGCGGCCAGCGTCAGCTGCCGGATATTTATATTCTGAAGCTCCATATCTACGGCTATCTTTCTGGCCTGAAGCTTGGCCGCGCCGCTTAACAATTCTGAAAGTTCCTCCCGGGAAAGATCCAGTAATTCCTCAGGCAGCCTGTCTTTTATTTTCTGTATAACTATCTCATAGATATCTGAGGGTAAGATCCTCAAATCCATGGGGAAAAATTCTTTTAGAACTTCGTAGAGTTCTGCCGTCTGTTTTTGGGTAAGCTCTGTAAGTCCTGCAGGCAGTCTGTCCCTGATCTGCTCAATGATGGATTTAAACAGCTCAGGAGAAAGGCTTTCTATATCCTCAGGGAAAAGCCCTACGATAAGCTGGTACAGCTCATTCATTTCTCTCCGGGGCAGGTCAGGAAAATCGAAGGAGAGTCTGTCCCTTATTGCCTCCAATATAGCATTGTATATATCAGAAGGCAGGTCTTCCCAGTTTCCTGAAAAAATCTCATCCAGATATTCATTTACATCGCCCAGCTGTTCAAGGGCTGCTTTTTCTTTTTCAAAGGCCAGTTTCTGGGCCTCCAGTTTGGCTTCTTCAGCCAGCAGAGCGTTTAAATTGGCAATGGCATTATCCAGTTCTCCGCTGGCCTTTGCTACTTGTGCTTTTTTATCCGGAGCTTCCTCTTCCAGAGCCTGACGGCCTTTGGCAATCTCCTCCTGTGCCTTGTCCAGCGCTTCCCGCTTTTCATCCAGCTGTTTTTCTATTTCTGCCTGTACCTGACTGTTTAAGTCGGCAATTTTCTCTTTATTCAGCACAATTTCCAGCTGCTTTTGTATAAGACCGCCGGCGCTTACAGATGCAACACCGTCCAGCCTCTCGAAAGCAGGTACTATGGTTTCTTCTGTGAACCTGGAAAGCTCATCAATATCCATGCCTTCCCTGTCAACGCTGGCAACAACTACAGGCAGCATATCCGGACTGATTTGCAGCATGACGGGCGAACCCACTGCGTCATCCAGCATTGCTGAAACTCTGTCAATGCTTCCGGACAGTTCAATCATTATGCTGTCCATATTGGTATCCTGTGTATATTCAAGTATTATCATGCTGGAGTTTTCACTTGATATGGAACTGATATTTTTAAGACCGCTGGAAGCAGCCAAAACGGACTCCAGGGGCCTGGTAACCGTTTGTTCTACTTTTTCCGGGCTGGCTCCGGGGTAGGGGGTTACAACGACAATATAGGGCAGCTCCATGGCCGGAAGCAGATCCGTTGTCATATTATTATAGGATATTATCCCTAATACAATAATCAAAATTACTGCAACAAAAACTGTATATGGTCTCTTAACGCTGTATCTTGATAGCATTCAATGTCCTCCTGCCGAAATTGTTATGTATGTATATTGGTAAAACAGTTAAATGCTGAACAGACTTTAATTTAATTGCCTGCTGTTCAGCAGATTATATCCAACATTACACCTATGGTTCCGACCGACCGTTCGGTCGGTATGCTAAACATTATAGCACCTTTGTTTAGATCTGTAAAGAAGAAAGAAAATTAACAGCAAAAAAGCGGGAATATGCTTCCCGCTTAATTCTATATTCATATATCAAATCTATTATTCATAACTTTTATAATTCTGAGCAGGTCAATCCACAAAAAGAATGCTTTTCAGGGGCTTTTTGGGAACATGGAGCACATTATTTTCATCCTTATAATAGCGGACGGTTTGCTCCGATTCCTCTATTACAGGACTCTCTGCCGGATAACCCAGTGCAATTACAGAACCGATTGTATAGTCTTCCGGAAGCTTTATAACTTTGGCCAATTCATCCCGGTTGACCGTGCCTATCCAGCAGCTGCCGATTCCGTAGCTCCAGGCGGCCAATAAAATATTTTGTATGGCTGCACCTGCATCCTGCCTTATGGCAGTTTCCTGAAATTTTTTGTTATATAAAACAACGATATAGGCTGTTGGTTTTTCGCCTTCCCTGGGTGTACCCCTGGGCCTGATGTAGCCGGCCCAGCTTAAGGTTTGAAAAACCGGTTCCAGGAGATCTTCCTTCTGAATGATATGAAATGCAAGGGGCTGCCTGTTGGAGGCGCTGGGAGCCAACCTGGCACAGTCCGCCAGATCCGTCAGAATATCCATGCTGATCTTATCAGGAAGGAAACGACGCACCGTCCTTCTTGTTTTAATCAGTTTACTGAATTCATTCATAGATAAACCTCCGCCTTTCTCACCGTCATTTTATAGCTAAAGCCTTGCGAATGCCTTTTATTATAAGTTATTTACATGCCGATGCAAGCTTGTATACAAATACTATCACAACTTTACTGTTGATGCAAAAAATGCTCGTTTTATCTTTCCCAGGCCATCAAGAAAGGATAGGGGTTAAAAGGGCGAAGTTTTCCTTCCTTGCCGTAGTACATTCCAAAGTGGAGATGGGGCAGGAATTCACCGGTTGTGCCTTCCTGACCGTAACCTGAATCTCCCACATAACCAATCAGCTGTCCCTTCTTTACCTTGTCACCCGGTTTGGGATCTCCCTCATAGCGGGACAGATGGGCATAATAATAGTAGATATTGTCCTTTGCCCCCCGGATACCCAGGCGCCAGCCCCCAAGTTCATTCCAGCCCGATTTTTCAATCTCGCCGTCGCATACTGAAAGGATGGGAACTCCATGGTCTGTCATAATGTCTATGCCCTCATGACTCCGCCTGCCCCCGTAGCTGCGTGGATCCCCGTACCCATCCTCGTATGTGTACTCAGCATTGGTCGCAAAAGGAAAGATTTTATCCTCAGCAATAAGCCTTATATGGGACAAGGCTTTAACTTCCCTTTCCACCTTTCTGTGAAAGGATTTGCTGTTGTTATAGCTGGACAAAAAATCTGACAGGTCTTCCGGGTTTTTCATCCCCGTCAAATGAAGGGCAATTCCAGCGGATCTTTCCCGGGAAATCTCAGTTTCCGGGATATCTTCTGCCAGATCAATGGCAGCAAGATAATACCAGGGTACATCCATTTCCTTTTCCAGCTCAAAATACATAAGCAGATCGCCGGAAACAAATTGATCCACTGTATACTGCCCTTTATGAGATGAAATCAGGTTTAATATCAGAAGTACAAGAAAGATTATAAATAAAGCTGCTGTAATAAGAAAGAGAGTCAGTCTTTTACGATTAACAACATAATACCGATATCGACGGGCTGTGTATGAACTTCTCGACGAAAGAGACATGAAACCCCTCCAACCAGGTTACTGCTGAATGGATAGCTTTATCCTATTAATATAAAGTATATATTTCCATGTCCGGCTTTACAACCGGAAAATGAACTTTATACAGCCTTAACCCGGATTTCGGCTCTGCCGGATATATTACCCGGCTGCAATCTCAGCTGCAATCCGATCTCCCATTTCTTCAGTTCCAACTAACTTCATGCCGGGCTGCATAATATCTCCGGTTCTGTATCCTTTATCCAGGGCCTTTTCCACAGCCCTTTCCACAGCCAGAGCCGCGTCTTCCCGGTCAAAACTGTAGCGGAGCATCATGGCAACGCTCATTATGGTGGCTATGGGGTTTGCTTTATCCTGGCCTGCAATGTCAGGCGCAGAACCGTGAACCGGCTCGTACAGACCCAGACTGCCTTCTCCCAGACTGGCTGAGGGGAGCATTCCCAGGGAACCTGTAAGCATTGAAGCTTCATCGCTTAAAATATCTCCAAACATATTGGTGGTTACAATTACGTCAAACTGCCTCGGATTGCGCACCAGCTGCATGGCTGCATTATCCACATACATATGATTCAGCTCTATATCAGGGTATTCCTCTGCCACCCTAACCACCGTCTCCCTCCAGAGCCGGGAACTTTCAAGTATATTGGCCTTATCTATGGAAGTAAGCCTTCCTTTCCGCTTTCTGGCAATCTCAAAAGCTGTCCTGGTAACCCGTTCAATCTCCGGAACCGAATAAACTTCCGTATCCCAGGCCTCCTGCCCTCCGGAGCCTTCACTTCTGCCCCGCTGTCCGAAGTAAATGCCGCCGGTAAGCTCCCTTACCACCATAATATCCAGCCCGTCCCCCAAAACTTCTTCCTTCAGGGTAGAGGCAGATTTCAGCTGAGGAAAGAGAATGGCAGGACGCAGGTTGGCAAATACCCCCAGACCCTTCCTGATTCCCAAAAGCCCGGCTTCAGGACGCAGATGCCCCGGCAGGGTATCCCACTTTTCGCCGCCTACTGCACCCAGCAATACAGCATCGCTCTCCAGACATACCTTCAGGGTTTCCTCCGGCAGGGGCACGCCGATCTCATCAATAGCCCTGCCTCCCATGAGCATCTCTTCAAAGGTAAACTCCATGCCAAACACCTCGGAGACCCGGTTCAGTACTTTATAAGCCTGCTTAATAATATCCGGACCTATGCCGTCTCCGGGAATAACCGCTATTTTCATTGTCTCTCCATCCTTTCCCTCATATACGGAATCAAACCGTCTGCATTAATTATTTCCTGCATGAAATCCGGGAAGGGCGCTGCCTTGTATACTTTGCCGGTGGTCAGGTTTTCAATGGTGCCTGTCGCAACATCCACCCTTACCTCGTCTCCCTCGGAAATATCCCTGGCCGCTTCAGGACATTCCATAATGGGAAGCCCTATATTAATGGCATTGCGGTAGAATATCCGGGCAAAGGTCTCAGCAATGATACAGCTGATACCGGAGGCCTTTATGGCTATGGGAGCATGCTCTCTGGAGGAACCGCATCCGAAGTTCCGCCCTGCCACCATAATATCCCCTTCCCGAACCCGCTCGGTAAAGGTTTTATCCAGATCTTCCATACAGTGCTTTGCCAGTTCTGCAGGATCGCTGCTGTTTAAATACCTGGCCGGAATAATAACATCCGTATCCACATTATCTCCGTATTTAATTACTCTGCCCTTCATTCTCCCACTACCTCCTCAGGTGATGTGATTCGGCCGGTCACTGCCGATGCCGCTGCCACAGCAGGACTTGCCAGAAATACCTCGCTTTCCGGATGACCCATGCGGCCTACAAAGTTTCTGTTGGTTGTTGCCACTGCCCGCTCTCCCTTTGCAAGAACGCCCATATGTCCGCCCAGGCAGGGACCGCAGGTCGGGGTGCTTACGGCTGCGCCGGCTTCAATGAAAATTTCCAGAAGCCCTTCCCGCATGGCCTGCAGATATATCTTCTGGGTTGCAGGGAAGATTATGGTGCGTACCCCGGGGTGAACCTTTTTCCCCTTCAAAACCCTGGCAGCAGCTCTTAAGTCGCTGATTCTGCCATTGGTACAGGAACCGATAACCACCTGGTCTATGGTTACTTCCCCTATCTCATCAATGGTCCGGGTGTTTTCAGGCAGATGGGGAAATGCAACAGTAAGCCTTATTTCAGACAGGTTTATTTCTATCACCCGGCTGTAAACCGCATCTTCGTCTGCTTTATACACCTTATATTCCCTGGCGGAGTGTTCCTTTACATATTCAATGGTCTTTTCATCCACTTCAAAAATACCGTTTTTGGCTCCGGCTTCTATTGCCATATTGGCTATGGTGAAGCGGTCATCCATAGACAGGGATGCCATCCCTTCACCGCCGAATTCCATGGACTTATACAGTGCGCCGTCTACACCGATCATGCCGATGATGTGAAGGATAACATCCTTCCCGCTGACCCAGGGCTGGAGCTTTCCCTTCAGTTCAAAACGGATGGCCTCCGGCACCTTGAACCAGGCCTTTCCTGATGCCATGCCGCATGCCATGTCGGTACTTCCCACTCCGGTAGAAAAGGCGCCTAAGGCACCATAGGTGCAGGTATGGGAATCGGCGCCGATGATAACATCTCCGGGTACAGCCAGCCCCTTTTCAGGAATCAAAGCATGCTCGATGCCCATCTGGCCGATTTCAAAGTAATTGGTTATTTCCTTTTCGTATGCAAATTCCCGGATCATGCGGCAGTGTTCTGCCGATTTAATATCCTTATTGGGAGTAAAATGATCCGGAACAATTGCCACCTTATCTTTATCGAATACGTCTTTTACGCCTATTTTTTCAAACTCTTTAACAGCAACCGGCGCGGTTATGTCATTTCCCAGGACCAGGTCCAGGTCCGCCATAATAAGCTGTCCCGGTTCCACCTTGGGCAGCCCGGCTTTAGCTGCTAAGATTTTCTGTGTCATTGTCATTCCCATTGAAAACCCTCCTTTATTTTCTATTAAACAGTCTTTTCCAGCTTCATTGCTGATTTTTCATGATGCTGATACAGGAAATATTCAATTGAATCAACCAAGGCATCCCAGCTGGCTTCTATTATATTAGTGGATACGCCCACGGTACCCCAGACTTTCTGCCCGTCCGTGGATTCTATGTGAACCCTTACCTTGGCGGCTGTCGCCTTGTCAGTGTCGAGCACCCTTACTTTATAGTCAGTCAGCCGCATCTTATCCAGCTGCGGATAGAATATCTGCAGTGCTTTGCGCAGGGCTTTATCCAGGGCATTTACAGGTCCGTCGCCTTCTGCGGCCGATATTTCTTCCACCCCGTCCACTTCAACTTTTATAATGGCTGAGGCTGAATAATCATCCTGCCAGTGTTCCTCACAAAGCACCCGGAAATCCTTCACATTGAAAAATTTAATATCCTTTTTCAGCACCCTTCTTACCAGTAATTCAAAGGAGGTTTCCGCACCTTCGAACTGATAACCTTCATGTTCCAGACGTTTCATTTCATCCATAATAAGCTGGGTTTCCGGCGAATTCTTATCGGCCCAGGGAAGTACCTCCTGAATCCGTTTCAGGATAGTGCTGCGGCCGGATACCTCAGACATGAGAATACGCCTTTCATTTCCCACCAGGGACGGATCGATATGCTCAAATGAAAGCGGATTCTTCCGAATAGCATCTATATGCATGCCGCCCTTATGAGCAAATGCACTGCGCCCTACATAAGGATCCCTTTCATTGGGCACAAGATTGGCCAGCTCGCTTATGGTTCTGGAAACAACAAACAAATTCTCCATTTGCTCTTTGGGAACGCATGAGTAGCCTTTCTTCAGCTGCAAATTGGGGATAATTGTACAAAGATTAGCGTTGCCGCTTCTCTCTCCAATGCCGTTGATGGTTCCCTGAACATGACAGGCTCCGGCCTCAATTGCCATAATGGAATTGGCTACGGCCATTCCTCCGTCATTATGGCAGTGGATGCCGATGGGAAAAGGGAACATTTCAACCACTTCTTTGACTATTCTGTAGATATCCGACGGGAACATTCCCCCGTTTGTATCACAGAGAACCAGGCAGGATGCGCCGGCATCTGCGGCCGCTCTTAAGCATTCCAGGGCATAATCCCTGTTGGCCATGAAGCCGTCGAAAAAATGCTCTGCATCGAATATGACTTCCTTACCCTTCTCTTTAAGAAAAGCAATGGTGTCCCTTATCATGTTCAGATTCTCTTCCAGGCTGGTTCTTATAATATCGGTTACGTGAAAATCCCATGATTTGCCAAAAATAGTGACTACGGAAGTATCAGCCTTGCATAAGGCCTGTAAGTTCAGGTCATCCTCCGGCCGGATTCCGGCACGGCGTGTGCTGCCAAAGGCTGCCAGTCTCGCATTTTTTAGGTTCAATGCCTTAACCTTCTGAAAAAACTCCATATCCTTGGGGTTTGATCCCGGGTTGCCGGCTTCAACATAGTCCGCGCCGAACTCGTCAAGTCTTTGAGCAATTTTCAGTTTGTCATTAACCGTGAAGGATACTCCTTCCCCCTGGGCTCCGTCCCTTAAGGTAGAGTCGTAAACAATAATTTTTTTGCTCAGTTCATAATCCCCATTTCAAAACCAACTCCTCATTTTTTATGACGTATTTTTTTATAAATTATTCGTTAACCTGATCTTTATTGTCCTAAACAACTTCTATGTTATCCTGCTTTCCGTTTGGAAACTCAGTAATATCATAGAGCATTTTGTTAATGGCATTAATGTATGCCTTTGCGCTGGCTTCAATAATATCCGTGCTTATCCCCCTGCCGACGTACTTTCTTCCGTTCTTTTCAATTTTGACAATTCCCTCGCCCAGGGCATCCTTACCGCTGGTTATAGCCCGAATCTGATAATCTACAAGTTTAATCTCAAGGCCTGTAGCCCTCTCTATTGCGTGGAATATTGCATCAACCGGGCCGTCTCCGCAGGCTGCCTCTTCAATGAGCTCACCTTCTCTGGAGATGCGAACTGTGGAACTTGATATGAGAGAATTGCCGCTGGTGGTATGAAAGTACTCCAGCTGCAGGGCTTCCGGAATCTGTACCAGCTTGGTGGACATAAGAGCCTCTATATCGCTGTCCATAACATATTTCTTTTTGTCAGCCAGATCTTTGAATTTTTCAAAGGCCTCGTTGATTTCCTCCTGGGTCAGATCGCTGTAGCCCAGCTCAGCCAGCCGCTCTTCGAAAGCATGGCGTCCGGAATGCTTGCCCAGAATCATCTGACTTTTCTTAAGGCCGATGGATTCAGGAGTCATAATTTCATAGGTCTGCCTGTTGGCCAGCATGCCGTGCTGATGGATGCCGGATTCGTGGGCAAAGGCGTTTGCGCCCACAATGGCCTTATTGGGCTGTATCAGCACACCGGTCAGAGAGGTGACCAGGGTGCTTGTGCGGTATATTTGTTCCGTCACAATGCCGGTGTCAAACTGATAATAGTCCCTGCGGGTTCGAAGTGCCATGACCACTTCTTCCAGGGCAGCATTTCCGGCTCTCTCTCCCAGCCCGTTTATGGTGCATTCAACCTGGCCGGCGCCGTTTGCAACGGCTGCCAGGGAATTGGCCACTGCCATGCCCAGATCATTATGGCAGTGCACGCTGATGACCACATTGTCTATTCCCTTTACATTTTCCCGAATTCCCCTGATTATGGCGCCGAACTCATCCGGAGTGGAATAGCCTACGGTATCGGGAATGTTAATTACGTCAGCTCCAGCTTTTATAACCTCTTCCAGAATCATATACAAGAATTCAGGACGGGTACGGGAACCGTCTTCCGGGGAAAATTCCACCTGGGATCCCAGGGATTTGGCGTAAGACACTGCTTCAACAGCACGTTTAATAACCTCTTCAGGTTCCATTCTCAGCTTGTATTTCATATGAATATCCGAAGTTGCGATAAAGGTATGAATTCTGGGCCTGGCTGCTTCATGAAGAGCTTCCCAAGCCCTGTCTATATCCTTTTTAACCGCTCTGGCAAGAGCTGCTATAACGGGTTTCCGCACTTCCCTTGCAACGGCCCTTACCGCTTCAAAGTCCCCCTTTGAAGAAATGGGAAATCCTGCTTCAATTACATCCACACCCAAGTTTTCCAGCTGCCTGGCGATTTCCAGCTTCTCGTGCATATTAAGACTTATACCGGGAGACTGTTCACCATCTCTCAATGTTGTATCGAAAATCGCTATATGGTTTGCCATGGCTAAACTCCTTATCGATTTATTTTTTCTTCAACCAGGGCATCATTTTTCTCAATTCCCTTCCTACCTTCTCGATCGGATGATTCTGCTCACGTTCACGCATGGCACGGAAGGAAGGACGGTTGGCCTGGTTTTCCAATATCCAATTTTTAGCAAAGGTTCCATCCTGAACCTCTTTTAATACCTTTTTCATCTCTTTACGGGTTTCTTCGGTAATAATGCGCTTTCCGGTGGTATAATCGCCGTATTCTGCCGTATCGCTTATGGAGTAACGCATGTAGCTGAGTCCGCCTTCATTTATCATGTCAACAATCAGCTTCATTTCATGGAGACATTCAAAATAGGCGCTTTCCGGCTGATAACCTGCTTCAACCAGGGTTTCAAAACCGGCTTTGATAAGCTCGGTAACACCGCCGCAAAGCACTGCCTGCTCACCGAACAGGTCAGTTTCCGTTTCCTCTTTGAAGGTGGTTTCCAGAATACCGGCTCTGGCGCCGCCGATGCCTGCTGCATAGGCCAGGGCATAGTCCTTGGCTCTGCCTGAAGCATCCTGATGAACGGCGATCAGACAGGGAACACCCTTGCCTTCAAGATACTGACTCCTTACCGTATGACCGGGCCCTTTTGGTGCAATCATGAACACATCCACATCCTTCGGCGGGGTGATCTGGCCGAAGTGGATATTAAACCCATGAGCAAAGAGAAGTGCCTTTCCTTCTTTCAGATTGGGCTCAATAGACTCCTTATAAATTTTTGCCTGCACCTCATCAGGCACAAGAAGCATGATAAAGTCCGCTTCCTTTGCGGCCTCGGCCGTTTCCATAACCGTAAGGCCGTCTGCCTCTGCCCTGCTCCAGGAAGAGCTTCCTTTATATAGGCCGACTATAACATCCATTCCGCTTTCCTTTAAGTTAAGCGCATGGGCATGGCCCTGGCTTCCATAACCGATAATTGCAATTTTTTTACCTGCAAGCAATCCCAGATTTGCATCCGATTCATAATACATTTTTGCCATAGTATTCATCCTCCTCAATTCTTGGGTGAACATATTTCACCATTTTAAGCCCCCTGTCAATGGAAATATTTCCGGTCCGGACTATTTCCAGAATGCCAAAATCCTGCAGCATATCCTCCAGTGCAGCTATTTTTTTGCTGTCTCCTGTGATTTCCACAATAATGGAATGGCGATTCACATCCACAACCTTGGCTCGGAAAATATTTACGATATCGACAATCTGATTCCGGGTTTCCGGAGTAGCCTTAACCTTGATAAGAGCCAGTTCTCTGGAGATGGAATCTTCGCCGATAATGGATACCTTGATTACATTGATCAATTTATTCAGCTGTTTGGTCACCTGATCAACTGTATAGTCGTCTCCGTCCACGACAATGGTAATCCGGGACACCTTCGGATCCTCCGTTACGCCGACGGCCAAACTCTCAATATTAAAGCCCCTGCGGCTGAACAGCCCGACTACTTTGGACAGTACGCCCGGATAGTTGTCGACCAGTACTCCTAAAACATGTTTCATTCTACCTTCTTCCCTCCTTGCATAAAGTGTAACGAGTAACAAAAAACCTTCCGCCCTTGCTTATAAAAGCAGAAGGGGCGAAAGGTTAACTTTCACGGTACCACCCTTATTTTGTTTGTCCCTCACGGAACAAACCTCGCGAAGTTCCAACAAACTTCCGACCTGTAACGGGATCACCCGGTAAACCCTACTAAAAGATACCATGGATACTTCTTTCAGGCTACGCCTCCGGAGTGAGCATACAGTCCGACAACCCGCCGGTTTCCACTAACCACCGGCTCACTGAAGATAGCTGCTTCGAACCTTCTGTCTCCTTCATAGGCATTTTAACGTCTCTGAAAAATATATAGTTAGCGTATATACTAACAAATGGACATAGTCCTTGTCAATAGCTTTTTATTAAAATTTATAAAATTATTATTATATTTATACAAGCCGATTCCACTTATGTGAAATCGGCTTATTTATGCAAACTTTTCAATCAAGCGGCAGAATAATCCCTTATTCTGAAGTTTCATCAGTATCCGCTTTTTGTATCAGTTTTTTAACCCGCTTCATAAAAGTGCTTCTGTCCATCATAACAACTCGGTCACATTTTAGGCATTTGATCTTAAAATCAGCGCCAATGCGTATAACTCTCCATTGGTCGTTGCCGCAGGGATGTTTTTTTCTTATCTGCACGATATCTCCTATGCTGTAATCAGCGTCCATATACAACACCCTTTCCTAAGATCAGTTATTCCCCCAAAACCTATATAAAATAGGTTCCACTGGCTTTAACATCTAGAACCTATTCAGGTAATGGTCCAGCTCCCACTGGCTTATCTGCATCCTGTAATCATTCCATTCTATCATCTTGGCTTCCATATAGCGGCTGTAGGAATGTTCACACAAGGTTTCCCTGATAACTTTATCCTTTTCAAGGGCTTTGAGCGCTTCATAGAGGTTGGCGGGCAAACACCTGATGCAAAGTTTTTCCCTTTCTTCCTCGGTCATGTCATAAATATTCCGGTTTACCGGCGGGGGCGGCAATATCTTATTAATAATTCCGTCAAGGCCTGCCTTAAGAGATACGGCAAGGGCCAGGTAAGGGTTACAGGACGGATCCGGGCTTCGAAGCTCAAGACGGGTGGCATTTCCTCTTTTTGAGGGCACCCGGATCAGAGGGCTGCGATTCTGAGCAGACCAGGCAATGTATACAGGGGCTTCATACCCTGCCACCAGCCTTTTATAGGAGTTTACCAGAGGGTTGGTAATTGCGGTTATGGCCGGAGCGTGGGCCAGCAGGCCTCCCATATAATAATAGGCCTCCTGGCTCAGCTTTAGGGGATCACTGGGATCATAAAAGAGGTTTTCACCGTTTTTAAACAAGGACTGATTTAGGTGCATACCTGAACCTGCCACGCCGTAAATGGGCTTTGGCATAAAAGTAGCATGCAGCCCGTGCTTCCTTGCTATGATCCTGACCACCATTCGGAAGGTCATAACATTGTCGGCTGTGGTAAGGGCATCGTCGTATTTAAAATCGATTTCATGCTGGCCGGGGGCTAACTCATGATGGGATGCTTCAATTTCAAAACCCATTTCTTCAAGCACCAGGCACATATCCCTTCGTGCGGCTTCTCCCCTGTCCACAGGCCCCAGATCAAAATATCCGGCATTGTCATGGGTAGTCATGGTAGACTTTCCTTCAGAATCCGTATGGAAGAGAAAAAACTCAGCCTCCGGCCCCACCTGCATGGTGTAGCCCATATCCGCAGCCTGTTTAATTACCCGTTTCAAAGTGTTTCTGGGACAGCCGGAGAAAGGGGTGCCGTCTGCATTATGAACATCACAAATCAGCCTGGCTACATAACCTTCCTTCTCAGTCCAGGGATAGATAACAAAGGTATCCAGATCCGGGAACAGGATCATGTCCGATTCCTCGATGCGTACAAACCCTTCTATGGAAGAACCGTCAAACATAATTTCATTGTTCAGGGCTTTTTCCAGCTGCCTGTGAGTGATGGCTACATTTTTTAATGTGCCGAATATATCTGTAAACTGCAGTCGTATAAACTGTACTTCTTTTTCCCTGCAGATGCGCAGTATGTCTTCTTTTGTATACCTGGCCATTGAGCACGCTCCCTGTTAAGTATAGATAGTTGCTGAGCTTTTATTATATCAAAAACCTATCGATTTGCAATTTACTTTTCCAATCTGTCCCTGAGCATCTGCACCTGTGTGCCTTCTATATCCTTATCCCCGTATCGGGCTTTACCGTATAAATCCTCCATCATGGATTTTGTCTCCAAATCCAGTATATTGTGATTTTTAAGGTCATCAAGCACTTCATTGGGAGTAAGAAAGCTTCTGAACCCGTATCCTGAGTCTACTGCCTTAAGCACCAGGCGTCTGTACAGGTACCGGATCCGCTGGCGGTTATCAGTCAGCTGTTCCCATTTAACCTCGCTTCTGCGAATCCTATCCAGCCATTCGCGAAGGGCATCTCCGTAAATCTTCCTAAGGGACTGCCAGTCCAGAAGGCTTTCCTTCTCATCGCTGTACCCTGTTGTGTCGCCTGCCCAGCTGCTTTCTTCCCTGAGCCTTCGTATAAGCTCCGCCAGGTAACGAAACAGCTGTATGATTTTCTTTCCCAGGAAATAAAGGGCATATAATAAAGCAGCAGCAAGTATGATAATCGCAAATATCTCTATTACTTTCTCCCAGAAGGGGGACATGGGTTTAGCCTCAACCTCAGGCAGAACCTCAAGTTCACCCTGAGGAGGCGGTCCCTGACTCCTCCGCTGCACAGAAGCCATGTCAAACAGGCGACCCAGCCAATAGAGAACAAATCCGATAACTGTTTTCAAGGTAATTAAAAACACTTCCTTGAAAGTATTAAAACCTGCGATAAAGGCACCGAACAGCACGGTCAGCAGGATAATCATCCGGTTGTTTCTTTTGATCCTGGACATGGAAGCTGAAAACCTTTGCTCATTATGAGATGCCTGTTTCAATAATTCCGCATTGGCTATCATGAAGACCGCCGGCACCGTTGCCAGCCCTGTATATAAAAGCATCTTCTGGTGTTCCTGCAAGGGCAGTATTTTCCCATAGAAAAAATAGAATACGAAATAAGCACCCAGGGAACCGATGCCATAGGTTTTAGGAAAGGATACAAGCATGGGACGCTCTGCTGCACAGATCCCCCGGACTGCGGCGGCAGAAGCCGTCAGGATAAAAAGAACCGCTGATTTCCAGTCAATATACGTAAGAATATTATCTGAAAACAATCCGGCTGCCAGGCTTATAAGCAGAGCAAGGTCAAGCGCAATAACAAGACCGAAGAATATGAGCCTGTTTTTTCGAATGAAGATGCTGCGAATAATTGAGAATATATAATAGACGCCGATAAGAATTCCCAAATAAAAAAGAAGGGGTATTAAGGCAAAGCCCTGAAGATAAAATGTAAATAAAAGAGGGAAAAGATATAAAGCATCAATAACAGCTGACAGCAGCGGTTTTATCAAACTTCTTAAAATAGTGTTTCTTAAAATCATGCTGACTTCACCTCTTTATCTTCTGATCCGGAGGAGTCATGTTCCAGCATAATGATATCAACGGCATGTCCCTTGCTGCGCAGCTTATTAATCTGCTCTTCAATCCGCTCGCTCATAAAAGGAGTCAGCAGTAATATGTCCATGGGGTTTGAATCACGCTGCAATTCCCTCTCTAAAAAGGTGAAAAATGTACAGCTTCTGGCTATTCTCATTCTGGCCAGAACTTCAAATAAATAAGTCAGCTGGCCCATGCCGGGTTTAGGCTCTAGGCGGATAGGCTCCCCTTCCTTGTCAATCTCATAGGCATTGCTGCCAAATCCCACGGGAACACCCTTTTCGATTGCATCCTGGGCTATGGAAGCGGCATAGGATATTCCCTTTTCAATAAGATCTATATCTGTAACTGCCTCCCACATGGATTCATTCAGGTCGATATTCAGATAAATCATAATACGGGGGTCTGCCGTATGTTCCATGTTATAGACCTTGATTTCCCCGGTTCGTGCAGTGGCTTTCCAGTTTATCCGATTTAGGGGATCACCGTACTGGTACTCGCGGACGCCGGAGATAATAAACGGGTCTTCCATGATCCATCTGCGAACGGTTACCTCACCCATCCAGCTGTGGGACGGAAAGGGAATGCTGCTTAAGGGAAGCAGCCTGGGATATACCAGGAGTTCAGCGTCCACATGAAAATCCTTCGTTATTTCCCGTGCACCAAAAGCATCGCCCAGGGTCATGGCGGCTGTGGACAGCCGGTAACAGCCCCGCCGTTTGCATATAATCCTGTGGCGGCGGGTAATGCCTGTAAAAGGCAGCAGCGAGAAAAAACTCTTGTGAAATTCATCATGCTTGATGGCCATGTCAGACTGCTGATAAAATTTCAGATTGGGGTTCATCTTGGCTTCCACCCGCAGCCAGGGAATGGGCAGAAATTTTCTGTTTTCTATCCGCTCAACCATCTCCACCTCTTCCCCTTCAAAAACCGCATTGGTGCTGAAGGTGCGGGTGTAATGAAGGTTTGAAAAGCCCCATTTTTTATATATAAAAGACTGCAGCACTATAATTGCTGCCAGAATAAAAATATACCAGGATAAAGACATTATTCTTCCATTCCTTTTTTCTGTAAATCCTCTTCAGAGGGAACTGGTGCATCATGCAGGATTTGGTCAAGTATTTGTTCGTTATAGTTTTCTTTCAACCTGGAAGTGTTCTTAAGTATAATTCGATGCCCCAGCACAGGTTTGACCAATGCTTTCACATCATCGGGCACTACATAGTCTCTTCCTTTAAGAATGGCATGTACCTGAACACATTTAAGAAGAGCCTGGCTTCCCCGGGGACTTACCCCTAAAATAAGCTCAGGATGTATCCTGGTTCTTTCAACGATATCCATTATATATCTAAAAATATCATCGCTTACATATACATTTGAATAATTTCGCTGGGCTTCAAGAACTTCCTCCCTTGAAGCCACGCTTTCCAGCTCTTCCAAAGGCTGTCTGGCCTTAAACCGCTTTAACACCTCTATTCCTTCTTCTGTAGAGGGATAGCCCATTTTTACCTTGAGCAGGAAGCGGTCAAGCTGGGCTTCCGGCAGGGGAAAGGTGCCCTGGGTCTCAACCGGGTTCTGGGTTGCTATGACCAGAAAAGGTTCTTCCAGCTTCCTGGTTTGGCCGTCAATGGTAACCTGCCTCTCCTCCATGCATTCAAGAAGGCTGGATTGGGTACGGGGGGTAGCCCTGTTGATTTCATCGGCCAGAAGGATGTTGGAAAAAACAGGCCCGGGTCTGAATACAAATTCTCCGCTTTTCTGGTTATAGTAGTTAAGACCGCTGATGTCAGTCGGCAGAAGGTCCGGTGTGAACTGAATGCGTTTGAACTCAAGATCAAGGGAACGGGCAAGGGATTTTGCAAGAAGGGTTTTTCCCATACCGGGCACATCTTCCAGAAGGACATGCCCTGATGCAATAAGGGCAATCATAAGAAGATCAATGACCTCATCCTTACCTACTATAACTTTCTGAACATTTGCCTTCATTTTTTCCGACAACAGCTTTATTTCGCGAAATTCCATCAGCAAACCTCTTTTCCTATTTAAAACATAAATTTATATTATTAATCATATTCTACATTTTACCCTGCATTCCTTCCTTTATATTTATCCTAAAGAGTTTTACCCTATATTAAAAAAAGCTGCAGTCCATAAGGCTGCAGCTGTATTCCGGTTCCTGTTAAAATAAAGTCTTTAGTTTATGCTGAATTAATTCGAATAATATGAGCAGAGAATAACTGCCTGTACAATTATCTAATGCTTAAATATACCGACAAATGCCTTTTTATATTATCCTCTTCTGTTTCCTCTTCAGTCTGAACCTGGATTCTGTTTCCTTCAGTTTCTATTTTAAAATTATTAAAGCCGCGGGACTGCAAGTAGTCTTTTATAGCCTTTGAACCTTCTTCTCCCTGAATAATTGCAGTTTTATCTCCCACATAATCCCCATTCACATAAACATGATAAGAATCAGAGCCTTCTTTAGCATTATCCACTTTATTAATAATAAAAGGAAAAGGCAAGTAAAAATCAGTATTATTCATGTTTCTCCATTGATCCCACCACATATTCCCAGGCCTCCTTTTTTGATTTATTATTTCTAGTATTGTTTAAAAAAAGGGTTTTCATTCATTATGAAAATTTAAATATTTAAATAATATTTAATAAATCCCGGCAAAGCGTCTGAAGACGCATTAAATGAGCGTTTCCCGGTTTTTTCGAAATCTTGTTCTTTCATATACATTGTGATAAAATTGTTATTGTATATATCACTGATGGAATTGATTTTCAGATCCATTAATACCGATTTAATATTTCCCATTATTTTACAGAAAGGTCGGTTCTATGAAAAAGTATTTTTGGCTGATATTGCTTTCCATATTTTTTTTGTTTGCATTTTCTGCCGGTAAAGCAGTAGCAGCACCTTCTCCATTATCAAGGGTATCATCCGGTGCTAAAATAAATGAAGACAGCACTGTTTCTATAATTTCCTATAAAACCGATTTGCATGTGGAATCAGGTTTTACTTCTGTCCGCGTCTCTCTGGTATTAAAAAACCTGAACGAAGAAGGCCGGGAGGATGTTACAATCGGCATCCCTTCTCATCTTAACAACGGAAATATTGAAATAGAAGCTTTAGAAGTTATAATGGACGGAAAGCGCCAGAGGCTTACCACGCGAAGAAACCGGACAAATGAAAATGAATCAAACTATTCCGATCTGCCCCGTAATTGGTATACATGGAATATTAGGCTTCAACCCGGTGAATACAAGGTCATTGACTTCTCTTATCAATATGAAAATTCTGCTGACGAAAACGGCACAAAAATGATTTATGTGCCCCTTGAGTTTATTAAAGCCTGGGTAGATATGCCCCGGAACGTTGAGCTTACTGTGTACGTTAAAGACGGACAGCCTTATCAACTTGAACCCAATCCTTCCGTGCTGCCCCATGAATATGACGGTTTCAGCAGGCTTTCCTGGAGGTATAATAATACCTCTGTTCCTGACAACATCCAGGTATACTTAAGATTCACAGAAGAACTGGCAGTTACTGCTCTGGAGAGATCAGAAAACATAAACAGGACCATTTCCGATATACTGGCTGCTTTTAAGAATAAATCCTATGATGAGGCAATAAGCAGAATTGATCAGTATCTGGAAGAGGAATCGGAACCTTTGCTGAAGAACGAGCTGGAATATCTGAAAGCTCTTTCTCACCAGGGATTATATCAAACAGACGAGGCAGCCGCCATATTCAGCCGCCTGGAAAGAAAGCCTTTTTTCGGCGGACTTGAAGAAACCTTTCAGAATCGTATTATATATGAAAAATATAATTATATGAAAAAGACCTTGGCTGACGATAAAGATATATATGATTATCTTGACACAGCCAGGGAATATATAATGGAAAACACTATCTTCCTCATGTGGGTAGAAGAAAGAATGGCTGAAATTGAAAGCTCAGACGCCCTTTTGGAGCCGGAGCCCGATCCGGCTGAAACTGAAGAAACTGAAGAAACACCGGTAGAAACCCCCTCCTCAGATGATGAGGAAGAAGAGCTGGTTAAATCTATAAATATAGCAGGATATGAGGTACCGGTTGAAATAGTATTCCTGGCAGCAGTATTATTAATAATATTGATATTCCTGCTGCGCGGCAGAAAAAGGAAAAAAGAAGGCAGATACTTATTCAGATAAAAAGCTTGGAGATAGAATATGAAACTGTTATTCATCGTAAATCCAATTGCCGGAAAAGGCTATACAGTAAAAGCAGTACCAATTATAGAAGATTTTTGCAGGAACAGAGGAATTGAATACAGCATTCAGCTAACCAGAGGACCCGGAGATGCTACCAATATCGCAAAAGATCAGAGCAGGGGTTATTCAGCCGTTATAGCGGCGGGCGGCGACGGAACCGTTCTGGAAGTAGCCAACGGGCTGACTGAAACTGATATACCCCTTGGGATCCTGCCCCTGGGATCAGGCAACGATTTTGCCAGGGCTATGAACATACCTGTTGGTTTTTCCCGTCTGGAAGAAGCTTTGTCCATAATAACCGGCAAAGCACCCAGTCTGGTCGATCTTGCACGTTTCAACGGAAGGGTTTTTCTGAATGTAGCCAGTGTGGGCTTTGATGCAGAAATTGTCCGCGGCCTCCACCAGATAAAACGATTTGTAAAGGGAAAGGCTGCCTATTTGATTTCTGTTTTTATAAGGCTTCTTACTTATAAGCCAAAAGATATTAACCTGTCAATCGACGGCAAGTGCATATCAGCAAAAATCTTTCTGACCGCTGTCTGCAACGGCATATCTTACGGCGGCGGTCTGCTGGTTAATCCCAACGGCTCCACTACCGACGGCATGCTGGATGTTATTCTTATAAAACCCGTTCCGCGGTATATGGTACCTTTCCTGCTGTTTAAGTTCGCCAAGGGCAAGTATCTGGACCTTCCCTTCGTTACAACATTTAAGTGCAAAGAGGTTAAAATCAGTTCCAATGAATCTTTGGCAGTAAATGTTGACGGGGAATGGCCTTTAAATACGCCGGTGTCTTTTGGGTTATCTCCTTTATCCCTGAAAGTTTACAGAAATTAATGAAACACTTTTCTTTGTCATCCAGGAGGTTTTATGGAATCAGTATCCATATTTATCAATAATTATATTGCAGAAATACTTATTGCAGTATTGCTGCTGTCCTTATTATCATTTTTTTTGGCAGTGCTTAATATATCTCGTACAAATAAATTGCTTCGCAGGTACAGGAAGCTTATGAGAGGCATGAACAATAAGAACCTGGAGGCGGTGCTTTTTAATCAGTTGGAAGCAATAGAAGCCAACCAGGAAAGGCTTAAGGAAATGGAATCCTCTTTTGCCGCCATAAACAGCAAACTGACAAGAAGCATTCAAAGGGTAGGCATTGTAAGGTACGATGCATTTGATCAGAACGGCAGTCAACAGAGCTTCTCAATTGCCATGCTCAATAATAAAGGTGACGGCTTCGTCTTAACCAGCCTGTACGGACGAAGCAGCTCGACCATTTTTGCAAAGCCTGTAAAGAAAAAGGAATCAGAGTATCCGCTCACAAAAGAGGAAAAAGAAGCTATAGAACAAGCTTTGTACGGATTATAATGTTAAAGGAAGTCATAAAAAACACACCTTCAGGTATACTAAGAATAGTATCGGAGGTGTTTTTTTGAAAATTATTGCCCTGGAGAGAGGACTTGATAATTTAAAAGCCTATTTGGATTCCAAAGGCTATTATACCGTTTTCGCAGATGACATAAGTACTGCCGGCATTTTACCGTCAGCTTTTATCTATAAGGATCCTAATGCTGTAAATCAGCAGCTTAACATAGATTCTTCCTTTAAAAACAATACTCTGCTGAGTACTGCTGAGCCGGATTCAGGAATACTTTTAATATATGCGAAAGGTATAAGTCCTGAACAGATTGTTTATATGATAGAAAACCGTCTGTACAGCCCCTTGTTTTAAATTATCCTCTTAATTCCATGTCCAGATCCCTTTCCTGATCAAATTCTTCAGTTAGGAACTTCCATATATTAAAATGTATACCACTGCTTATTGTGTCGGCCATTCGCATTATAAGGCTTAATCTGGTATTCTGCAGAATTAAATATTCCATAAAGCCGCTCATATTAACCACGCCCACTATATACATATGACCTATCTCAGGCAATATTTTGTTTACGCCGGCTCCTGGTCTTAATGGTCCGCTGCCCATGCTGATCTTTCCTATTCTTTCCGGTTTCCCCAGGCATGCATCAATAGCTATAATAAAGGGATTTTTATGTTTTTCTTTGATAAGCCTGATTATATCTTCCAAATTTTTGGCATGAACCGGCTGATCCAATGTTCCGTATACCGTAATTTTGTTATAGGAAATCAATTTCAGTTTATGGCCCACTAAAGGGCCCAGGCAATCACCGGTGGACCGATCGGTTCCTATGCACAGAATTACAATTTCATTATACTGCTTTGTATACAGCTGCCTGAATATCTTTTCAAAAGCCCTGCTGAACATGGTTAATGCATGGTCATGGTTAACATCCACAGATATTTCCTCACATCTACCCGTCATACGAACAACCTCCCATGGATATTCATTCCATATTATTTTGTCGCTGTAGTATTATTTTATGTAAAGCATTCGTCCACTTATACCAGCTAAATGCTATGCTTTTCAGCATCAGGCAGGACTTTGGCAATTAATGACGAATATAAATCTGTTGAAGTGTTAATAAATAATGTTCGATTATAAGCTTGAATAAGGAGAAAAATGCGTGAAGCGAAAAAAGATATTTTCTTTAGCATTAATCATTGCTGTTGTTATAACAGCTGTATATTTTATTTACCCTGCTCTTTCCGGCCGGCAAAACACAGACTTCTTTCCCGTCTCACCCTCTGAATTTGTTTTCATGGATGAAGATGAAGAACTTTACACATTTTCAGATGGATGGGTCATATACGGAGAGTCCGGCTCCCCCAGGTTTTATGATTGGAATAAGAAGCAAATAGAACCGCTGCTCAGCCGGGAGGATTCGGAAGCAGAAGAAGAAAGAGAAGCAGAGGAAGATGGGGAAGAATTTAAAATTACTGCTATTACCGAACACTATATGGTAATTGATAATAGCCGCATATATGATACCCGGACTCTTCCTTTTAAGCTCGTTTATGAAAATCCGGATTTAAATATCTGGAGCATAAAAGAATTTACCGGTTTTTTGGTTTTGCTTATAAAAAATGAGAAGGATCTGGCGGAACCTTATATACTTGCAGAGAACAGCAGCTTCCTTATTTCCCTGGAAGGAATGGGTAACGCTGCCTATGTAGATATGGATGCGTATGAAAGAAACGTATCCCTTTTAACCATAAGCATAGATTCACCGGTTCCCCTGTCCCGGGTTTTTCATTACGTTAACAGGAATGAAATATATGGAGTGCTTACGGTCAAAGATCAACTTATATACAAAATTTTTCGGCTGAAAAATAATATTATTTTAATGGGAATTAAAGAGCTTATGTGTTACAATGTGGAAGGAGAATTAAAGTGGTCCATACCCCATTTATCAGAAGGGCGTTTTGAGGTTTTAAACGAAAATGATTATTTACTCTTTTATTTTCCTGACCTCGGCAAACTAGACGATAAACCCGGAAATGCACTGCTTGTCACAGAGGATGGATATGATATAAAAATATTTCCTAAATACTTAAGGTACATAGGAGCATACGGCAAGGGTTATATTGGATTGGAGTCTGATCATACCATTATTCTTTTTAATAATAATGGTAAAATAACTAAAAAACAAAATCTGGGTATACAGGTTAAAAAAATAAATATGTTCAATAAAGACCAGGCTTCATTTCTATTTTTACAGACAAAAAATAATGAACTTCAATTATACACAAGTGAAAAACAGGAGGAAAAATCCGAATGAACATAGTAGATTTGATAATATGCCTGATAATCAGCTCCACTATGCTGATAGGCCTATACAATGGATCAGTAGTTTCAGCAATGCATACAGTTGGTTCTTTTCTCTCATGGGTTGTATCTATATTCATTTATCCTTTGATATCCAAACTCATCCTAAAGACTTTTCCCAGTTTGTTTGAAACAATTACTCTTTATGTGGAAGGCAGTGAAAAAATAGTTAACGTAGAAGACCGCCTTGCCCCTCTTCATACCATCTCCTTCGAAAAGTTTCAGGGCATAATGGAACAAGCACAGGTTCCGGAGCCTTTTAACCGGGTTTTGCTGTCAGATTTTGCACAAAACATTGAAGGCATACAGACTTTAGGCGAATACTTTGATACTACCATGGCACTGGTAATTGTTAATATTTTTTCTATCCTGATTGCCTTCGTAATTTTAAAAGTCCTTTTTACCATTATCCTGTCGATAACAAAAACCATTGTAGATATGCCTGTGCTGAAAAAGTTTGACGGAGCAGCCGGTGCAGGATTTGGTCTGGTACGGGGTTTTTTCATTCTGAATATTTTATTTGCCATGATGCCTATTTTAATAATGCTGTTTCCCGCAGATATTCTTAATAAATTTTTGGACGGATCCAAGCTGGCTGATATCTTTAACACAGCTAATATCTTTACCGGCATTATCAGAGGCAGATAAAAATGTTTCACGTGAAACATTTGCTTTTCAGAATAATTGTTTCACGTGAAACATTTAAAAGAAAGAACATCACAATTTTGTCTGATGTTCCTTTGTTTTAAAGCAATTTTTTTACGTACGGGTAAGCCTTTCTACTATTCTTTCCAAATCGTCATTACTGTAGTATTCAATTTCAATAATCCCTTTTTTGCTGCCGGCATTTATTCTTACTCTGGTACCCAGATGCTCTTCCAATCCGGACTCTATTTCCATCAGATAGGCGGGTTTGACCTTAGCTTTAGTCTTTTTTTCTACCTTGTTAAGTTTCTGCACCAGGTTTTCCGTTTCTCTGACCGACAAGCCCTTTTTTACTATTTTATCAGCTATTTCATTTCTTAAGTTTTCATCAGTCACAGCAAGCAGGGCTCGGGCATGGCCTGCAGTAATTAGATTTTCTGACAAAAGCTCCTGTATTTTTTCTGAAAGGGTAAGCAGCCTTACTGCATTGGCTACTGCAGATCTGCTCTTGCCAAGTCTTTTTGCAGCCTCTTCCTGAGTAAGCTTCAGTCTCTCCATCATTACCTGTATGCCCTTGGCTTCCTCAATTGGGTTTAAATCTTCCCTCTGAAGATTTTCCACCAGGCTTATCTCCATTACCTGTTTTTCGTCCAGGTCCAAAACAATGGCCGGTATTGTAGTTTTGTTTGCAGCCCTGGCAGCGCGCCATCTCCGTTCTCCTGCTACAATCCTGTATCGGCTTCCCTTAGGCACTAATATAATTGGCTGAACCACACCATGTATTCGTATGGATTCAGCCAGCTCATTCATCTTTTCTTCATCAAACTGCTTTCTTGGCTGATTCTGATTTGGATCAATGTCTGTAATCTTTATTTCCTGTACCTTAAGTGCTTCTTCTTTAAACTGTTCAGTTTCTTCTCTATAGCTTTCAAATAAAGCATCCAGCCCTCTGCCAAGTCCTTTTTTTATAGCAGCCATCCGTCGTCATCCTCCAGTTCATTGTCTATCATTTCCCTTGCCAGGTCCATGTAAGCTTCTGCACCTGCACATTTGGGATCATAATAAATTACAGGCAAGCCATGGCTGGGCGCTTCTCCAAGTCTGACATTTCTGGGTATAATGGTTGTATAAACCTTGTTGCGGAAGTGCTTCTTTACTTCTTCTACAACCTGAATCCCCAAATTGGTTCTTGAATCAAACATGGTAAGCACAACACCTTCTATTTCCAGTTTGGGATTTAAATTTTTACGGACCAGTTCATATGTGCTCATCAGCTGAGTCAACCCTTCCAGTGCATAATATTCGCATTGTATGGGAACCAAAAGCTTGTCTGCAGCAGTCAGGGAGTTGACGGTTATTAAACCCAGGGACGGCGGGCAGTCAATAAGGATGTAATCATACTCGTCTCTGATTTCATCCAAAGCTCGTTTCAAGATGGTCTCCCGGGCTATCATTGGCACCATTTCTATCTCTGCCCCTGCCAGTTCAATTTTAGAAACGATTATATCCAAATTATCAAAATTCGTATGTATGATTGCATCCTTTGCCGGTGTGCTGTTTATTATCACATCATAAATTGATTTTTCTATTCTGTTTTTGTCTATTCCCAGTCCGCTTGTTGTATTGCCCTGAGGATCAATATCTATGGTCAGCACTTTTTTGCCAAGGGCGGCCAGACATGCACTTAAATTTACATTAGTGGTGGTTTTCCCAACACCGCCTTTCTGATTTGCAATTGCTATTATCCTGGACATATACCCACTCCCTTTTCCTTATTAATTCTATTATAGAGGATAAAACCGGAAGTGGGAAGGGCTTTGACATATTTTTAAGCATATCGGAGTATACATATAGCATCAAACATGTTTATACTGTGTAAAAATATTCATTCATTTAAATTTTGTACAAGGCAAGATGCAAAGGGGCTGTTTATTAATATGAAAACTATTATTTTGACTTTTTGTTTGGTATTTCTTGCTGAATTGGGTGATAAAACACAATTGGCAACTATGATGCTTGCTGCTAAATCTGAATCTATGTGGATTGTATTTTTAGGTTCAGCCATGGCGCTTGTTGCATCGTCTCTTATATGTGCTTTCCTGGGGGGACTTTTGACTAAAATAATCCCTCCCAGTTACATTCAATATGCTTCCGGAATTTCTTTTGTTATAATTGGCATTCTGCTTTTAACGGGCAAAGCATGACGCATTTCTTTAATTTTTTTGAATTGCAATTTTGAACTCTATAAATTCATCTTTGTCAATCTGTTCATAATGGACTTCGAGCCCATACTTTTTCAGTATGTTAATTGCATGGTTTATTGTGTTTATAAAAATTCTGTAATCTTTAGTTCTGGTAAATATTCTTCTTTGTCTTTTCTTTTTTCGTCCTTTTTCAAAATATCTGTCACCTTCATCAGTCTTTATCAAGGTTCCATCGGAGTTAAGAAAGCCGTCTCGTATTCTCTCTATCAGGTTGTCAATTACGGCTTCTGTATCTCTCACATTAAGCTGATTTCTTATCACTTCCTGAACAGCCTGCATCTGCAGCTTCTCATCCGGAAGTTTCAGCAAAGCTCTGGCATGTCGCTCGGATAACTTTGCCTTTATCAGAATCTCTTTTATTTCCCTGGAGAGCCGTAGTATCCTGAGTTTATTAGCTATGGTAGATTGATTTTTGCCCAGCTTTACGGCCAATTCCTCCTGGGTGAAGCCGTGATCTTCAATTAAGCTTGCATATCCTTCTGCTTCCTCAAGAAAATGCAGATTCTCCCTTTGCAGATTTTCGATCATTGCCAAAATAGCAGAGTCCTGTTCATAGGTATCAATGATTATGGAGCAGATATAATCGAGTCCTGCCATTTTGGCAGCGCGGAGCCTCCTCTCACCGGCAATCAATTCATATCCGCCGGAACTGGATCTGCGCACCGTTATAGGTTGTATTACTCCGTACTGCTTTATAGACTGGGCTAATTCTTCCAATCCTTTTATTGAAATATTTTTTCTCGGCTGGTATGGATTGGGTTTAATCATGTCTATTGGTATGTTTTCCATTTGCTTTGATGAAGCTCCTGTATGCAGTCTTAAAACATTTCTCATATACTTCGCCTCCATATAGCAATTATTTCTATATTCTCCATTTTATCGAATATTCCTCTAATTTTCTAAATAAATCGTTCTACATCTTATTTGCTTTGTTTTTCTTAGTTTTTCTATGTTTTCAACCCTATTTCTATCTTTTTCCTTTTTTAAATACAAAAACCGCTATTTATCATAGCGGTTAATCCTTCCTTACAATGGTTGCTTTTTTGGTTTACCTGCTGCTCGTGGATAGGATTTTGGCGTTTTTTTTGCTTTTCTGACCACAACCAGGTTGTGTATCCGTTCAGAAAAGGGAATTTCTATCTGCCTGCATTCAATAAATTCCCCGCCTAAAACCTTAAAAGCATTTTTGGCATTTTCAATTTCCAAGGCTGCTCCCGGTCCTTTATGAGCCAGAAAAAAGCCTCCTGTCTTTACAAATGGAAGACAGTATTCAGAAAGAACACGGAGCTCGGCAACAGCCCTTGAAACAACTGTATCATAAGCTTCTCTTTGTTCTAAAGCTCTTCCCAGCTCTTCGGCTCTGCCGTGGATGGCAGAGGTTTTCTTAAGTCCCAGCCTGTTTATGACTTCCTCCAGAAAGACTACTTTCTTCTTAACAGAATCAATCAGGGTTAAGCTTATTTCCGGAAGCATAATCTTAAGGGGAATACCCGGAAAACCTGCCCCGGCGCCCATATCAAGCACCTTGCTGTCTTCCTGTATAATTCCCAGTTTAAGAAGAGATATGGAATCCAAAAAATGCTGCACCAAAATTTCCCTTGGATCTTTAATGGCAGTTAAGTTAAATTTCTGATTCCATTCCAACAATAGATTTAAATAGCTGTCAAAGAGCTTAAGCTGTTCACTTTTCATGTCTATATTCATTTTTTGACTGCCTTCCAAAAGCGGCGTCATATCAGCTGCCATCTGCTTTTCTCTCCCGTCTGCGTTTTTCCAGATATATCATCAGGACAGAAATATCTGCCGGTGAAACACCCGATATGCGAGAGGCCTGGCCTATACTCATGGGCTGTACCGCCTTAAGCTTCTGTACAGCTTCCAGTCTTAATCCGGTTATCTGATCATAATCTATATCCTGTGGTATACGCATATTTTCTGCCTTTTTAAATTGCTCCACCTGTCTTATCTGTTTGTTTATATATCCCTCATATTTTACCTGAATTTCAACCTGTTCCTGTACTGCAGGCCCTGCTTCTTCGGACAGATTCCCCAGTTTTATAATATCTTTATATTTTATTTCAGGACGCTTTAGCAGATCATATAATAATATTCCGCTTTGTATGGGTGTAGACCCCAAACTGCTCAAATACTCATTATTTTCCCTTGAAGGAGGAACTATGGTCTCTTTCAGACGTTTTTCCTCTTTTTCTATACCTTCCTTCTTAGCCATAAACCTTCTGTATCTTTCCTCGGTAACCAGGCCGATCTTGTATCCCTTCTCAGTTAAGCGCAAATCAGCATTATCCTGACGCAGCAGTAAACGATACTCTGCCCTGGAAGTCATCATCCGATAAGGCTCAGGCGTTCCCTTTGTTGCCAGATCATCTATCAATACACCGATGTAAGCGTCAGAACGATCCAAAATAAGGGGTTCTTCATTTTTTAAATACTGTACCGCATTAATTCCTGCCATTATACCCTGGGCTGCAGCCTCTTCATACCCGGAACTTCCGTTTATCTGACCGGCAAAGAACAAACCCTTAATTTCTTTTGATTCCAAAGACAACTTAAGCTGAGTGGAATCTATGCAGTCATACTCAATGGCGTAAGCCGGCCGCATTATTTCGACATTTTCCATGCCGGGAATGGTTCGATACACTTCTATCTGCACATCAACAGGCAGACTTGACGACATTCCCTGTACATAGTATTCATTTGTATAAAGTCCCTCAGGCTCCAAAAAAATCTGATGGCTTTTCTTTTCCGGAAAACGTACAATTTTGTCTTCTATGGAGGGACAATATCTGGCACCTACTCCTTCTATCACTCCTGAATAAAGGGGAGACCGGTGCAGGTTCTTTCTGATAATCTCATGAGTGGCCTCATTTGTATAGGTCAGATAGCAGGGAACCTGTTCTATCTTTATAGGATCATTCATAAAAGAAAAAGGTGCAAGGGTGGGATCCCCCGGCTGGACGATCATTTTTGAAAAATCCAAGGATCGGCTGTTTACTCTGGCCGGAGTGCCTGTTTTAAATCTGTAAAGAGTAAATCCGAGATCCCTCAGGTTCCGGGACAAGCTTCTTGCCGGATACAACCCGCTGGGGCCGCTTTCGGCAGTGTATTCCCCTATAATAATCCTGCTCTTTAGGTATACCCCTGAAGCAACCACAACGGCATCGCAGTAGTATACCTGGCCTGTCGCCAGTTTTACAGCTTCTACCTTTCCATTTCTTGTGCGTATCTCTTCCACTTCACCTTGAATTAAGGTCAGATTCTCCTGGTTTTCCAGGGTGCGCTTCATTTCTCTGTGATATAAATGTTTGTCTGCCTGGGCCCGAAGGGAATGAACCGCCGGTCCTTTACCGGTATTTAACATTCTGATCTGAATGAGGGATTTGTCTATATTAATGCCCATTTCCCCGCCAAGGGCATCAACTTCACGTACCAAATGACCTTTAGAGGTGCCGCCGATAGAAGGGTTGCATGCAAGCATGGCTATTGCCTCCAGGTTCAGTGCAACAATCAAAGTTTTCATTCCAAGCCTGGCTCCGGCAAGTGCCGCTTCACAGCCTGCATGACCAGCACCTATAACTGCGATATGGTATTTTCCTGCATTAAACTCCATTTTTCCCCTACTTTCCTAAGCAGAATTTCATGAATATCTTGTCAATCAAATTCTCTGTAATGCTTTCTCCTGTAATTTCACCTAAAGCTTCCCAGGCGCTTCTTATATCAATGCTAACCATATCCAGGGGAACGCCTGAATCTACACCATTCAATGCTTCCTGCAAATGGTCTTTTGCCCGCATCAGCGCTTCTTTGTGGCGATTATTAACGATCATTACACTATTCTTTGAACTTAAGCCTCCCGAATAAACCAGCTCATATATATATTCCTCAAGTTCATCCAAACCTGTACCGTCCGTCATGGAGGTTCTGATAATAGTGCTGTCCGTCAAGGGACGCACATCTTCCTCACTTATCATAAGAGGCTTATCCGTTTTGTTCAATAAGATCAAAATATTTTTGCCCTTAAGCCATTCCAGTATGTCCCTGTCTTCTTTCTCCAGGGGTTCTGAAGCGTCCAGTATAAGCAATATCAGATCTGCGTCTTCAGTTAATCTGCGGGATCTTTCCACTCCGATTTTTTCTACCATATCCATGGTTTCTCGTATTCCGGCAGTATCAATTATCTTCACAAGTATGCCCCTTATGTTGATGTATTCTTCAATGACGTCCCGGGTGGTTCCTGGTATATCCGTTACAATTGCCCGGTTTTCCCGAACCAGGGCATTTAAAAGAGAGGATTTTCCTACATTGGGCCTTCCTATGATTACCGTTTTAATTCCCTCTCTTATTAACCGGCCCTGATCTGCTGTTTCCAAAAGCCTAATACAACGTTCATAAGAAAAATTCAGCCTTTCTTTTATCTGCTCCTGGTATATTTCATCGATATCTTCCTCCGGATAATCAATAGTGACTTCTATATGAGCAAGCAAATTAAGCAGATCATCCCTTATTTCTTTTATATTTCCGGACAAAACCCCTTCCATCTGATTAACCGATGCCCTGGCCGCTTCCTCTGATTTAGAGGAAATCAAATCCATAACGGCTTCTGCCTGCGCCAGGTCAATCCGTCCGTTGAGAAAGGCTCTTTTTGTAAACTCTCCCGGTTCCGCCAGGCGGGCTCCCATTTTCAAGGCCAGTTCCATGATCCTGCGGACAGGAATCATTCCTCCATGACAATGGATTTCGACCACATCCTCCCTTGTATAGGTTGCAGGTGCCGGCATGTATACCAGCAAGACCTCATCCACTGTCTTGTTTTCTCCGTCTAGTATTCTGCCATAATGCATATATCTATTTTTAAATTCGCTTAGTTTTCTTCCTTTGTTGTTTACAAATAATTTCTTTGCAATCTCCTTTGCTTCCCCTCCGCTCATTCTCAGAATCGCAATTCCGCCCTCTCCCGGCGGGGTAGCCAAGGCTATAATGGTATCTCCCATCTTCATCTACTTCATCCTCATAAAACACTTTTTTCCTACCGTATATTCTAACCTAAATGCATAAATTAAGTAAATATTATATCAGACCCTGACAGTTCAGGTAACTGAAGCAGTATAAATACTTCCATAAATTTTGAAACCCAGTAATACTACTGGGTTTTGAATTTCCTTGTCATTTCATTTTACTTAAGGGTTATTATAACTTTGCGATAAGGTTCTTCTCCTTCACTGTAGGTAGTTACTTTGGGGTCTTTCTGCAAGGTGGAATGAATGACCCTCCGCTCGAAAGGATTCATAGGCTCAAGTACAATTTTCCGTTTTGTTTTAGCGACTTTATGGGCCAGTCGTTTTGCCAGTTTTCTTAAGGTTTCCTCTCTTTTGCTTCGGTAGTTTTCAGTATCAATTATGACCTTCTTATAATTATCGGAATCCTTATTTACCACCAGGCTGGTCAAATACTGAACCGCATCCAGAGTTTCGCCCCTGTGCCCGATTAATATCCCCATATTGGGCCCTTCGACCTGAACAGAAATAGTATCGTCTGTTTCTGTTACATCAACAGAGGCTTCCAAATTCATCTTCTGAAAAAGTGTGGTTAAAAAATCCCTGGCAATATCACCCATGGATCTCATGACAGAAGCTTTTATTTTTGCGTCCTGTCTGCCGAATACCCCTAAAATTCCTTTTACTGGCTCTTCCAACACCTCAATTACCAGCTGGTTTCTCGGAACTGCCAATTGTATTGCTGCTGCCAAAGTGGCTTCTTCAACAGTTTTACCGGTAACAATTACTGATTTCATTTGGAATCACCTACTTCCTTCTTGGGTGTGCTGCTCTTATTAATGATAAATTGCTGAACGATTTGATATAAGTTGGACGTTACCCAGTAAATAGCAAAGGAGGCGGTATACATGGTGCAGAACCAAACCGACATCAGCGGCATGATTGTAGCAAAACCCTTCATTTGATTTCCCTGTTCGCCGGATGGCTGAGACATCCTCATCTGATAATATGATGTAATTCCCGCCAGGGCAGGCAGAATAAACAAACCATTGAAGCCTTGTCCAAATATAGCAATGTTTTCACCTGTAAAGCTTTTCAAGGGGGAATCAGGCTGCCAGATATTCCTGATCCAAAGAAATGGGGCTATAGATCCTTTAGCAATCTCTACATCGGAAATGGTCCGCAGTGCAGCAAAGAGGGCAAAAAATAAAGGCATCTGTAAAAGCATGGGCAGGCATCCACCCATGGGATTAACCTTATGCTTCTGATAGAGTTCCATTGTTTTCTTATTCAGCTTATCCGGATCGTTTTTATATTTTTTTTGAATTTCAGCAAGCTGAGGCTGTATTTCCTGTATTTTTTGGTTAGCTCTTCGGGCTTTCAAATCAAAAGGCATGAGAACAAGGCGCATCAATAATGTAAACAAAACAATCGCCAGACCGTAACCGCCGATTTCAACGCCAAATACTTCTGGTATCAGACTGGTTACCTTATTCAAACTTTCAAGAATGCTGCTTAAAAACCTGACAAAACTTGCCCATAAACCGGTTTTCTGTGTTTGCTGGGCTGCATTCATCAAAAAAATCATCAAATTCATTATTTATACGTACCCCCGTAATTTATTCTAATGGGTCATATCCGCCAGGGTGCAGGGGATTGCATTTCAATATCCGTTTCATAGATAGATATAGCCCTTTAATAGACCCATACTTTTCAATAGCTTGTATGGAATATTGGGAACATGTGGGATAAAAACGACAGCTGGCCGGAAATATCGGGGAAATAATTTTTCGATACATTCCAATTAGAGTCAGTAATAAGCGCTTCACTGGGCAGAATCCCCCTGCTTGTACAAATCAGCTCTTTTCAAAAGATTATTCACTGCCTTCTCCAAACTCTGATATGAAGCTCCTTTCACATCTTTGCGCACAATAAAAATTATGTTATATCCCGGTTTCAGTTCTGATAGCTTAAGCCGTACAATTTCTCTCAGTTGTCTTTTTATTCGGTTTCTTTCCACTGCTTTTCCAAATTTTTTAGTAATAGAGTATCCGATTTTAACTTCCTTATGATTAGTTTTAAGATAAATCATTACCAGAAGAGGATGACCCAGAGATCTTCCTTTTTTATAAGTATACTTAAATTCTCTATTCTTTCTCAGTCGATATTTTTTCTCCACCACATGCCTCCAAAAAAGGTGGTTGATGGTAGAAAAGGCCACTCGCTAGCGGCCTAAGCTGTCAATCTCTTTCTACCTTTTCTTCTTCTTCTCATGAGCACCTTCCTGCCATTTTTAGTACTCATTCTCTTACGGAACCCGTGTTCTTTAAATCTTTGCCTTCTTTTTGGCTGATACGTTCTTTTCATTCCTGCACAGCCTCCTTTCCCTTACTGTTAAGTTTGCTGTTTTTTGCTACCATACTCCTTTACTCTAATTTGGAAAAGGAAACGGCGTTTGCTACGTATCATATTATAAGTCATTATAATCTTGCATGTCAAGAAAATCAAGCGGTTCCTGACCGATGAGTGTTTTGACAAATAAGTAATCCACAGATTTTAAAATAATTACCCTTTACTGTTGATAACTTCTCTTATATAATATAGGTAGTTTTTCTTTCATAAGTTATGCACATTTGTGGATAGCCTTGTGTATAACTCGCCGTCTATCTGATGTTTTATCACTCATTGACAGTCTTGCACCCTGTTGACATTGTTAATAAAAATCGATAGACTTGTATATAAGTTATCCATAAGTTTGGCTGATTATCCCTATTCTTATGCGATATTTATTTAATGCTGTGCAGCTATAACCAGTGTACAGCAATTTTATTCTTCAGAACTTTTTCTTTTCTTTTCAGGAGGTTAGGTATGGATAATTATTTAATGGATCTTTGGGAAAAAACCCTTGATCTGGTTAAAAACGAAATTACCGATGTCAGTTTTGACACCTGGATTAAAGCGATAGAGCCGGTTTCCATAAGGGGAGATCAGCTTTATCTTTGTGTTCCCAATGACTTTACCAAGGGCATTCTGGAAGGAAGGTACACCAGTTTAATTTCCAATGCCGTTAAAAAAGTAACCTCTCAGACTTATTACATTAATTTTGTTCTGACCAGTGAGGCCGATAAATACATGGACAAACCGGAAGGTACTGAATCGGAAGAAAGCAACAACGATGCTGTTTTAAATCCGAAATATACATTCGATACCTTTGTCATCGGTAACAGCAACCGTTTTGCCCATGCCGCCTCCCTGGCTGTAGCCGAATCACCCGCCAAAGCGTATAATCCGCTCTTTATTTACGGTGGCGTCGGACTGGGTAAAACTCACCTGATGCATGCCATTGGTCATTTTATATTGCAGAATAACACCAGTTCAAAGGTTCTGTACGTAACCTCCGAAAAATTTACCAACGAGCTTATAAATTCAATACAGACCAATAAAAATGTCGAATTTCGTAACCGGTACAGGAATGTTGATGTGCTTTTAATCGACGATATTCAGTTCATAGCCGGCAAAGAAAGTACCCAGGAAGAGTTTTTCCACACCTTCAACGCTCTGCATGAAGCCAACAAACAGATTATAATTTCCAGCGACAGACCGCCCAAAGAGATTCCGACCCTGGAAGATCGTCTGCGTTCCCGATTTGAGTGGGGTCTGATTGCAGATATACAGCCTCCCGACCTGGAAACCCGTATTGCCATATTAAGAAAAAAAGCCACTCTGGAAAATTTGGAAGTGGATAATGAGGTACTGGTTTTTATTGCTAAACGCATTGAATCCAACATAAGAGAGCTTGAAGGCGCTTTAACCCGCATTATAGCTTATTCATCGCTTACCAACAGCAAATTGGATGTCAACGTGGCTGATGAAGCATTAAAGGATATTATCTCAAACCATAAACCGAAAATGATTACGCCGGAACTGATACAAAAAGTAGTTGCGGACTATTATCAGTTGAAAGTAGATGACTTAAAATCCAAAAAACGGAACCGGCCAATAGCCTATCCAAGGCAGATTGCCATGTATCTGTGCCGGAATATGACAGACTTATCACTTCCTAAAATAGGGGAAGTATTTGGAGGCAGGGATCATACAACTGTTATTCATGCCTGTGACAAAATTGCGGAAGAAATTGATTCGGATTTGCAGTTAAAACGTACTATAAATGATTTAAGAAATCTTATCAACGAAAGTTAACATAGATCTGGGGACAATATACACTAAGAAATACAAATTGTCCCCAAAATATCCACATGTGAAATGTGATTCTGCCTATATCCGACAGCAGGATTCACATTTCCACAGCCCCTACTACTATTACTACTATCAAACTACTATATATATGCAAGAACAGAAGGAGGTATTCCAATGAAATTCACATGTTCTCAAAAAAAATTTCTGGAAGCAATACTCACCGTTCAAAGAGCGGTATCTGCCAGATCCAGCTCACCCCTTCTGGAAGGTATTCTCATTGAAACACAAAAAGATGTATTAAAACTATTGGGAACTAATCTGGATTTGGGAATCGAGAGCTATATAGAAGCAAATATTATTGAAGAAGGCAGTATTGTCATACCTGCAAGGCTTTTATCTGAAATTGTACGTAAATTGCCTGATGCTGAAGTAAAAGTAGTTCTTAAAAGCAATAATGCCGTAGAATTGAACTGTTTGAATTCCCTTGTTACACTGCAGGGCTTTGCTGCTGACGAATTTCCAAGGCTGCCGGACATCAGCGAAAACAAACCGGTTGAAATAAACAGAATAGTGCTTGGAAATATAATTCGTCAGACCATTTTTGCAGTTGCAGTGGATGAAGCCCGTCCCATTCTGACCGGCGGGCTGTTGGAAGTAGAGGATGACAATGCAGTTCTGGTTGCCCTGGATGGATATCGGCTGGCTCTTAGAAGAGCAAAGCTGGAATCAGTTCATGAAAACATGAAGGTAATTATACCTGGCAAGTCCCTTTCCGAGGTAGGAAAAATTCTCGGAGAGGATGATCAAAATATAAGCATATCCATATCAGGAAGCAATGTTTTATTTGATATGGGTTATACCAGGGTTATTTCCCGGGTTCTGGAAGGAGAGTTTATAAATTACAAGCAAATAATATCCCAGGACTATAAGACCAGGGTAAAGGCAGATACCAGAATTCTTGAATCCAGCATTGAACGTGCTTCTCTGATTGCAAGAGAAGGCAAAAACAACCTTATACAACTAACCATAAAGGATCAGCAAATGGTAATTACATCCAATTCTGAATCCGGTCAGATATATGAAGAAATTCCTATATTACTGGAAGGAAATGACATTGAAATAGCCTTTAACGCCCGTTATTTCATGGACATGCTGAAGGCCATTGATGACCAGGAGATTTGTCTGGACTTTACTACAAATGTCAGTCCCTGTGTAGTCAGACCGATAAAAGGCAATAATTATACATACCTTCTGCTTCCGGTACGTATTTTCGCATAAAGAAGAAATCGAGAGGTATTAAATGGAAAAGGTAAAAATTCATACCGAATACATAAAGCTTAATCAGCTGCTTAAATGGATAAATATTGCAGATACCGGAGCTTCAGCCAGCCACCTAATCCTGAGCGGCAAAGTTAAGGTAAATGGAGAGATTGACAAGAGAAGGGGAAGAAAGGTTTACGCCGGCGACCTGGTTGAAGTGGAAGAGGTCGGAAGCTTTCTTGTGGAATAAGAAAGGGTGCTGGCTTTGAAGCTTAAGGAACTGGTTCTTAGAAACTACAGGAATTATGAAAATCTGGAGCTTTCCTTTGATTCGGATCTGGTCATTTTTGCAGGAAAAAACGCACAAGGAAAAACAAATATATTGGAAGCTATATTTTTATCCTGCACAGGTCGTTCACACAAAACATCCAAAGACAGAGAACTGATAAAATGGGGAAAAGGAGAGGCGTTTGTCAGGACCAGAGTATTAAGGCAGCAGGGTATCAGGGAAATTTCCATAGGGCTCTTCGCTAATGAAAAGAAAAAGGTTTTCATTAACAGGAATCCTGTATCAAGAATAGGGGAATTAATGGGACATCTCAATTCCGTATTGTTTTCCCCGGATGATATGAAACTTATACGGGAAGGTCCGTCAGAACGCAGGCGTTTTATGGATATGGAGCTTTCACAGGTACAGCCTGCGTATTTTTACTATTTGCAGCAATATAATCGCGTATTAAATCAAAGAAACAAATTATTAAAGGAAATTCAAAAAAAACCCTCTCTTATTTCCACTCTTTCCGTATGGGATGAACAATTGGCTGATGCCGGCAGTTACATCATTTTACAAAGAAAGCTTTTATGTGATTCATTGCAAATTATTGCTCAGGAAATACATCATCGAATTACTCAAGGGGCTGAAAAGATGCTTATTATTTACAAGCCCTCTGTATCATTTAATAATGCAGACCGAAAAGAAGTTAAAAAGAATTTTCTCAGGGAATTGGAAATAAGGAGAACCTATGATTTGGAAAGAGGCATAACAAGCAAAGGCTGCCACAGGGATGACCTTTTATTTCAAATCAATGGAATGGATGTCAGAACATATGGTTCGCAAGGTCAGATGAGAACAATAGTGCTTTCTTTAAAGCTTTCTGAGCTGGAATTTATGTTCAGGGAAACAGGGGAATACCCCCTGCTCCTGCTTGATGATGCCATGTCTGAACTGGATCCGATAAGGCAGCAAATGGTTCTTGAATATATAGGCAAGGCACAGACCTTTATTACCTTAACGGATATGGGGCAGATACCTGCTTTTGAAAAAAAGAATATGCAGGTATTCATAATAGAAGCCGGTAAAGCTTCTCCTTGTTAAATAAGGTGTAAACAGGATATAATAGAATAGATAGCCCTGTATAAGGTAATGTATGTACATAAGGAGGATTAACCAATGGTATTGCATATCGGGGGTAATACTGTTATTCATACTAAAGATATTATTGGGATTTTTGATATAAAAACTGCATTGAAAGCTCCTGCTACGCAGGAATTTGTGACCATTGCCAAAGAAGAAGGCTTTTTGGAAAATATATCCCAAAATCCTCCGAAATCCCTAATACTTGCAACCGTAGACAGTAAAACAAAAATATATCTGTCTCCAATATCCTCCGTTACTTTATTTAAACGCAACAAAACAGGGAAAGTATATTTATCAGATGAGGAATATAACAAGGGGGACATGAAGTGACAAACCTGAGAAACAATAACAATCATTATGACGAATCAGATATTCAGGTTTTGGAAGGCTTGGAAGCTGTTCGAAAGAGACCGGGTATGTATATTGGAACCACCAGTGCCCGCGGACTCCATCATTTAGTATATGAAATTGTTGATAACAGCATAGATGAAGCATTGGCCGGTTTTTGTGATGAAATAAATGTGGTAATACATGAGGATTCATCTATCAGTGTTGCTGATAACGGCAGAGGTATTCCTGTAGGGATAAATCCCAAGTATGGAATACCGGCTGTTGAAATAGTGTTTACAATGCTTCATGCAGGAGGAAAATTCGGCGGTGGAGGATACAAGGTATCAGGCGGTCTCCACGGGGTAGGTGCTTCGGTAGTAAATGCCCTGTCTGAGTGGATGATAGTTAAAGTCAGAACTGAAGGCAAGGAATACCAGATGAAATTTCAGCGGGGCGAAACCGTATCTCCTCTTGAAGAAATAGGGGAGGCAGATAATACCGGTTCTTATATCCATTTTAAACCTGATAGTCAGATTTTTGAGGAAATAAATTTTAATTACGATGTTTTGAAAAACCGTCTGCGGGAGATGGCATTTTTAAATAAAGGTTTGAAAATTACTCTGGAAGACAGGCGGGAAGAAAAGCAGCATGATGAATTCTGTTATGAAGGCGGCATTGTTTCCTTTGTGGAGTATCTGAACAGGAATAGAACCGCTCTTCACAGCAAGCCTATATATATTGCCGGGGAAAAAGAAGATGCCGAGCTGGAAGTGGCTCTTCAATACAATGAATCATATGTGGAGAATATTTTTAGTTTCGCCAATAATATTTCCACTCCTGAGGGAGGAAGCCACCTGGTAGGGTTCAAATCAGGTCTTACCAGGGTGATTAATGAGTATGCAAGGAAAATCAACGTACTAAAGCCCGGAGATGATAATTTTACAGGTGATGATACCAGAGAAGGCTTAACGGCAATAGTAAGCGTAAAACTGGCAAATCCCCAGTTTGAAGGACAGACAAAAACCAAGCTGGGAAACAGCGATATAAGAGGTTTTGTGGAAAATAACATAGTTGAAAAACTGGGCTATTTTCTGGAAGAAAATCCTTCAGTCGCCAAGCTTATTGTAGACAAGGCTCAATCTGCCGCCAGGGCAAGGGAAGCAGCGAAAAAAGCCAGGGATCTGACCCGGAGAAAAAGTGTGCTGGAAAGCGCTTCATTGCCCGGCAAACTGGCAGACTGTTCCGAAAAGGATCCGGCCCTTTGCGAAATTTTTCTGGTTGAGGGTAATTCTGCCGGCGGCTCTGCCAAGCAGGGCAGGGAAAGGAAATACCAGGCAATTTTGCCCCTGAGAGGTAAAATTCTGAACGTTGAAAAGACCAGGCTGGAGAGAATTCTGAGCAATGAGGAAATCAAAGCTATGATAACCGCCTTTGGCTGCGGCATAGGCGATGATTTTGATGAATCGAAACTTCGTTATCATAAAATTATCTGCATGACAGACGCGGATGTTGACGGAAGCCATATAAGGACTCTGCTTCTTACTTTCTTTTACCGGTTCATGCGGCCTTTAATTGAAAATGGCTATGTGTACATTGCCCAGCCTCCGCTTTATAAGGTAACCAAAAATAAGGAAATTACTTATGCATACAGCGATAAGGAACTGGATGAGCTCCTGAACAGAATCGGACGGGACGGGGTTGAGCTGCAGAGGTATAAAGGTTTGGGTGAAATGAACCCGGAACAGCTTTGGGATACAACCATGAATCCTGAAACCCGGACCATTCTTAAGGTAGAGCTGGAAGATGCCATGTCTGCCGATGAAACCTTTAATATTCTGATGGGCGATAAGGTAGAGCCCAGACGGCAGTTTATTGAAATGAATGCAAGAATGGTTAAGAATCTGGATATATAATTTGGAGATATAAAGGAGAATCAAAAATATGGATTCTTTAAACGAAAGAATAATAGAAGTTGACCTTGAAGAGGAAATGAAAATTTCTTATATAGATTATGCCATGAGTGTAATTGTGGGAAGGGCTCTTCCGGATGTAAGGGACGGCTTAAAACCTGTACACAGAAGAATACTGTACTCCATGTATGAACAGGGCATGACGCCGGATAAGCCTTACCGGAAGTCTGCCAGAATTGTCGGGGACGTTTTGGGTAAGTATCATCCCCATGGAGAAAGCGCTGTATACGATGCAATGGTTCGTATGGCGCAGGACTTTTCCATTCGGATTCCATTAATAGACGGCCATGGAAATTTTGGATCCGTTGACGGGGATGAACCTGCTGCCATGCGATATACGGAAGCCAGGATGGCAAAAATCACAACGGAGATGCTGGCGGATATCGGAAAAGAAACAGTTGATTTTATGCCCAACTTCGATGAATCCCTAAAAGAACCCACTGTTTTGCCTTCCAGGTTTCCCAATCTCCTGATCAACGGATCTTCAGGCATTGCCGTAGGAATGGCGACAAATATTCCGCCCCATAACCTAGGTGAGGTTATAGACGGAACTGTTATGCTTATTGACAATCCTGACGCAGGTGTTGAAGATCTTATCAATGTTATCAAAGGCCCTGATTTTCCTACCGGCGCTTTGATTTTAGGAAGATCAGGAATCCATGAAGCTTACAGAACAGGCAGGGGAAGGATTACTGTAAGGGCAAGAACGAAAATTCAGCAAATGTCAGGAAACCGGTCGCGTATTGTCGTAACTGAGATTCCCTATCAGGTTAATAAGGCAAGGCTTATAGAAAGAATTGCAGACCTGGTTAAGGAAAAAAAACTGGAGGGCATTTCTGATATAAGGGATGAATCTGACAGAAACGGAATGTCCATTGTAATAGAACTAAAAAGAGATGTGAACCCCAAGATCGTACTTAATTATCTCTTTAAGCATACGCAGCTGCAGGATACTTTTGGCATCATAATGCTGGCGCTTGTAAACAATGAGCCGAAAGTTTTAAATCTTAAGGAAATGCTTGTTCACTATATAAATCATCAGAAAGATGTTGTTACCAGGCGGACCAGGTATGATCTGGCCCGGGCAGAAGCAAGGGCTCATATTCTGGAAGGTTTATTAATCGCCCTCGATAATATTGATGCGGTGATCCGCTTGATTCGCGGTTCCCGGACAACCCAGGAAGCCAAAGAAGGGCTTATGACTAATTTTAAACTGTCAGAAAAACAGGCCCAGGCCATATTGGATATGCGCCTGCAGAGATTAACCGGATTGGAAAGAGAAAAAATTGAAGAAGAATATGCTGAAGTACAGAAGAACATTCAGTATTACAGGGATATTCTTGCAAATGAATCGCTGCTTCTCAGCATTATTAAAGAGGAGCTCCTTGAAATAAAGAGGAAATATGATGATCCCAGACGAACTGAAATCGTGGCTTCTGAAGGGGAAATTTACATAGAAGACCTGATAGACGAACATGATGTGGTCATAACTCTAACTCATTACGGGTATGTAAAGCGAATACCCCTGAACACTTACCGAAGTCAGAACAGGGGAGGAAGAGGCATTACCGGGCTGCAGACCCGGGAGGAAGACTTTGTAGTGGATTTATTTGTTACATCCACCCATGACAGGCTGTTGTTCTTCTCCTCAAAAGGCAAGGTATATGAGCTTAAGGCGTATGAGATTCCTGAAGCCGGCCGTCAGGGCAGGGGAATAGCAATCGTTAATCTGCTGGAATTGGATTCGGGTGAAAAAATAGAGGCCTTTATTCCGGTTAAGGAAGAGCAGTTTGAAAAAGACCTTTACTTGTTCATGGCCACACGAAACGGCCTTGTGAAGAAAACTACAATAAAGGAATTTGCAAATATACGAAAAGGCGGCCTTATAGCCATAAAACTCCAGGAAGGAGACGAGCTGATCCGCGTTATTCTCACGGACGGAAATCAGGAAATAATTATGGCTTCCAGAAAAGGATTGGCCATACGCTATCACGAAAAAGATGTAAGGCCTATGGGAAGAACGGCCATGGGTGTTAAGAGCATGGATCTGCAGGAAGATGATTATGTCATTGATATGGAAAGAATTATATCGGATGCTGACATTCTGACCATAAGCGAGAACGGTTTTGGAAAACGGACTCATGAAAGCGAATACCGAATTCAGCGCAGGGGCGGAAGAGGCATCAGAACCATGAATATAACGGATAAAACCGGGGAACTTTCTGCCCTGAAGGTAGTTACAGGCAAAGAGGACCTGATTATTATAAACTCCGATGGCGTTATCATCAGGATAGAAACCAGTCAAATCAGCCAGCTCAGCCGCAATACCCAGGGTGTAACCCTGATGAAAATTGAAGAAGGCGGGCATATAGTATCCGTTGCAAAGGCGAAAAAAGAAGAAGTATAAATACAAAGTAAAGTATATTTTAGATGGAGGAATGGAAGATGGAAATTCGCATTGTGAGGAACCAGAACCCTAAACAGAAACCGGCAGATAATGAGCTGGGTTTTGGAAAGTATTTTACTGACCATATGTTTGTAGCAGACTATAACCCGGAAAAAGGATGGCATGATCCCAGGATTGTACCATACGGGCCTTTTGAAGTGGAACCTTCCTGCATGGTATTCCATTACGGACAGGCAATTTTTGAAGGTATGAAGGCATATCTTAACAAGGACGGGGAAGCTGTGGCATTCAGGCCTTTTGCCAATATTCGAAGGTTAAATCGATCTGCTGAGAGGCTTTGCATTCCTCAGCTGGATGAAGATATGGTTTGGGAAGGGCTTAGAACGCTTATTAACATTGATAAGGAATGGATTCCAAAATCAAAAGGCACATCTCTGTATATACGTCCCTTTGTAATTGCCACTGACAACAGCTTAGGCGTGCGTCCTTCTGATACTTATAAGTTTTTCATTATCCTTTCTCCGGTAGGTGCTTACTATAAAGAGGGCTTGAAACCGGTTAAGATTTATGTGACAGATAAGTATGTACGGGCAGCAGAAGGCGGAGTCGGATTTACCAAAACAGCCGGCAACTATGCAGTGAGCCTTTATGCAGCAGAGGAAGCTCAGAAGAAAGGTTATACCCAGGTACTGTGGCTTGATGCCAAAGAGCGGAAATATGTTGAAGAAGTAGGCACTATGAACATATTCTTCAAGATTAATGGTACTTTAATTACCGCTCCTCTTAACAGCGGCACTATTTTAGGAGGGGTTACCCGGGATTCTGTTATTGCTTTGGCAGAGGAAATGGGCTATACCGTAGAACAAAGACAATTGTCCATTCAGGAAATTTATGATGCCCATGAAAAGTGCGAGCTGGAAGAAGTATTCGGTACCGGCACGGCTGCTGTCATTTCACCGGTTGGAGTACTGAATTGGAATGATAACATTATTGAAATTAACGGAGGAAAAATGGGAGAATTCTCTCAGAAGATGTATGACCTCATTACCGGTATCCAATACGGTACAGAGCCGGATAAGCATGGCTGGATAGAAAAAATATAAATATAAATTGATTACAGATCTCCTTTAGGGGTATTCATATGATTAGGAATATGTTTTCCTGAAAGGAGATTTTTTATATGAATAGAAGAGAAAATTTAGTTACCATGAAGGGCAATCCCGTTACCTTACTGGGAAATGAGGTAAAGCCCGGGGACAAGGCGCCTGATTTTACCGTGCTGACGGGGGATTTACAACCCTTTACCTTAAAGGATGCAGGAAATAAAGTAAAAATAATTTCAGTTGTTCCTTCACTGGATACAGGCGTTTGTGAGATGCAGACTCTTCGCTTTAACAGTGAAGCGGAAAAATTAAAGGATACGATTGTGCTCACCATCAGCGTTGATCTGCCCTTCGCACAAAAAAGGTTCTGTCAGGCCAACCAGGTGAATAATGTAATTACCCTTTCAGACCATAAGGATTTATCCTTCGGCCTTAATTATGGTTTTGTAATGGAGGAAAACCGCCTGCTCAGCAGGGGGATAGTGGTAGTAGACCGGGATAATATAATACTTTATGTGGAGTATGTAAAGGAAGTCGGAAATCATCCCGATTATGAAAAAGCTTTAAAAGCGGCAGCTGACCTGGTTTAAATATCCATAATATGTGGAAAACAGATGATATAACCTGTGGATAATGTGGATAAGAATGGGGATATATAATCGATATACAAGCTTATATAATATTATAAACAAAACAAAATGTGGATAATTGTGATGTTATCCACATTATCCACATTTTTCAACTTAAAAACTAAAATTTATCACTTTCTTTTACTGTTTCTTTCTATAAGTTCCAGCACCATATCAATTCCATTGCCCGATTGGCTTTTCTTCATGGCATTTATATATCTATCCTTATTATAGTATAAATCTATGATATTATCGTAAAGAGTCGATTCTGTCATATTTTCCTGTTCAAGTACCTTACTAAAGCCCTGCTTTTCGAATGAACGGGCATTTAATATCTGATCTCCGCGGCTGGCACTTAAGGGAAGAGGAATAAGCAGGGTAGGAAGCTTTAATGCCAGAAATTCATATATAGAATTGGCGCCGGCTCGTGATACGACCAGGTCAGTCATTGCCAGGATATCCGGCAGCTCATCGCTGACATATTCAAATTGCTTATAACCGGGAACGCCTTCAAAAGCGGGATCAATATTGCCTTTGCCGCATATGTGAACTACATTGAAGCGGCGGACAAGCTTATTATATATTTTTCGGACAGCTTCATTTACAGCCACTGCTCCAAGGCTGCCGCCCATTATCAGAATAACCGGTTTATCTTCTGTAAATCCGCAGAAATTTTTTCCTCTTTCCTTATTTCCCTGAAACAATTCACACCGTATGGGGGTACCGGTATGAACAGCCTTGCCTTCAGGAAAATGCTTAACAGTTTCCGGGAATGTGGTACAGACAGTTTTTGCAAAACGGGTAGCAATCTTATTTGCCAGCCCTGGTGTGATGTCTGATTCATGGACAATCACCGGTATGCGATTCAGCCAGCCGCCCATTACCACAGGAACTGAAACGAAACCGCCTTTTGAAAAGATTATATCAGGCTTAAGCCTGCGGATCAGGTTAACGGATTGGCCTACGCCGGCAATGACCCGGAATGGATCCGTAAAATTTTTTACATCAAAATATCTTCTTAGTTTGCCGGATTGAACGCTGTGATAGGTAACATACGAAAAACGGGATATAAGTTTATGCTCAATACCATCTTTAGTACCGATATAATGGATTTCACATCCCTGTTCTCTGAGTCTGGGGATCAGGGCCATATTGGCTGTAACGTGGCCGGCTGTTCCTCCTCCGGTTAAGACGATGCGCTTCAAAGCAATACCTCCTTTATATCCCTCTTATTAGACCCTTTCCGGTGCATGCAGGCCGATTAATCTGAGACCGTTGTATAGGGTTACCTTGGCTGCCTTAACCAGAGTCAACCGGGCATGCTTCAGTTCCTTATCCTCTAACAGAATTGAGTGATTGTGATAGAAGCGGTTGAAGGCCTGAGCAAGGTTCACCAGATACCTTGTTATTATGGAAGGCTCCAATTCTTCAACAGCCTGGCTTACTTTTTCGGGAAACTCGGCTAAGCTTTTTACAAGCTGATACTCTTCCTTTGAATTCAGCAGGCTGCTGTCAAATTCTAATTCTTCTGCATTAACACCGGATTCTTCTGCTTTTTTAAGCAGGCTGCAGGTTCGGGCATGGGTGTACTGTACATAGGGGCCGGTTTCTCCGTCAAAGTTGAGAATTTCATCCCAGGAGAAAGACACATCCTTAATCCGATTGCTGAAAAGGTCGCTGAAAATAACTGCTCCAACCCCCATTTGCTTTGCAATTTCATGTTTGTTTTCCAGATGGGGGTTTTTGGCATCAATTATTTCCAATGTCTTTTCGATGGCTTTATTAAGCAGATCTTCAAGCAGCACCACATTTCCGGTTCGGGTAGCAAGCCTTTCGCCGCCTATGCTGACAGTTCCGAAGGGAACATGGTAGAGATCCTTATGCCATTCATAGCCCATTTTTTCTATGACTTTAAACCACTGCTTAAAATGCAGGTTCTGAGATACGCCGGTTACGTAAATGCATTTATCAAAATCATAAGTTTTCTTCCGGTAGATGGCAGCTGCAATGTCACGGGTGGCATACAGGGTGCTGCCGTCAGCTTTAAGTATCAGGCAGGGAGGCATATCTTCGTCTGATAGATCGACTATCATGGCACCTTCGCTTTCTTTAAGCAAATTTTTATCTTTCAATTTTTGTATAACAGGTTCCATTTTGTCATTGTAGAATGCTTCTCCATGATAGGAATCAAAGGATACATCCAAAAGATCATATACCTGCTGGTATTCTTCCAGGCTTATATCTTTAAACCACTGCCAGAGCTCAAGGGCTTCTTCATCTCCTTGTTCCAGACGCAGGAACCATTCTCTGGCTTCGTCATTTAGGGAATCATCCTTTTCAGCTTCCTTATGAAATTTTACATATAAGGAGACCAATTCCTTAATCAAATTTTTCTGAACAGCTTCTTTCGATCCCCAATGTTTATATGCAGTTATCAGCTTTCCGAATTGAGTTCCCCAATCTCCCAGATGATTTATGCCAACACAGTTATACCCGGAAAATTTATATAAACGGTAAAGGGAATTTCCAATGGAAGTAGAACGCAGATGGCCTACATGGAAGGGTTTGGCTATATTGGGAGAGGAATAGTCTATGACTATGGTCTTGCCTTTCCCTATATCAGATGATCCGTAAGCCTGTCCTGATTCCATTATATGGCACAGTACCTGCCTTATATAGTGATTCTGATTGAGGAAAAAGTTTAAGTATCCTGATACGCTTTCTATTCTATCTATATTCTCATCGGCCGGGATACCGGCTGCCAATTCTTCCGCTATCTGTACAGGAGATTTTCTTAAAATCCTGCTCAGCTTAAAACAAGGCAGAGCCAGATCGCCCATTTCCGGATTAGGCGGTACTTCAAGCATATCATAAATTTGATTTGGTTCCAGCCCGGGAATAAGGGGGGCCAGAATTTTTGATATTTCCATTTTTGCATTGTACATGGGGTAACCCTCTTTCATTCTATTAATTTACCTGTCTATAATTTAAGTTACTATATATAATCCTGCAATAATCCTACGTTATCATACCACAAATGGGAAGGATGACACAATCAGCGTAAGTGTATCAGGTATCAGGCTGAAACTTAAGCATTAATCAAATAGTCAGCTGTGCAGAAAGCGGTTCATAAGACATTGGCCTGAGGTCCTGACAATACCTGTCTCTTTAGCAGAAAACTCATCATAGGAAAGCGGCCCGGACAGCCTTTTCCTGCTTTTCTGATAGATAACATAGGGCACAGGATCACTGGTATGGGTTCTTATGGATAAAGGCGTGGGATGGTCAGGCAGCACCATAAGCCTGTAATCTTCGTATTTATCAAGCCCTTTAAGCAGAACAGTCAAAACCCTGGCATCAATAAGTTCAATAGCACGAACCTTATTTTCTGCCTCACCGCGGTGACCGCATTCATCAGGGGCTTCTATATGGATATAAACAAAATCCTTTCCTTTTTCCAACTCTTTCAACGCAGCTTCCGCCTTGCCCTCATAATTTGTTTCAAGCGTACCGGTAGCATTTGCCACATCAACAGATTTCATTCCGGCACTGATTCCCAATCCTTTTACAAGGTCCACGGCAGAAATTACGGATCCTTTTCTGCCGTGTAGGTCGAAGAAGGAGGGGAGGATGGGTTTTCTGCCTTCTCCCCAGATCCATATGGAGTTAGCAGGTTTTTTGCCGCGGCGGATTCGCTCTTTATTGACGGGGTGGTTGGAAAGAAATTCACAGCTTTCTGACATCATCTGAAGAAGCAGGTCTCCGTCTTTGCCTTTAGGCAGGTAAGGAGCTATCTTTTTTTCCAAAATATCATGGGGAGGTGTCAGATCAAAATTCAGGGATCCGTTTTTCCATAAGAGGCAGTGCCTATAGCTTACCCCCGGGTAAAAGGCAAGAAAATCATTCCTGAAATGTTTATTCACTTCTTCTATTAATATGGAGGCTTCCTCTGTGGAAATTTCATCGGAGCTGTGATCCAGCATAATCCGGTCTGCATAATCTTTCTCATAGGACAAAGACACAAGATTGGTTCGGAAAGTAACGTCTCCTGACTCCATAGGTATACCCATGCTGATTGCTTCCAAGGGCGAACGGCCTGTGTAGTACTTTTCAGGATCATAACCGAGTACTGAAAGGTTGGCTATATCACTTCCCGGCGCAAGGCCTTCCGGTATGGTATGTACCAGGCCCATTTCCCCATGGGCAGCCAAAAAATCCATGTTTGGTTTACTGGCTGCCTGCAAGGGCGTTTTATTTCCCAGTTCCTTAACAGGATAGTCTGCCATGCCGTCTCCTAGCACAACTACATATTTCATTTCATTTTCCATATTGTATTTCCTCTTATATTTCCTTAATTATGTTGTATTTTTTTCTAAATTGTTACTTATTATATCAAATAACACGGCCTTGAAACAAGTGATGGTCAAATATTGAATCAGCACAGCAAATCAGCACAGCCATGCCTTGACAGTCTTAATCCCACCAATTATACTTAATGCAAGCGAAGCATGTACGGATAGGCGCCTTTCATCTGTCGGGTGAAAGGCTTTCACGATATGCGGGGAGGTACTTATTTATGAATGAAGTGAGAACCAGGTTTGCACCCAGTCCTACCGGTTATATGCACATAGGAAATCTTCGAAGTGCTCTATATACTTATCTGATAGCCAAGAAATACAATGGCAAGTTTATTTTAAGAATTGAGGACACCGATCAGGAACGATTGGTAGAAGGGGCAGTCGATTTTATCTATAATACCCTTAAGCTGATCGGGCTTAAATATGATGAAGGGCCGGATATAGGCGGCCCCTACGGTCCATATATCCAGTCGCAGAGGAAAGCGATTTACCAGAAATATGCAAAAGAACTTGTGGAAAGAGGCGGAGCTTATTACTGCTTCTGCACAAAAGAGCGCCTGGACAGTCTTAAGGATGTTGCTGCTCCCCATAAAACTGTTTTAGGATATGACGGTCACTGCAGAAATCTTTCTCAGGAAGAAGTTGAAGAAAAGCTAAGGGCAGGAGTTCCTTACGTTGTTCGTCAAAAAGTGCCCTATGGGGGCACCACAAGTTTTCATGATGAGCTCTTCGGCACTATTACAGTTGAAAATCATACATTGGAGGACGGAATATTATTAAAATCCGACGGGCTTCCCACATATAATTTTGCCAATGTTATAGATGATCATCTTATGAAGATTAATATAGTGGTAAGAGGAAGCGAATATCTTTCCTCAACTCCAAAGTATAATTTAATCTATGAAGCATTTGGCTGGGAAATTCCAAAGTATATTCATCTGTCTCCGGTAATGAAGGAGCCGGGGAAAAAATTAAGCAAGCGGGACGGAGATGCTTCATTTGAGGATTTTTATAATAAAGGATATCTGAAAGAAGCTATTATAAACTATGTGGCTTTGCTTGGATGGAGTCCCGGCGGTGATAACGAATTCTTTACCCTAAAGGAATTGGAGCAGGCCTTTGACATTAAAGGTTTAAGCAAATCTCCCGCAATATTTGATGTAAATAAGCTTCGCTGGATGAACAGTGAATATATCAGGAAGTTAAGCCTGGAAGAATTCAATGATATGGCAGTTCCCTACTATAAGGAAGCAGGACTTCCCGACGAAATGAATTTAATGCGGATAAGTTCCTTAATTCAAAGCCGTATAGACGTTTTAAATGAAATACCGGAAAAGGTAGCTTTCCTGAAGGAGCTTCCGGAATATGACATACAGCTCTTTGTTCATAAGAAGAGCAAGACCAATCTGGAAAACTCATTGGAAAATCTGATAAAAGCAGTTGATGTGCTGGAAGATATTCCTGAAGAGGAATGGAGCGAAGATAAAATAAAACAAGTTTTGTCTGACTTAATCAACCGATTGGGCGTAAAGAACAGTCAGGTTTTCTGGCCGGTTCGCATAGCTGCTTCCGGTACTCTGGTTACACCGGGAGGGGCAATAGAAATTCTTGGGCTTTTAGGCAAGGAAGAGTCCTTAAGAAGGCTGCATATGGGATTGGAAAAACTGAAAAGCGCCTAAGTGTTTAACTTTTTGTTATCATATAAGTTAAACTAAAATAGACTGACAGCAATAAGGCTGAGTTCAATATTAATGCGACAGCAGGAAAAAAACCGGTAAAGGCGGAGATCAGGATGAAATGCAGAATAGGTTGCGGGGCTTGCTGCATTGCGCCGTCTATCTCGTCCCCCATACCCGGCATGCCAAACGGGAAACCGGCAGGAATACGCTGTATACAGTTGGATGAAGAAAACAAGTGTAAATTGTACGGCAAAACAGAAAGACCTGCTGTATGCGTCAGTTTCAGACCGACTCCTGAAATCTGCGGAGGGACAGCACAAGAGGCATATAAGAATTTAGCAGAGCTGGAAGAGGCAACAAAACAGCAGTAGACAACTAAAAATGCATGGTAAAGGCTAGTACAGAGGGTTAATTGATTCTGCTAGCCTTAATTATAAAAACAAAAGCATACCGTAGCAATTAGTAGATTAGGAGAGTTGAAGGATATGGAAAAAGTTGTAGTAGGACTGATGGGGTTTGGTAATGTCGGTTCGGGTTTTGCTGCTATCCTGGAGGAAAATAAAGAGCAAATTGAAAGATCTCTTGGACGTTCTATTTATATTAAAAGAATATTGGTGAAGGATCCGGAAAACTTTAAGGATATGAACAAAGGCGAGGAATACTTTACCAATAATGCCGATCTTATTTTGTCTGATCCTGAAATTGACATTGTGGTTGAACTTATCGGCGGGATCCATCCCGCTTATGAATATATCACACGGGCTTTGGAATCGGGAAAACATGTGGTAACGGCAAATAAGGCAGTAATAGCCAAGTATGGCAGAGAATTATTTGCTTTGGCAGATAAAAATCGGGTAAGCATCCGTTTCGAAGGAAGCGTAGGAGGCGGAATACCCATTATTGCAACTCTGATAAGAAGCCTGGCAGGCAACCAGTTTGAGGAAATTGTGGGCATTATAAACGGAACGACCAATTATATTTTAACCCGGATGGAAGAAGCTGATATGAGCTTTGAAGAAGCCTTGGCTGAAGCACAGGCGAAAGGGTTTGCTGAAGCTGATCCAACTTCGGATATAGAGGGAGAAGATGCAGCTTATAAGATTTCCATACTTACTCATGTTGCATTTGGAGTCTATGTTAAACCGGAAGATGTTCCGCGTACCGGAATTACACATATTACGGAAGAGGAAATCAAATTTGCCAGCCAGCTTGGATATAAAATAAAATTACTGGCTACTGTGCGGAGAAACAATAATTCAGGTTCCCTGGATATTCATGTACATCCAACTCTGGTTCCCTTCGAGCATCCGTTGGCATCCATTAATCATGAGTTTAATGCCTTGTTTATAAAAGGCAATGCAGTGGGCGATCTGATGCTGTATGGAAAAGGCGCGGGTTCCCTGCCGACAGGCAGTGCTGTTGTAGGCGATGTAATGGAAATTGTACGCATCATGAAAAATAATATCTTCGAAGAAAAATTGTATACATCCAGATATCATACCGAACCTGCATCCATAAGCCTGGGCAGAAGTGCCTATTATCTGCGGCTTCAGGTTAAAGATAAGCCGGGTGTGCTGGGCAATATTGCTTCAGCCTTTGGCAGGAACGGAATCAGCCTCCAGTCTGTCGTCCAAAGGGGCAGGGGCAGTCTGAGCGTGCCTTTAATATTTATCACTCATGAGGCGGAAAGGGACAAGCTGGATCAAGCCCTGAATGAGATAAGGAAAATAGAAGAGGTAGAAGAGATCTCCAGCATTTTAATGGTGCAAAAAAATCCCGAATAAAACAAAATCAATTACTTCATTATTTCAGTCTTTTTGGGGCTGCCTCGGCCTGCCAGTTTTGGAGGACGGCTTTCCAGAGCTGCCAGGGATATCTCTATGTCTTCATCGGCCTCTTCAGGAGTCAGGCAGCCTACGGTTACCATATCACAGGGACGAATGGTGTGCCAAACAAAGGTGAGTCCGACAAATGGACTTACCCGCCCGGCCGCCATGGGCTTTATTGTTATAACCGGTTTTTTTGCTCCCCATATTACCTTGTGAATATACTCAACTTCCACTTGCATCAGAAAACCCATACAGTTGTATATCTGAATATAGGTCTCCACATCGTATTCATTGAGATCGGAGTAGATTACAAGCTCCGGCATATGGCATGAAAGCCCCGGTATCATGTCATGGTCCCGTATCATCTTAAGATAGTCAGGCAGCCTGTCAATTATCTTTTTATTCTTATTAACCATCTGTTCTACTGAGGAGTGATGGGGAAGGCAGAAGGCTGCGCCAAGCTTTTTACTGTTTGAAATCACTTTCTCGGCATCTTTTCTTGCGTCTGCATTATCGTCTACATTGATAATAGGCGTGTCAATGATAATCATTTCTTTTCCTGTACGATCCTCGGCAAGTTTTACCGCATCCACCAGATGAGGACTGTTCACAAAGGGCCCCATTATGGCATTGATTCCGGCATTAAGGAAAACCTCAAGTATATCTGCAATGACTTGAGGCGAACTGTGCTTGTTTCTGATCATATTGTCAGCTGCAAGGCTGGTATGACTGTAACCCAGAATCCAGTTGGTACCTATTATCATCCTGGGAAGAGACACGCCGCTCACATCGGTTCGGGGAAACATTTTTCCATTTTTCCCATAACTATACTCCCCTTCATATATTATTTTCTTCAATAGAGTCAAATCATTAAGCTTTATTTCCGCTGCCGCCGTGATGAACAAGAGTGTTGGCATGATCCAGTTAACTAAAGTATATTACATGCTTATGCTTTATATCAATAGCCGATGCAGCATTAAACATGGCTTGAAAAGAATTAGTTCAAAGATCGGTTGATGCTGTTGACAAATATATTCTATCGGAATAAAATAGTATTAACTTATTCTATCCTGGTAGAACTTAATAAAGGAGCATATTGGATGATAATAAAATTATTTGACTCTGAGCTTAAGGTCATGGAAGTTCTGTGGGAATATGGCGATACCACTGCCAAGCGTATTGCAGAAATTCTCAAGGAGCAGGTGGGATGGAGCAAAACCACCACCTATACCGTAATCAAGAAGTGTATTGAAAAGGGTGCCATAGAGCGCAAAGATCCGAACTATATCTGCCGTCCCTTAATAACTAAGGAGCAGGTACAGGAATTTGAAACAAGCGAGCTTATTAATAAAATGTATGACGGCGCAGCCGATCAGCTTGTTGCTTCTCTTTTAGACAGGAGGAAACTTTCTTCTCAGGAGATAGAGAGATTAAAGAAGCTCATAAATGATTTGGAATGATACGGGAAATACGGAATGTGGCAGGTGGTAGCTGTGAAGATTTTACAAACCAGTCTTTCGGCAGCTCTTATTATCTTGATTGTGCTTACCATTCGTTTGCTTACCATCAACAGGCTGCCCAAAAAGACTTTTGTTATCCTATGGAATATTGTTCTCTGCCGTTTGCTTATTCCCTTTAATATTCCTTTGTCCCTGAATAAATACAGCATTTTTAACGGCGGTGAATATGGATTACCTCAGGTAAAACATACTGTTCAGATTGTTCCCAATACATTTATACACTATATTGCCGATCCAAAACCCCCAGCCGGCGCTGCAACGGGCGGGGTGCCGGAAATATCGTCAAATCCGATTGATGTCATGTCCTTTTTACCGGACCGGCCTTTTGTTACAATTATATGGTTATCAGTTGCAATTATAATTGCCCTGTTCTTTTTGATAACACATTTACGGTGTCTTAGAGAATATAAAGCTGCACTTCCCATAGCCGATTATTATCAATTTCAGGGCTTAACTGCATATCCTGCAAGAAAAACCGTTCAGATAAAACAGCTGGATACTATTTCAGTTCCACTGACTTACGGAATCCGAAAACCTGTGATACTTATTCCAAAGATAATAAATTGCACTGAAGAATGGCGCCTTAAATATATAATATTCCATGAGCTCATACATATTAAGCATTATGATGTGCTTAAAAAGCTGCTGCTTGCCGCGGCATTGTGCATTCACTGGTTTAACCCCATGGTATGGGTCATGTATATACTTGCCAATCGTGATATTGAACTGGCTTGTGATGAAGCTGTTGTGCGGGCATTTGGTCAAACATCGAGGACACCTTATGCTTTGGCCTTGATTAATATGGAGAAGGTCAAAGCCGGACTTTTGCCTCTGTGCAGCGGTTTTAATAAAAAGGGCGCAGAAAAACGGATAATATCGATTATGAAAGCAAAAGAACCTGCTCTTTTAACCCGGGTGCTCTCCCTTGCTCTAGTTTTTATAATGATGTTTGCCTCCGCTGCTTCTCATGTGGAAGCAAAGACGGAACCGAAAGAAAAGGAGCTTTTCAGGATAGCCCTGGGTGATGATGTGAATAAATATACAGGCAGCATCAACCGGGTTGATGAAGAAAGCGGCAAGGTAATAACCCGGGATTATTCAATTCGCATAGAGACCACTATTTTTACAGATCACAATGTTTATGCAATTGTGGCAGTGGAAGGTGATCTGCCGGAGGAATTTAACATGAGCGGGCGCATTGTCGATCCGAAGGATACTCCCAATATTCCTAGATGGGAGTATATGCTGTTTGGCAGCATGGAGGAAATTGGCCTTAAGGACGGGATACGTTATTTTTTCTGCAGTGCTGTCATTACCCATGTGACAGTTACACCGGAGGATATAGATGAAGAGTTCATTAAAGCTCATACCAGCCCTGACAGCGACTGGCTGGAAAACGACAGCCTTAAGGATTGTGAGGGCAAGGTTCTTGAATTTACATTGGAAATTAACGGTAATAAGCATGTTCTTTCCACTGCAATTGCCAGGGTTTTTACCGGCAGCCCCGATAATTATCCGGAAAAGCACTTCTTATTTTCAGATCAGATTTCCTGAACTATAAAATCACATTTTTAATTTTATGATTTATTTTTTATAATCTTAATGTTTTTTTAATCTCATCTGTTGACATTTCTATTCTATTACGATAGAATGAAGTCGAAAATATTCTATTGCAATAGAATAACTAGTCTTCTTTACAAAAAAGCTAACAAAAACAGGAGGCAATAAATAATTATAACGCGCCAAATGATCTTAGCGCTTGAGTTTCTAAACTATTAAACCAGGTTTGTGATTGGCAGATTAATGGACATGTAAAATTGGCAGATTGATAAGCATTTAATAGAAAGGAAGATAAGGATGAGGAAGGATGTACTTAAGCAATATATTGTACTCATTTTTTGCTTCATGTTTTTGATATTGACTTCAGCCTGCGGGGGAAATCAAGACAATCAAAAACAAATTGATGAACCTGAGAATAGTATTAATTTGGACGCCTTTCTGCAAACTGTGAATTTGCCTGAAAATTTCTCCCTTGCTTTTGACGAATCTGAGGTTAAGTCAGTGGATTCAGCCAAAACATATAAAGCAGCGCCCCTGGAACTGGATGCTGACGAAATCGCCGGAAGACTGTTGAAGGGGAAAATTATCTCCACAGAGATATCTGCTCAGGGCCCATGGTTTGAAGCGGAAAATGAATCGTTTAAGGAATATCTTACTGTATTTGACGGCGGTAAAAGCTTTGGGATTGACTCCGGGCTTGAAGGCGGTCTTAGTTACTCAGTGTACAGAAATGACGAGCAGTCGAACCCCGCACATTCAGAGTTATTACCCAGACAGCCCGGTCCGCCGGACAGCATTGCACAGAGATGGGGTTATAACTTAAAAAGCGACTATGCATCCTTTGCAGATCTTTCTTTTATGAACTATAAGGATTCCTTAGCAGCAGTAGAGAAGGTTCTGTACGATACACTGGGTTTTCCCGGACTTGAAGTTGCGGAAACCTATTCGATTGATTTGGAGACTACGCTTAAACATTATGAGCTTTATCTTGATTCACGGGAGTACTTTAGAGGAGAGGAAGATGAGGAAGAGGATGAAGTAATTCTGACAAAGGATGACGAATGCTATGTTTTCTTCTTCCGGCAGCTGATAGATGACATACCCGTGATAAACCTTATATGGGATGGCGGAGTTTTGACCGATTCAGCTGCAGAAACAGCCAAACAGCCGATCCAAACTGCTGCAGGCAATGTTATGCCCGGCACCGACGTAAATGTATGTTATGACAGAAGCGGTGTGAGAAGCATTAGTGCCTATAACTTGTATAAGATTATTGAATCCGGGGAAAAAAGGCAGCTTGTAAGTCCTGCAAAGGCTTTGCAGGTGGTAATAGACGAATACTCGGAGATTCTGCTGGCAGGTGAAACAATAGTGGAGTCCATGGAGCTGTGTTATGCGGTAATTCCATCGGAGGACAGCTGTCAGCTCATTCCCGCCTGGGTTTTTTGCATTGCTGAAGCCGAGAATGAGACGGATCAAACCGGCGGTACGAAGAAGACAATATATTCCTATGAAATTTACGTAGTTGATGCCATAACCGGCGCAAAAATCAGCTCCTGACTAAGCTGGCTGGGTGAGGTGAGATGTAATGAAACTCTTTTTCTTCCTTCTGGCCGTAAACATCCGCCGGGCAATATTTTCCCTGCGCTTTGCTTTTTGCGTCTGCGCCATTGCTTTGATCATATTTCTCACGGGCTTGGGGCTTATAAATAATGCCGGCGATGTAATATACCTTTTGGGCTTGAGCAGCGGAAGCGAAAACATGATGCTGATAGCGGGTATTTTGCCCTTGCTGCCGTTTGCTGTGAGCTTTGCAGACGAATGGGAAGAACATGCCGCCGGATTCTGGATGATTCGAACAGGAATACGGCACTATGCGGTGTCCAAGGTACTGGTAAGCGCTGTATCCGGTTTTTTAACCACAGCCGCAGGCCTTATTCTTTTTATCTTGATTGCATTAACCAAGCTGCCCTTATTTATCAATTCCACTGCGGGCAATGCTTATTCGGTTCTGCTTGATGCAGGAAAACCGGTTCAATACCTGTGCTGCTATATTGCCGATATCTCCCTTTCCTCGGTGCTGTTTGCTGTGGCTGCAGTGTGGTTTTCCACATATATTACGAATAAATTTACGGCAGTGGCCGGCCCTATTGTATTGTTTTTTATGCTTCACCGAATAACCGCTACGCTTAATATACCCCAGCATCTGAAAATCTCAGCAATAGTCCATGGGGGCTATGGTACGGGAACGCCGATGCAAAATCTGCTGTTTAAGCTGGGTATCGTTGCTCTTTTATGTTTTCCTATGGGGTACGGCTCTCTGAGGCAGATAAGAAGGAAGACCTTTCACAACTGATTATATATCCGGTCCGTTTCAGGAACAGAAAGGAGGATGTTTTGTGAATAACCTGAAAGCAATACTGCTGTGTGCCCTGGTGAATTTCCGCAAATGGAGGGTGAATCCCCGCATCTATACCCTTGCCGCTGCAACAGCAGGTTTTCTTTCCTGGCACTCGGCAGGGCTTTCACAGCTTTCAGCTGCCACGGGTATTGCCGTTACTCCCTGGGTTTTTCCTAACCTGCTGACAACTACTGCTATGATAGCGGTTTTCGCCTGCTTTATAATGCTCTTTTTCTGTGATGCGCCTTTTGCCGACAGACATACGCCCTTTCTCATAATACGTACAGGACGGCGCAACTGGGTGATAGGACAGCTTGTATATATTGTCCTGGCAGCTTTTACATATACGGTTTTCTTTTTAATTATTTCTGTTGCAGTGCTGATACCCAACGTGAAATGGGATACTGATTGGGGGAAGATTCTGAAGACCATTTCCGCAAACCCGGGCATTGGAAACAATTACGGCATTAATTTGACAGTTTTTGTGCATCCGCTGATTGTAGGCATGTTTTCACCGATTGAAGCAACAATCATAAGCTTCGGACTTTTCTGGCTGACATCTGCTTTTATCGGCATACTCATATTATGCGGGAATATCATAACGGGAAGAGCAGGCGGTTTGGTGATGGCCGGTGTATTTCTATGCATCTCCTTTTTTACCGAGTACCTGGGGCCATTAACACTTAACGGTTATTGGATTCGCTGTCTGTCACCCATTAATTGGTGTGCCATGTGCTGTCTAGACTGGACCGGAAGGGGCGAGTGGGCACCGCCCTCTTACGCGGTATTCTCATTGCTGGTTTCTATATTTCTAATGAGCATAGTATCGATAATGGTATTCTGCAAAAAGGATATAAATGTACAGAAACGGAGGTAGTAAAATGGCGGAGTATGCGGTTGAGGTTTCAGATGCCTTGAAAAGGTTTAAAGAAACAGTTGCACTGGATCATGTAACGGTAAGATTTGAGGCCGGTAAGATTCATGGGATAGTCGGACGCAATGGTTCGGGGAAGACTGTTTTTTTCAAATGCATCTGCGGATTTATGCAGTTGACTTCCGGCAGCATTATGGTTGACGGTCGTCCGGTGAAACCGGGTACAGCCCAGGAAATAGGAATTATTATTGAGGAACCGGGCTTTATCGGCTCGTTAAGCGGGTATAAAAATCTTAAACTGCTGGCATCCATCAGGCGAAAAATTTCAAATAGAGAAATTCGTGAAGCACTTGAACGCGTCGGGCTTGATCCCAATCTTAAAAAACAGGTCAGCAAGTATTCCATGGGAATGAGGCACCGGCTTGGAATCGCACAGGCAATAATGGAAAAGCCCAAACTGCTCATACTTGATGAGCCCATGAACGGCCTTGACAAACAGGGGGTTGTGGAGATTCGACAGCTGCTCAAAGAATTAAATAGAGAAGGAGCCACCATTATATTATCTTCCCATTACGCTGAGGATATAGATGTGCTGTGCGATACAGTTTACGAGATGGAAGCCGGTGTCCTGACGAGAATTGCATAATATGCTTTTTGAAACCGACGCATTTAAATTTTTCAAATCGAAACTTGACAAGTCTTATAAAACATGATAATATTATTGTCCCGTTGGGGAAAACTATTTAACAGAACTTATTTTTTCAAAAAAGTTAAAAAAGGTGTTGACAAACTCAACGGGATTTGTTAAATTATAAAAGTCGCTGTCAAACAGGCAGCAAAAGTTTGGTCCTTGAAAACTAAACAGTAT